>Ga0209208_10007597_pt1 | contig 14629 bp, 11 predicted proteins | sample S1TSphfallax_3_FD_187694 | JGI IMG/M metagenome (GOLD analysis project Ga0209208, IMG submission 187694) | Host-associated microbial communities from peat moss isolated from Minnesota, USA - S1T2_Fd - Sphagnum fallax MG (SPAdes) (version 2) | ecosystem: Host-associated > Plants > Peat moss >...
CGCGGGTGCCGGTCGTCGCGTGGGACGGATGGTGCATGGGGGGCGACTCCAACGAATGATTGCGGGGACGAAACGATCCGCGCGCACGCCGGCGGGCGGTTCACTTGTCATGTACCCGACCGATCGGGAATCAACCGTGCGATCCCTAGTGGATCGTGAGCGACCAACTCCCCGTATTGACGAACGGCATCCCGGCGACGATGATCGAGCGTGTTTGCGCGATCGTAATGCGATCGAGATGCGTCCCCGAGTAATGCCCATCGATGTGGATGCTGACGGTTTGCGAGCCGCCGCCCGGGCCGCCGCCTTCATCGCCGCCGCGCCGCGAACGCCCGAAACCGCCGCCGCCACCGCCCCCGGGGAAGCCGCCGCCACCCCCGGGGAAGCCGCCGCCACCGAATCGACCGCCGCCGCGATTCGGTGCGGGCGAGGGCGGGGCGACCGTGGTTTGACCATCACCGGTGAAATCGAAGCCGCCGGACGTTGTGGTCGCCGGGATGATCGAGACCATTGCCGGCGCCGAGCCGGGCGGTGTGAGGTTGAGCGAAGCCGCCCAGGCGCCATGCGATGCCGGATCGGCGCTGCGCGTCGCCGCCAGCGCATGGTTCAATCCGACCAGCAAGCCGGTCACGTCGGTGTCGGCGGCCGCGGCACTCGGACTCTCCGCGAGGGCGAGGGAGCCGTCTTTATTGATGGTGAGCACCGAGACGTTCGGCGGGCCGCCGGGCTGCGGACGTTCGATCACGAGCGAGGTCGGGCCGCGCCGGACGAGGTCGAAATCGGTCGCGGTCGCGAGCGGTCCGTTCGCGCCTTGGACGGTCTGCACCAAGTGGTAGTACACGCGCGCACCGGTGGCGGCCGGGAGCAGCGACGGCGCGGGCGGTGCGGCGAAAGCCGGGACGGCGCTCAACGCAAGGAGCGCCGCAACGCAGAGCGGTCTGTTCATGGGCGAAAGTATCGCCGCCGAACCTTTGGCGTGCCTGGTAGCCGCTGCGGGCGGAGTAGCCGTTTGCACAAAGGCCCGGCCGGGCTTCCGCGTCGAGAAAGACGCTGATGCAGGCTTCTTCCGTCTCTCCCCGCCTTGCGGCCGCCGGCGATCCGATCGAGGCCGTGCTGCCGCCGGCGCAGATGGCGGCGATCGGATTACAGCACGTGCTCGTGATGTATGCCGGCGCGATCGCGGTTCCGCTCATCGTCGGCGCCGCGCTGCATTTGCCGAAGGATCAACTCGCGGGACTCATCGATGCCGATCTGTTCGCCTGCGGCATCGCGACGCTGCTGCAATGCATCGGCCTCGGCAGTGTCGGGATCCGGCTGCCGGTGGTGATGGGGGTGACGTTTTCGAGCGTCGGACCGATCATCGCGCTCGCCGATGCGCACGTTGGACTGCCCGCGATCTACGGTGCGGTGATCGTCTCCGGCATCTTCGGCATCGCGGTCGCGCCGCTCTTCAGCCGGCTCTTGCGCTTCTTCCCGCCGCTCGTCACCGGCACCGTGATCGCGACGATCGGCATCACGCTCTTGCAAGTCGGCATCGACTGGGCGGGCGGCGGCCTCGGATCGCCGCAGTTCGGCGCACCGGTGAATCTGATGCTGGCGGCGATCGTGCTCGCGGCGATCTTGCTGATCGGCCGCTTCGCGCGCGGCTTCCTTGCGAACATCTCGGTCCTCCTCGGCCTCGCGGTCGGGTTCGCGGTCGCCGCGCTGCTCGGCCTCGTCGATTTCTCCGGCGTCGCGAGCGCGCCGGCGTTCGATATCGTGCGGCCGTTTCGGTTCGGATGGCCGCAGTTCAATCTCGGCGCGATCGTCTCGCTCGGTATCGTGATGATCGTGACGATGGTCGAATCGACCGGCATGTTCTTGGCGCTGGGCGAACTCTGCGAGCGGCCCGTCGGCGAAGCCCTGCTCGTGCGCGGGCTGCGCGCCGACGGCGCCGGCGCGATCATCGGCGGGATCTTCAACCCGTTTTCCTATACGTCGTTCTCGCAGAACGTCGGCCTCGTCGGCATGACGGGCGTGCGCAGCCGGTGGGCGGTTGCGGTCAGCGGCGGTATCCTCATCGCACTCGGCCTCGCGCCGAAACTCGCGACCATCGCCGCCTCGGTGCCGCCGCCGGTGCTCGGCGGGGCCGGGATCGCGATGTTCGGGATGGTCGCGGCGAGCGGGATCCGCATCCTCGCGGACGCGCGGCTCGGCGAGCGGCAGAATCTCTTGATCGTCGCGGTCAGCCTGGGGATCGGGATGGTTCCACTCGCGGCACCGGCGTTGCTCGATCATGTCCCCGGTTGGGCCGCGCCGTTCGCGCGCAGCGGGATCACGCTTGCGGCGGTGGTCGCGGTCGTTCTCAACGTGCTCTTCAACGGGACGGCGGCGCCGAAACCGCAGTCGGTCGCGTGACGGGAGCGGCGACCGAAGCCGGTCCCGGCGTGTATGCCGTGCGCGTGTTCGCGGCCGAGGAAGCCGACGGGCTCGTCGCCCTGCTCGCCCTCGCCGGGCCGTGGCTGCCCGCGCCGATCAACGCGGATCACGCGATCGATCGCGACGTCCGCGCCGCCGAGATTCTGGCGCCCGATGCGCAGCCCGCGCTCGTGCACGGCCTGCTCGCGACGCTCGCTGCGGCCGTAAGCGGCATCGCCGCAACGCTGGCGCCGCAAGCGAACCTCACCGAGCTCCAGATCGTGCGTTACGATCCCGGCGGGCACTACGCCGATCACCGCGATTCGCCCGCGCCGGGCGCGACCTCGCGCGCGCTCTCGGTCGTGTGGTATCTCAATGATGATTTCGACGGCGGCGCGACGATCTTCCCCGATTGCGGCCTGCGCGTGCAGCCCGCACGCGGGACCGCGATCGTCTTTGCACCCGAGTTGTTGCACCGCGCCGAGCCGCTCACGCGCGGGCGCAAGTACGCGATCACCGCCTGGTATCACGGGTCGCCGCGCTAACCGATTGTCCAACGCGGAACGCGCCCGAGCTGCGAAGCCAGTCGCATGACGACCGCCTTCACGACCCGGTTTCGCTTTTCGTTGCGCGCCGTAATCTGCGCCGCGATCATCGTCGCTTCCGTCACGGGAACGATGCAGCGCGCGGCGGCGGCTGGGGCACCGATCCCGATCCGCGTCGTCGTCGTGACGACATTCGAGGTCGGTGCCGATACGGGCAGCGCGCCGGGCGAATTCCACGCTTGGGTGAAGCGGTTGCCGCTGCCGCAAACGCTACCGTTTCCGCAAGGCTATCGCACGCTGCGCTACGATCCGGCGCGCGGCATCCTCGGCATCGTGACGGGCGAAGGCGCGGAGCGTGGCGCGGCCTCGATCATGGCGCTCGGTTCGGATCCGCGCTTCGATCTCTCGCATGCGTATTGGATCGTGGCCGGCATCGCGGGCGTCGATCCGCTGGCGGCGTCGGTCGGCTCGGCGGCGTGGGCGACGTGGGTCGTCAACGGCGATCTTGCCTTCGAGCTCGATGCGCGCGATATGCCCGCCGGTTTTTCGACCGGCATCATTCCGTTCCAGCGGACCGCCCCGTACGCGTTGCCGGTTCCCGCGGCGGAGTCGATTCGCGGTCAGGAGGCCTATCGCCTCAACGGCGGTCTCGCGCGCTGGGCCTACCAACTGACGCAGCACATCCCGCTGCCCGACGACGCGCGCATGCGCGCGCTGCGCGCGCCCTACGTCACGTACCCGAACGCGCGGCGCCCACCGTTCGTGTTGCTCGGCGACAGTTTGTGCGGCGACCGCTTCTTCATCGGCACCCACATGAACGCGTGGGCGCGGCGCTGGGTCGCGTATTGGACGCAGGGTCGCGGACGCTACGTGATGACGGCCGAGGAAGATGCCGGGATCATGCAATCGCTGACGTTCCTCGCACGGGCCAAACGCGTCGACACCGCGCGCGTGCTCGTGCTGCGCACGGGCAGCAACTTCACCGCACCGGGGTCCGACAAGACGACCGCTTACACGCTCCTGGTTCACGATGCGGATCCGGCGGGCGAATCCGCCTCACGTGAAGCCTTCGAGGCGGCGTACCGGGTCGGCAGCCGCGTCGTGACCGAACTGAGCGCGCATTGGTCGCGCTATCGTACGAACGTCCCGAACGAACCTTAGCAGGCCACCACTTTTGCTTGATTGGCCGGGATGACCGGCCCGCGCTCATAATCTTCGCTAGCGTGAAGCGATTCGCACGCGACGGTCTGGCCGCGGTCATCTCCGCGATCGTCGCGATCACCTATAGCCTCTCGTACGGCGCGCTCATCTTCTCCGGGCCGCTGCGTGCGGAACTTTCCCAAGGCATTACGCTGATGCTCGTCACGGCGGCGGTCGCCGGGATCGCCGTTGCGCTGATGAGCTCGTTCCGGTTTGCGATCGGCGGACCCGACTCGAATGTGACGGCCGTCTTTGCCGCGATCGCCCCGATGATCGGGGCGTCGATTCCCGATCCGGCGCTCGCCGCGCATCAAATCGTGCTGATCCTCATGTTCAGCGGTCTGGCCGGCGGCGCGGTGCTCGTCGCGCTCGGACAATTCCGACTCGGGCGCTGGGTGCGCTTCATTCCCTATCCGGTCGTGGCCGGGTTTCTCGCCGCGACCGGCTGGCTACTCTTGAACGGATCGCTGCGTGTGATCGCGGACGTCTCGTTGCCGATCCATCTCGAACCCGCCTTGACGGCCGGCGGCGCGGTACGGCTCGCCGTCGGCCTGATCCTCGCGGCGCTGCTCTTCGCAACGCGCCGCGCAAAGAGTCCGCTCGTACTTCCCGCGACGCTGATCGGCGGCTGCGCGCTGATCGATGCCGTCTTCGCCGTCAGCGGATCGTTCGCGCAGGCGCACGCGAGCGGCTGGTTTGTCCCGGCGTTCGGGGCGCCCCACCTCACGAGCATTGCCGCGCCGCCTTCGTATGCGGGGATTTCGTGGAACGTGATCCGCGAGAGCATCCCGGCGATCGCGACGGCGGTGACGGTCGCCGTGATCGCGCTGCTCTTCAGCGCTGCGGGGGTCGAAGCGCAAACCGGCATCGATGCGAATTTCGATCGCGAATTGCGCGCGAGCGGCGTGGCGTCGATCGCCTGCGCGTTCTGCGGCGGCTTCATCGGCCTGCTCTCGTCGAATCGAACCCTCCTCAACGAGCGGGCGGGCGCGCAGACGCGGGTGGCGGGGGTCCTCGTCGGCGTGCTGAGCGCGGCGGCGCTTGCGGGCGGCTCGCCGATCATCTCGCTCGTGCCGCGTCCCGTGCTCGGCGGATTGCTGTTCGCGATCGGCTACGGGCTCTTGCAGGATTGGCTCATCATCGCTTGGCGGCGGCTGCCGCGGATCGAGTTCGCGCTCGTGATCGCGATCGTGGTGGTGACGGGTCTGTCGAGTTTCATCAACGCGCTCATTCTGAGCTTGCTCTTCTCCTGCGTGAGCTTTGCGATTCGCTACGGACGTTTCCGGGCGATCCGTCACGCGCTGAGCGCCAAGCACAAACGGAGTCGCGTCGAGCGCGGCAGCGCGGAATACGATGCGCTCGAAGCGCATGGAGGGCAGATCAAGATGCTGCTGCTCCAGGGCTACATCTTTTTCGGCACGGCAACCTCGGTGCTCGACCAAGCACGGGCCTTTCTCGATCCGTTGAGCCCCGAGTATGCGCGCTCGCTGATCTTGGATTTTTCCGCCGTCTCCGGGATCGATAGCTCGGCCAGCAACTCGTTCGCGAAGTTGGTCGCGCTCGGCAAGCAGACCCGTACCCAGGTCGTGTTCTGCTCGCTCGGCGACGCGGTTTCGGACGTGTTGGTCCGTGGCGGGGTCGCGGATCCCGCCAACCGCCAGCGTGTCTTCCCCGATCTCGACCACGCGCTCGAGTGGTGCGAAGAAGATCTACTCGCGAGCATCGCCGGAATCGAACGCGAGTCGGTGCCGGCGTGGCTCGCGCGCGAGCTCGACGGCAGCGACCACTCGCGCGCGCTCCTGGCGTATTTCGAGACCGTTCACGTGGCCGCAGAAACCGTGCTGTTTCGCCGTGGCGATCCGTCGGATTTCCTCTACATCGTCGAGGACGGACGACTGCGCGTGAGCATCGCCGACGGCCGCCGCGTGCATCGCCTGCGTGAGATGATCGCCGGCAGTTTCGTCGGCGAGATGGGCCTCTTCACGAACGAGCCGCGCTCGGCCGACGTTATCGCGGAAACCGACGCCGTGCTCTATCGTCTCGCGCGCGCTGCGCTCGAGCGTATGTACGAGGACGATCCGGCACTCGCGAAGGAATTCGGTTCGCTGCTCTTCCGGCTGCAAGCGCAGCGTTTGCGTTTCGCAAGCGCGGAGATCGCGGCACTCGAAGCGTAGTTACTGCGAGATTTTCGCAAAGAACAGCGCGCGCGCCGCGCGATAGTGGTTTATCGTGCGAAACACCACCGGTAAGAGACGCAGGGCGGCCGCCGTGTCGCTGATCTTGATCCGGCCTTGCGCCGCGGCGACCATGACGTTGAGGTCGCCGGTGTACATCCGGTCGAGGGTCGTCGCCGAGAGATGGACCTCGAGCGTCGTCGCGGGGGCGTCCGGATCGTCGACGTAGTAGGCGAAGCCCTTGCCGGGCCGCGACAGCTCGCGCGCGTCGAGGACGAATCGGGCGGGGGGATCGCTCACGTTATACGCGACCACGGCGCCGCTCCCGCTGAAACCGCGAAGTTCCATCTTCGCGGCGCTCTCCAAGAACGCGGTGAAGAGTTCGCGCAGTTGTTCCGAGCTGCTAAAGGTGGCCATGCCGCCCCCCTCTTTGGACGCATCCCGCACACCCGCGCGACGCGAAGCGACATTTCTCGCTCCGGGCATACCGATACCTGGACGAGGCGAGCGCTGCTCGCTTGCGGAAACGCCGCATCGTGAACGGGTCGGCACGCGTAGCGCTTATCGGGTGTCTTGCTCTGCTTACGGCGCTCGGTATCTGCGTCGGCGCGCGAGCGAATGCCGACGAGTCGGATGCCCTACGCTTACCGTCCGGCTGGACACTCCAAGCGAATGGCCCGCAAACGTTCGCGCGCTGGGTGGCCCGGAACGCATCCTACGACGGGATGATCCTGGGCGGCTATGCCGGGTCGACCGATGCCTTGATGCACACCCTCGATGCACCGCATCCGATCCCGCTCACGCCGGGCGTGGAGGAACGCCGCGTGCGCATCGAGCGATGCGGAATCGTGGCCGCGCTCACGACGTTGACCGTGCGGTACCGCTCCCCGCGTTACCGATCGTTGCCACCCAACGTCAGCGAAACGCTCGACTTCGTCGCGGACGGCGCATGGTATTCGATCGTCTACCACAACGGCACGGCTCCCGCAAACGATCCCATCGATCGGCTGCTGCGCACGACCTGCCCGGCGGATTTGGCTTTCGCGTCGCCGCCTCCCGGCTGGCGTACGTTGCCCGCGAGCCGCACCGTTCGCTGGATGTCGCCGGACGGCGTGAACGGGCCGACGGTGATGCTGGCGGCGCAACACGCGAGCGGCGGCGAATTGAGTACCCGCGATCTCCCGCCGGGATTCACGCCGGCGTTTTCGGGGCTCGTCACCTCGTGCGGGTTGCCGCTCCTCATCGCGCAAGGAACGATCGACCTCGACGGGTCGCCGGCCGCCGCCGACCTCGCCATTTCACGATCGGGCACGCGCGACTATCTCGCCGCCTACGTTCACGGCTCGGACGAAAGCGATGCCGCCGTCCGCGCCGCGCTGCTCTCGCTCTGCGCGAAGGCGGCCCTCCCGGCTGCACCCTTCGCGGCCATCGCCCACCTCGGGCCGCGAACGATTGCCGTCGTTCGCGCGCCGGCTGCATTTCGCGCGCGCCAGACGATCACGTATTCCGCCACCGGAGCGGCACTGCCCGAAACGACCGAGACGGAACAGTTCGCCGCCGGCGACCGGATCGAATCGACGACGAAGATCGCCTACGGCGGCAACGTCGAAACGCGCAGCGATGCGCTCGAGGGTCGCTGGTATTACGAGCGAGTCAACGGCGTTTGGTACAAACACGACGCGTATCGCGCGCGCATCCCGTATCTGTATCCCAACTACCAGATCTTTCACGGAGCGACGATCCGAGGAACGGATACAGCGATCGACGGCGCGCCGAGCGAGGTGTACTACCTGCTCGACGGGACCTCCGATACGACGCTCTGGGTCGACAAGCGAACGCGCTATCTGCGCCGCGTCGACGCGCACGCAATCGCACCGCCGCCGTTTTCCGGCTGGTCGGATTCGAGTACCCGGTTCGACCGTTTCGATCGGCCCGTACCGATGAACGTCCCCGACCATGCGCGTGACGTCACGAGCTGCGCGACCGGGATCGTGCCGCCCGCGCCGCTCACCGCCGTCCAACCGGATACGCCGCCCGACGCGCCGCCGCTCACCGCGAGCGTGATGGTCGAGTTGCTGGTCTCCGTAAACGGCGAGGGCCGGTTGATCGACGCGGTCGTCACCAAATCGTCCGGCTCGTCCAGCCTCGATCGCGCGGCGCTCGAGGCGACCCGAAAGACGACGTTTTCAGCCGGATCAATCTACTGCGCGCCGGGCACGACGCAAGGCTTGTACGACGTGGAATTCGACGCGCAGTAGCGCTCGCGCTCAGCGCCCCGCCGGTACGACGCGGACCGCCGTGCCGTCGGCGGTCAGAATATCGATGATGCCGGGATCGGCATCGGCGCCGGGCCCGACAAGCTCGAATTCATAGGCCTTCACACCGCTCGGCGGAATCTGAATCGAAACGCTTTGCGGCGAACAGCGGCCGTCGCCGCAGAACGCGGCGATCCAGTGCGGACGCGCTCCGCGCGCCCGGAGCACGAGTTGCGATCCGGGCGCGGCGGCGATCAACAGCCGGTAGGCATGCTGCGCGCCGCTGAGCCCCGGGAGATCGGGACCCGACCAAGGCCCGATGGTGACCAGCGGCTGCGGACGGTCGCTACCGGATGCGGCGGCGATGATCCCCTCTTGCGCGCGCTGCGCGAACTCCGTCTTCGCTTCCGCGTACGCGCTCCCAGGCGACAGCGCGGCGCAGAGCGCCTTCGCCCGCTCGAACAGCTGCGTCGCACGCGCGGCGTTGCCCGCCCGCAGAGTGGCCGTTGCGTCGTCGAGCGCGGCATCGGCGGCCGCGAAGACGGCATCCGGCCCGCCGGAAGTCACGTTTTTCTCGAGCAGCGTCAGCGCGTGGTCGTAGGAGGCCGACGCATCCGTGTAGCGCCGCGCCCGCGTCTGATATTTCCCGAGCGCGTTCCAGCCGGCGCCGTCATCCGGTGCGAGCGCCGTGTAGTGCATCATCGTCTGAACCGCGCCGTCATCGTCGCCTTCGTGTGAGAGCGCGTCGCTCAGCGCCATCAGCGCATGCGGTTCATCCGGCACGATGAAGAGCGCCTGGCGGTACGCCTGCACGGCATCACTCCAGCGGTTTTCCTGCCCGTACCCGCTTCCGAGCATCGCCGCAAGGCCGAACCGCATTTCGTTCGTCACGGCTTGATCTTGCATCGACCTCGCGACCGCGACCATCAAGGCACCTTCCGCCGCCTGCGCGCGCTCGGAATCGATATCGTACGGGTGCTTTTGTTCGAGCCCGTTCGCCCGCGCGGCGGCATCGGCTACGGCCAACATCGTCGACTGCCGTTCCGCGAGGGTGCCGTCGAGTTTGTACCGGCTCGGCGCGAGCAGCGACTCGATCTGCGTCTCGGCCGGCGATCGATATGCCGACGAACGGCCCGCACGCGCATCGGTGATGTAGTGAATCAACTGTGCGGGACCGATGGGGCCCGTCCACCGCGCGCGAACGATTCCGGTTCGATCGATGACGATCGCCGACGGGAAGCCGGTCGCTCCGAAGGCATCGAAGAGTTCTTTGCCGGCGGTGGCATTCGGATACGGGATGTCGTGTGCGGCGACGTAGGTGCGGACGACCGCGGGGGGTTCGGTCGTGTCGATTCCGATGAACGCAACGTCGGGCGCCCTCAACGCACGATACGCCGCCACGAGGTCGTCGGTCTCTGTGCGGCACGGTCCGCACCACGACGCCCAGAACAGCACGACGACGACTTTGCCCGCGGTGCTTTTCGCATCGAGCACCGAGCCGTCGAGTGCGGTCGCCGTAAGCGGCGGCGCCGGTGAGCCGATCGCTCCCGGCGCACCCGGCGACGACACGGCGAGCAGAGCGAAACCGAACGAACACAAGATCACGCGCATCAGCACCTCGTTCCGGACGACATGGGAGAGGGTTCAGCCCTTGATGCACACGACCTGTTCGTCGTGACCCGTCAGAATGAGAGACTGAAGCTTGAAAGAAAGCGTGCGCGTTCAAGTCGCGCCGGCCGCACCAATTTCTTGTCGTTCACGTAGGATCGTCGCATGCAACCGTGTCACGCACGACCTAGCGCGCGGACGCATCCAGTTGGGCGAGGGCGCGATCGATGACGTCGCTGAGATTTTCTATTGAGATCTTGTCTTCGTAGGCGAAGCCGTTGATGAAGAGGGCGGGTGTGCCGGGGATGCCGCTATCTTGCGCGGATTGCATGTCGCGCTCGATCCGCCGCGAGTACGTTTTTTTGTCGATCGCGTGCTCGACCGTCGCGGGATCGACGCCGGCGGCACGCGCGTACGCCAAGAGGTCGCCCTCGGTCAGCGCTTCCTGGTGGCGGTAGAGCTGATCGAACATCTCCCAGAACTTGCCGGCTTCACCGGCGGCCTCGACGGCTTCGGCCGCGGCCGGCGCGTGTGAGTGCATCGGCAGCGGGCAGTGCCGGAAAACGAGCGCGACGCGCGAGCCGTATTTTTCACGAATCTCTTCGAGTACATCGTATGCGTCGCCGCAATAGGGACACTCGAAGTCGCCGAACTCGGTGATGACGACGGGGGCGTCGAGCGAACCCCGGACGTGGTCGGATGCGCTCGGCGGCGGGGTGAGATCGGAACCTTCTTGTGACATGATGGATCGACTGTTCCCCGTCCGCGCACGAGCCTACCGGATCAGCGTGCGGGCGGAGTCGCGCCGCTCGTCGGCTCCGGCATCGAGGGCACGGAGTCGCCGTCCGGCCCGTCGCTTGCCATCTTCCCGTGGCCGGTTTCTTCGGTCGCACCGAGATCGGCGTCGTGTCGCTCGACCTTGAGCTTCTCCGGATCGAGCCGCGGGATCGGTTGCTGTTCCATCGTGACCTCCGAGGCGCAGCGTACCCGTGTCCGGCCACACGTAACCGGCGAGGGCTTCGTCCGAGGCGGAGCGCACAAGAAGCGCATGCGTCTCCGCACGGTTCTCGCTCCCGCGCTGCTTGCAATCGCCCTCGCTGCCGCGGCGTTCTCCGCGAGCGCGCACGAGCACCCGCATACGGAGGGGCGGCCGGCCACGCATCGCGCGTCCGCGCATCGGGCCGCCGCGCCGCATCCATCGCCCGAGCCGACGGAAAATCCGGGACTGCAGTACCGGTCGATCGGCCCGTCGATCTCCGGCGGCCGCGTCGCGGCGGTCACCGGGAGCGATCGCGACGCGCAGCTGTACTATATCGGTGCGGCCGGCGGCGGTGTGTGGAAATCGACCAACGGCGGCGTGTCGTGGACGAGCGTGTGGAAGGGCCCGTCGCTCGGCGCGATCGGCGCGCTCGCGCTCGACCCGCGCGACGATGGCAGCGTGTGGGCGGGAACCGGTGAAGCGAACCCGCGCAACGACGTTTCGTGGGGCGACGGACTGTGGCATTCGCGCGACGCCGGGAAAACGTGGGCGCGCGCCGGGCTACGCGACACCTCGCAGATCGCGCGTATCAGCGTCGATCCGGTCGAGGGCAACGATATCGTCGTCGCCGCGCTCGGCGATCCGTGGAAAGACTCGAGGGAGCGCGGCATCTTCCGCACGACCGACGGCGGAAAGACCTGGCGCAAAACGCTGTACGTCGACGCGACGACGGGCGCAGCCGATCTCGTGCGCGATCCGCGCGACACGCGCGTGCTCTACGCCTCGATGTGGCGCTACCGCCGCGAACCGTGGTACTTCACGAGCGGCGGCGGGCGGGGCGACGGCCTCTACAAATCAACCGACGACGGTGCGACCTGGCACCAGATCGTCGGGCACGGCTTCCCCGCCGCACCGCTGGGCCGCATCGGGATCGCCATCGCTCCCAGCCGGCCGTCGCGCGTATACGCCGTCGTGCAAAGCCGCGCCGGGACGATCTGGCGTTCGGACGATTCCGGCGCGACCTGGACGCGCGTCGCCTCCGACACGCTCCCCGAGCAGCGGCCGTTCTACTTCTCGCATCTCGCGGTCGACCCGCACAAACCCGACCACCTGATCTCCGTCTCGATGTATCTCACCGAATCGAAAGACGGCGGCAAGACCTGGAAGCATCTGACCGGGAACATCCACGTCGACAACCACGCGCTGTGGTGGTCCCAAGACGGCAAGCGGCTCATCAACGGGAACGACGGCGGTGTCGCGCTCTCGAACGACGGCGGCGAAAGTTGGTCGATGCCGCTCGATCTCGCGATCGGTCAGGTCTATCACGTCGGTTTCAATGCCGCCGATCCGTATCTGGTCTGCGGCGGTCTGCAAGACAATAGCTCGTGGTGCGGCCCCGCGAACAGCCGCAACGGCATCGGCATCTTGAATCGCGATTGGTTCTCGGTCGCGGGCGGTGACGGACAATACGCCATCCCCGATCCGGCCGACCCGGCGAAGATTTGGACCAACACGCAGGACGGTGCGCTCTCGGTCTTCGATCGCAACACGCAGCAAAGCATCGATGTCAGCCCGTGGCCGAACGATGCATTCACGTCGCTCGCCGGGATCGCGAACAACCGCTACCGTTTCAATTGGAACTCTCCGCTCGCGTTCTCGCCGCAGGATCCGCACACCGTGTATTTCGGCGGCGATGTCGTCTTCGCAACGCACGACGGCGGCATGACCTGGACGCCGATAAGCGGCGATCTCACGCGCAACGACAAAGCGCATCAGCGGGCCTCCGGCGGCCCGATCTCGCTCGACGTCTCGGGCGCGGAATACTACGATACGCTGCTGACGATCGCGCCCGCCACGGCCGACGCGCAGACGATCTGGACCGGGAGCGACGACGGTCTCGTGCACGTCACCCACGACGGCGGGAAAACCTGGGCCGACGTTACGCCGCGCGGGTTGCCGCAGCCGGCCCGCATCGAAGCGATCGACGCATCGAGCAGCGACGTGCGAACGGTGTATCTCGCCGCTGACCGGCACGATAGCGGCGACCGCGCGCCGTATCTCTTCGCGAGCGCCGACGGCGGCGCGAGCTGGACGCGGATCGACGCGCGCTTACCGCGCGACGCCTCGACGCATGTCGTGCGCCTCGATCCGGTCGATCCGAATCTGCTCTACGCCGGCACCGAAGCGGGCGTGTATTCGTCGCGGGATCGCGGGCGCGATTGGCAGTCGCTCGAGTTCAATCTCCCGGCGGCGCCCGTCTACGACCTGCAGGTGCAGCCGCATGCAAACGACCTGATCGTGGCGACGCACGGCCGCTCGATTTGGATCCTCGACGATCTCACGCCGATCCAGCAAAGCGCGCACGTCGGCACGGGGACCTATCTCTTCCCGCTGCGCCCGGGAACGCTGTGGGCGCAGTGGCCGCCGATCGAAGGCGGCGACGGCGGCAGCCTGCCCGCGAACTTCGCGGTCGGCGCGAATCCCAAAGGCCCCGCGCTCATCACGTTCTGGCAAAACCACCCCGCAAAGACGCGGCCGGCGATCGACATCGTCGATGCAGCGGGGACGGTCGTCCGTCACCTCAGCGGCAGCTACACAACCGATGACGGCCCCAAATACTGGGTTCCGAACGCCGCCGGTTACAACCGTCTCGCGTGGGATGGGATGGAAGACGGCCCGGAACGTTGGAACGGCACGAGCCTCGGTAATGCGGGGCCGCTCACCGGCGCGGAAGCGTTGCCCGGAACGTATACGATCCGGCTGACGATCGACGGCCACGTGCAGCAGCAGCCGTTCGTCTTCAAAGCCGATCCGCGCAGCCCGTGGACCGCCGAGCAGCTCGCGGCGCGACATGCCTACCTCGCGACGCTCTTCGCCGACGTGTCGGCGGTCGATCATCTGCTCAACGCCATCGACGCGAAGCGCCATGCGCTGCAGCACGCGCATCCCGCCGGATTCCGTGCGTCGATCGCCCGGCTCGATGCGATCGTTGCGACGCTGACCGCGAACGACGAGCACGACGAGGACGGCATCGGACGACCCGACCGGATCCGCGAACAGCTCTTCGGTGCGGCCGGCACGATCGGTGGCTCGTTCCAGCCGCCGACGGCGGCGCATCGCGCGTTCGCCGACGGCGTCGAGCAGACGTACGAACGAACCCTCGCGGCAGCGAAGCGCGCGTTCGCGGCGATCGTGCCTTAGCGCGGGTTGGAACGGCGGGCGAGGGTGCGCAAGACCACCGGGAGCGCCGCGGAAGCGATCGTCTCGTGTCCGCTATCCGAGGGATGAAAGCGGTCGGCTGAGAGAAAGACCGCCGGGTCGTGCAGGCGGTTCGTCACGGCAAACAGATCGACATAGGCGGCGCCGTGTTTCGCGGCCGCCGCGCGAGCGCCGCGATCGTCCTCGCTCGCGAGTCGCCGAATCAGGTCGGCGTGGTCGGCGAAGAGCGGGCTCACCGAGACGTCCGGCACG
>Ga0209208_10007598_pt1 | contig 14629 bp, 14 predicted proteins | sample S1TSphfallax_3_FD_187694 | JGI IMG/M metagenome (GOLD analysis project Ga0209208, IMG submission 187694) | Host-associated microbial communities from peat moss isolated from Minnesota, USA - S1T2_Fd - Sphagnum fallax MG (SPAdes) (version 2) | ecosystem: Host-associated > Plants > Peat moss >...
CCACCTGAGTGTGATGCTCCACACAGTGTGCATTTGTGAGCACCCTTCGACCAGAGATCATGAACCCACTGCCAGAGAAAATAAAACAGAACATAAGAGAATTAAGCAAGTAGGTATGCTCTGTGTTCCCAGCCTCCTTTTAGCACTCCAAATCCTGAAGGTGTCTCAAATCTACCAGCAAGTTTAATTTCTGGCTTGTGTCCACCAACAAATAGGGACAACTCCCCAGACCTGTAGTTCATGAAAAACAGCAGTCCACAACAAAAAATTGTGTGAGAAAGAAGTCGCCCTTGCCTGCCTGTTGAGGAGTATTGTCGTCGTTTTTGCCACGGAAGCGAGAAGTTTGGGTCTGTGTGTGTGCAATACACCTGCAAAATCCAAATCTACATCAAGAGTTTTACCAGAGTCCTTGTTGAAAACCACACCTGTCTTTTGCATATTAAGTGTAGGGTAAGCCACCCCTGTCAGGGGATTATGCTGTAGGACCCAAGGTTGGAGCCTGAGGTTCACAGCATAATCCCCTGAGGTGCCTTACCTGGAATAACAACCGGGGATGCCCTGTTTGAAAAGTGCAGACTACAAAAAAGATCCTCCTTCCAGGGATCTTCCATGGAAGACCCCCCCGCCCAAGGGCTCTCACACACCAACCCTAAAAAGCCTCATTACTGAAAAAACCTGCCCTTCAACTACTGGGATTTTTCTCCAAGGTTGTCATGCTTGTATAGCCAACGACAATTTGAGAGAGAGAGTCAGATTGAAACACACACCTTCACCACAGCATCTAGGAATGGAGCATCTGGCAGATTGTCAACCTCATCAACCTGTGGATCCAAAGGGGAAATTTGAATCCAAACATTTCCAAATATTTTTTGGAGCTCAGAAGATGAAAAATCCTTGTCTAACTTCCAAGCCACATTAAACCCACATGATCTGAGGGTTTTTCCAACTGTGAATCAACAATCCTCCTCTTTCCTATAAATCCAAAGTTGTGAACTTCAGGGAGATTCTAGGGTTTTGGTTTCCTGAAACTTTGAGTGTCTATCTTGCTTGCTGTTAAGCTGGTCACAGGTAGACATTACCTTGTAAATCCAATCAGTGTCACCATAATCAAGCTCTCGGAATGACCCATTCTTTGTATCATCCTTGATGAGTTCATAACCTCCAAAAGAGGGAGCCTTTGCAGCAGCAGATCGATCTTGATGCTTGTCTCGCTCTCGCTTGCCAGCTTCAATGCTTCTTGGTTTTTGGTGTTCATGCTGCCTCAAACTCCTAACCCTAGAGTTCCTATCCAAAGTGTGCAAAAGAGCAAACTGCCTCGGTTTGCACTGTGGCTTTTCACAACCCAGAAATTCCATAATCACAACAAATTACTCAGTCCTGGCAATTCTTAACACAAAACTTGCTTCCAACAATCATCATCAAATTGCTTTTTCTTGGTGTTTGGCAAACTGCAGAAAACCAAAACTGGTTTTTCAGAACCCTAATCTCCAAAATCCAGAAACCCTAATGCAGAGGTGCAAGCCAGAAACAGTAACTTCACAAAACACACTTTGAAGAAGAAACACTTTGAGGAAAGAAAAGCTCACAAACTCTGGCCCCAACCGTTGCTCTCTTTTTTTCTTCACTAAGAATTGCAAGTATTATACTACACAGGATTTGTCAACAGAAGGTACCAGCAAGAGACACACAAAACAGTTCACATACGGCAAAGGAATTTCCAGCACATTCAGAACTTCAAAATGAAATGCTCCTCCAGCAATGTCAGAGACAATCTATGATCAACTGGGTTTGACATCAGGACATCAGGCTCTCAAAAGAAGAAAATAAGCACCCAACAACAACAACAACAACGAAACGTGAGGAGGACAAGTCTGGTTTACCAAGTTATTGAAGGAACTACGTGAAGAAGACAATGCACTGCAAGTTCGCTCAGCAGCAGGTGCAGCTGCGCCCAGTGCCACTGACCACATGCCATTGCTCATACTGGGGACTCCACCTCGTTGCTCCCCCTCTCCCCTCTCCTCTCTCCTTCTCTTCTAGTGTCCAGAGCAAACCTGCAGCAATCCCCACAAGCTTGGGCAACAACAACGCTCCAAATTCTGCTACACACCTTTTTTTTGTCTTAGGTGCTGCTTAAGCTCAAATTCTTTCCACCCTTTTGCTTGGTTGCTTGGTTGGTTGCTTGTTTGTGTGGTGCTCTGACTCAACAAGCTGGCTGCTGCAAAGCTCAGAATGGCACCTTTTTTTCCTCAATCTTCGAAAGACACAACAAACAAAACCAGCGACAGAATTGGAGGTGAAAGTTTGCAAATCTTTCACCTCCTTTCCTTGTGGGTACTTCAAAACAAGATTACACAAGCCTCCCAAAGCTTGAATCTTTCGTGAGGATTGTGAATCTCTCAACAAAACAGGCGGTTCTTGAGGGAGAGAGAGAGAGGGAGAGAGAGAGAAAAGCGTAAGAGAGGAACAGACAACAGACCGCTGTTGCAAGCACCCCCCTCCTCCCTACATTATCCTCTAGGCTCTCTGCCATAGACTAGGAGGGGTCTACTAACTAGGTACCTACTACCAGTGGTGGCCGGTTCTTTAGCTGTATTCAGAACCTCCGGTTCCGGTTCTTAAGACTAAATTAGAACTGTTTCGGTTGTAGTTCCCACACAAGTGTTTTTTGGTTTGAACCTGAGAAATATGATTTCGACCTATACAAAGGATTTTCCATGGGAAAAATGGCTCAGATTCGCCAGATTTCGAGAAAAAAAGTTTCCAGATCGCCACATTTGTATGATAAGTTCCAGTATGTAGCCAAGTATACAGAAAGGTCCTGTTTTTTTTCCCATTTTCAGTTAACCCCAGTTCCAATCACTTTCCTTTTTCCCCCTAAAACATGTATCTTGACTCTAGTTTCAATTTCGCACATAAATAAAATTGAGAACCCAATTTTGAGTTGAGTCTGGTTTTATTTATTTGTTAAAGTTTAGTTTCAATTCTAGTTTCGATTTCAAAAAATTAAACCCAACACTAATTAATCGAAATCAACAACTCTTATCCACCAAAGCAAGTACCCACCCAACACTAATACTTATTTACTCACCTACCTACCCGTCCTTATTTATTTGGTAAATGCTTAAAGTGATTGAGAAAAATTCCCTTATCCCTTGTTAATTTCTAATTTGTATCAATCAAAAGCCAAAATGGAGATGAAGGAGGTTGCTCAATCTTTAGAAAGTCTGGAAGTCAAGAGTAAAAGGCAAGAGAAAGGTGTAAAGTGAAACAAATAGATTTAAGGTTTAAGGATTGAGAATGTACCAACAATAAAATTCCACTTGCATACAAGCTTTTGTCTGCTATTCAAGCTCATTCACAGCTAGCTCATCATCATTCATGATGAACAATTATTGGATATTTCATGGTCATGACCACATGCCTGCTTGCCATCTTTGGCATAATGGTAACCTTCAAAGTAAGTGTTTGTGAAATTTTATCTGAAATCTCAATGATATCTTGTTGCAGTTTGTTCTCATCAGGATCAAGTTCAGTCTATTGTTGGTTTCTTTGTGCAATTTGTAGGAGGGAGAAGAAGTTATGCCATGTTTTAGGATTTTTTTTACTTGAAATGGGGGAGATGCAAAACATTAGTCAATTTTGATCTGGAATAATTGCAATGCAATATCCATGGAATACATGGAATAAGCCATAATTTCTAAAATTGTTGTGCTTCATGATCTGCAGCAAATCAAAATCTGAAAACATTTCCACTTGCTACACTTGCTCTGTGGATCACGCAAGTTTAAACATGGTTGACAACCTCTATATAATGCATCACCAGTGAGTTCAGGTTGCTCACCCTGGTTCAACAACTTTGAGGTAAATTGTCAGTGGGAAGACAGAGGAGGTGAAAATATAAGAGATTCCAGCAGCCTTATTCCAATAGCCTTGTATCTTTCTTGTGATGAAATCATAGTTGAATGACATTGGAACTACTCAGCAGGGAAACATCTCTATTGATAGCTTTTCTAGTATGCTTCAAGGATGAAACACACCATGATAATTTTGTAGAGCCTTGATGTGTTCATTAATGATCTATTGCAATGCAACAGAAGACTCCTCCTTGCTCAGGTGTCTGACTCCTATAACATGTGCACTCTCATGCAGGGCCAACAGTGTCCAGAGTCCATTTCAGTGTGCCTTCACAACAAAACCTTCCATTCTTTTTTGGGAGGGCTGACATTTTTGTTCAACTCCTCCATTTGAGGTATGTGCTATCATGGAGCATGGTGCCAAACCAAGCAACTTGATATGTTGATGGTCATAGAGAAGACAATTGAACTTCAACTCTGTTATGAAATTTCTTATTTTATGAGTGTCCAATAGAATTGTTTGAATTCTAGCATCTGTAATATGGTTAAGAGTTGTCATAAGTAAAGTTGAGTGCTGGACCCTAGGATGGAAACCAAATTCTCCAAAAATGCGAGAGAGGTGGAACTATATTCTTTGTTCTACTAGATGCAAGGCCAATTTACATGCATGTAACATGTGTATCATAGCTCTCAATTCATGGACCTGGTCAACCATTTGATGATGTTGTCTTCGCACAACAACCATGACAATCTGCAACCCTAGGTTACTATTTACTCAGAATCAGTGCACCTAAACCAATTGCAACATTTGCTGGTTTTCAAAACCAACCATTAAACACCAATATCAATTTGGTACCCACTAATTCAAAGGTAGAATGATTTCAACATGTCAACATTTTAAAATTAAAAAGTTATTTTATGTATTATGTGATTGTTCTAAACCACTAAAAATTATTTTATTTGAAATGTTTTAATCAATTAATTTGTTTTGACCAAAACCATACAACTTGCATACTAGTCAATTTTTGTCCAATTTTATTGAAAACTTAGTGAATTTCAATAATTACAAAATTTACATTCCTTCTTACTAATAAAACCCAAATTTTTTTAATTTTCTTTTACAACATGTATTTTTGTCACAATATGTTATGGAAAAATATAGTCCCTGACTTAATGACTCAAAAAAAAGAGTGTTGTACAATAACATGACATTTTAATCTACGTAATATTCACTTGGAACTTCATCATATCCATGTTAAATTTTTTAATTAAAATTCATTTAATGCAACTAACCAAAACACTTTTATAAAAAATCATTAAAAATGTTCTACTCAATCTTTTTTATTATCAAAACCATAGAACTATATTAATCAATTTTGGCCCAATTTTGCTAAGAATCTAGTGTATTTAAATAGTTGCAAAAACCCATTATTCACTTTTGGGTTACTTTCTTTACTTGTAGTGCAAGTAGATTTGTAATTTATTTTAATATGCAATGTGAACTATTATAAAATGCATGTAAAGTAAGGAGGAAACATGTTTTAACAAATAGAAAGTAAATCTTTTATAAAAAAATTAAAAATAATGATTTTTGTATTCTACTTACATTCATTTTGATACTACTTTCATGCTTTTATATGCATGTCACCAGATAAATATGAAACATGTATATTTAATGTTCATTTTATCATGCTCTCACCTTTCTCCAAAACTGGAACATATTGGAACATCATGATTCACTAAAAGGTTTAGGTAATCATTCAAGAATAACATGTCATTTTTTGGGGAAATCAAATGCAATAATATGTCATAAATACTTGCACGTTAATCAAAATTCTTCCCAATTGAAACGTATTTTCCACAAAAGGTTCATGCACAATTTGGGCCACATGACATTTGGCAAGAGTGGGTGTGTGGGGTTGAGTCAACACACCAACAAAACATCAAATCTCATAATTTATTACCCTAAGTGGTCCTTCACGGTCACATGTGACATCAATACATGAAGACCTAAGTTGGCAATGGGAATAAGGATTAATGTAGGAGTTTCCTTCACAACACTCCTATTTCCAACAATAGAGGATTGCAAAACCATGAGGATTTGCAATTCCTGACGTTGGGCAAGTCAACACTATAAACTTTATTCCTCTTAGAAACAAGAACCATATTACAATATGCATAAAGAAGAAACTTAAAAAACTAGGGAAATCATCACTTCTCACATTGCATTAATTTCTAAAAATCCTTCATCGATATATTTTGGAACATAATATTAAGGTGAGCTAATCTTTAACTTTCCATCTTCCAAATGAAGATATATTTATTGTGTTTTGGTGCTGAAGGGCCCTGATGAGAGAAGTTCCATTCAAAAGTTAGCGATTCACACCATAATGTCAACAAAAAATACTTGCCCGTACTATACCTTGTTAGATAATGGTGATCAAGTCGTGTCAATTATGAATACTCCAAGTCGATCAACAACCTGACCTGAGCATCCCCAAAAACCCAAGATCTTTCCACTGCTACTTGTGAAGCTTTGATCTCCAGGTTTACGGTTGCCATAGGGGCCATAGTGTTTGACGTTGGTCTTGAACGTGATGGAAGTGACACACGTCACCCGACGTTTTCCGACATGGTAACCATGTTTTTTACCCATAACTCCCTCAATTTGTTGAAGATACTCATCAGGGTAGTTGAATTTTACCTATCCAAATGGCAATGGCCATATATAAAACTTAGAACCTACATACAAATCATGATTCATTTGTTGAGGAGAGAATGATTATTTCTACAAATAATTATGCAATTTTGCTCATTTAAAAAAAATTCTAATTCTTTTCAATTTGAGTCTATGAATATATTCACAATGCACATGACATAACTTTCATAAAATATTGAAAAGAAAATCCAAATCCAATTTCAATCATGCTTTGACCTACTTGCCTAAATCACAAGATGCATATGAGACTCACCTCAACTTCTTGGACCTCCTTTGCACGGTCAGAAGAAGGATTGCCATGGTGAGGGGAGTGAAATGATTTGCCACTTTGATCATATTCAACACTCAGAGAAAACAAAACTTTTGTATCGCTCTTGATCTTGAACCCTTTGATGCCTGTTGCTAGGCCATCATTAAAAGGAACTCCACCACGACATCCCCCCCAAGGACCTTGGACACTCCAAGGGACTTGGACCTCTGGTTTGTAATCCTGTGTATGCCACCATGTCAAAAAGGTTGAGGCCACTATACTTGTGATCATGTTGTGACCATGACCTGAAATACTTCAACTCTGGCTACGATTGACGATGATAGCTATTTTTACGACAACAATATGTATATAGGTATCAATACAAGAAAAGATCAACAACCAACTCATACTTCAAATGCATCAGTGCGTGCCACATTGCTAGATTTGGTACCTTAGTTGGCTTCAGTTTAGAAGCATGAATGTCCGTTTCCAGTGCCTGGGTTTCATCACCTGTGAGGTAAAAGACAGGGAACCAGATTAGATTGCCCCCATTGAGCCAAGTAAACAATTGTCAGCATTCAACCTAAGCTTAAATAACCAAGGATTCATGTAAATCATTCATCAAGATTTGACTGGAAGGAGGATTGGGGTTTTGGGGGGCTGTAAAATAGATGTACTGGAGAGATATGGTCAAGGCTTTCAAGGCACAAGATTGCTTGCCCCATGCTAGATACTGCACTCTGGAGTCTTAATGGTCGCATGGTTTTCTTTTTCTTGTTTTTTGAAGAACAACAGCAGACGCGACCTGACAAGGCGTTGGCAGCTCAAAGTCAAGCTTATTGGCAAACTAAAGGGCCGGCAGGAGTTTCACCTCCACACCACTGGGTTTGAAGTTCCAAGGCCCCAGAACGGTGGCATAGTTTTCAAGTTTCGTTTGCAACAAGAACAAAATACTACATAAAATATTGCCCAACGTAAACTCCAGAAGTGACTCTTTGAAGATGGAAGCACCTACCACGTTGGCAGTTAGCGCCCTATTTTATGACTTGTTTGGAGGCGCTCTGTCATGAGTAGAACTGAGCAGAGTAGCTTGTGGAGAAAGCAATAAGCGTACCTGTGAGAAGAAGACCTTTGATGTATCGTAATTCTTTGCAAATTTCGGGGAAATAGGGCCTAGAAAGAGGATCGTGTTCCCAACACCGTCGTATCAAGGACGCCAGCCTTCTCAGGCATATTTTGGGGAGCTTTGGCCGCGCATGCTCACGTGTTATTAGTTTGTATAGGTCAGCCATCTTCTCACCTTCAAAAGGCACTTTCCCAGTCAGGATCTCGTAGCACACAATAGCGAAACTGTACACGTCTGCTTTGAAGGGGTGTGCAATTTCAGGCAGTTGCACAACGTCAACGTCAATCTTATCCTTGGTGATTTCGAACACCTCGGGAGCCATCCATTTCCGAGTACCAACATTGGGTGTCTGGTTGGCATATCTGGTGCTTGAGTTTTTTGTCTTGGACAACCCGAATTAAATCGGCGAGTTTCGCATTTAGATATCCCTCGCTATACTCAAGCTCAGGGGCGCGTGAAAGACGTTTCACTAAAACGTTCATGGATTTGACGTCGCGATGTACTACGCGTCTACTGTGCAAGTATTTTCAATCCCCGTGCCACTTGCAGCATAAGATCCACTGCTGCAAGGATTGATAGCGGAACAGTATCGGCGGAACGCTTGAATTCATTTTTGTCTGCACATTCGCTCAAAAAATTAGAAAGGTCCTCGTGCATGAGCTCCATGACGATAGATTTATTCACACCATTCGTACCTTCAGACCAACCAACTACTCTCACCACAGTCGGATGACAGAGGCGAGCCAGAACCTCAGACTCCTGCTTAAAACTCTCGTTGTCAACACCACGGAATACCTTCTTGGCATATTTGTCTTCTAGCCATTGGGTTTCCTGAACTTCGCCAAAGGACCCTGTCCCTATCTTCCTCACAGTAGGAAGATCTCGACGATTCACCTTCCACAATAAGGAAGGCAATATTTCTGCAGACGTACTACCCTGATCAGCTGCTGATTCAGTTCGCCTACTATCCAGCCTCTTAAAAAACTGGCAGGAAGACAGTTGTGATCTTTGGACCCCGCACAACTAGCATCACAAACATGGCCTTGGCTTAGGAGCTCCAAATTTGATCTCAAATCCTCTCGATCTTGATTTGCGGCCGCCTCCAGTTTGAAGCAATCAAGAACGCTCAGCCTACCATCACATCCTTCTGGCTCTACAACGGCAGCCTGCTTACGTACAGCACTCGCACTCTGTAAACAAATACAGAGTATGGAAGTGCACCATTGCACTTCATAACAAATCTCGACAAAGTCCTCGGAGCTAATTTCACTACGTTGTCTAATGGCTGCTCTCAGCCACGGCTCGCCACGACATTCCTTGATAAGCGACGGAGCATCCGTCACAACTCGATACAGCTCTTTTCCCAACGTTGGCTCACGTCGTTCAAGTGAATGAGCAGAACCGGCTGCAGACTCGACATATCGCAAAATTTCTCGAGTCTGTAAGAGCTTCTGCGCAACACATTTACACTGCCGTTTGTTGAGCTTCCAGAGTTGCTCATTCTTTCGAGATGTAAAGGTCCACAGCCTCATCTATCGCCGTTCTGGCCAAGACCAGGAAATTTGGGGCCATGATCAGCACTTCTGCTCCCAATCTCTCTATAAAAAACCAGAACCATTTTTTCCAAGAGGGTGCACGAATCGTTATATAGGTATGTATACCTCAAAAGGACGGACTGAGGATTCCCAGATTGGATTTCCCCTCTTGTCGTAGAAGAGAACTGGCCTTCTACACATCATTCTGCCATGGAAGTCTCGCTACCGATTCAATGATTTTAAAAGACATTCATGTTCAAGACACGTTTGGGCCATTGTTGCAGCATCATCGGTAATGTGGGCAAGAAATGGCACAATCCGTCGTCACAGATTTTAATCCCAGACGTCTGTGCGGACCAGAATCCTCGTCCCGAGTACTTGTACGTATACTATCCCGGTTAAAACCTGACACCCCTATGTTATAGGGGACACCTTCCTTCCTTCTTCTCTCTTGCCCCTTCGATGTGTTACTTTGTCTTTCCCATTAGGTTCCATCATGTGCTTCAATCAATTGTGGTTGGTAAACACTTTCTATAAAGGTATTCAAAAGCCAAGTACCACCATGGTTTTGCCAAGAGGTAAAAGTTTAGTCAAAAATTATAAACATTTTGTCAATATGTGAAGGTTTAACAAAGAAATAAAAAGGTTTTGTGAGAAGATAAGAGCTATGCTAATAAGTAGAGAAGTTTTGGCAAAAGACAAAAAAATTGCCATGAAGTATTGAGGTTTCTTTGAAAGGGAAAGGTTTAGCCAAAACAAGATAGAATGTAAGAAGGTAAAAATAATAAGGGGATAAATGTGTGAATCAAAATTATATAGAGTGGGGGATCCATTCGACTTGAGGTCGAAAAATCGAACAACTAAGCTAGGTAACATGTTCATGGGTGCTAATTTTCCCATGTTGGGTCATAGGCTCTTTCTTAATTGGATTAGGCTACAAAGGTTTTTTTCTAAGCTATCTATACATTTTTTTCATTGCCTAGGCTTTAAACTAAGGGGGGTTTTTCTTAGGTTATCTAGGCTTTTGTGTATAAGATGCCTAAACTCTTTCTTAGGTTGCCTAGTTCATTTTGTAAGTTACCTAGATTGGCTCCTAGGGTGCCCAAGCTTTTTCCTAGGTTACTAACATTTTTTATTAGTTTACATGTGCTCTTTCCTAGGCACCTAGGGTGCCTAGGCTTTATCCTATACTACTTAGGTCTTTTCATAAGTTGCATTGGTTCCCATGCTTTTTCATATGCACATCTTGGGGTTTTTCTTAGGTTGCTTAGGCTTTTTCATATGCATCCTAGCTTTTTCCTAAGTTGCCTAGACATTTTCATAGGCATTTTGAAGTTTTTCCTAGCTTGCTTAGGCTTTTTTATAAGCATTTTAGGGTTTTTCTTAGGTTGCCTAGGCTTTTTCGTAGGCATCTTAAGGTTTTCCCTAGATTGTTTAGGCTTTTTCATAGGCATTTGGGGGTTTTTCTTAGGTTACCTAACTCTTTTCATAGGCATCTTGGGGTTTTTCTTAAGTTACCTAGACTTTTTCATAAGCATCTTGAGGTTTTCCCTAGGTTGTCTAGGGCTTTTCATAGGCATCCTTGTTTTTTTCCTAGGTTGCTTAAGGTTTTTCATAGGCATCTTGGGATTTTAAAAAAGTTACCTAAACTTTTTCATAAGCATCTTAGGGTTTTTTTGGAAGTTGCCTAGGCTTTTTCATAAGCATCTTGGGGTTTTCTTGAAGTTGCCTAGGCTTTTTCATAAGCATCTATGTTTTTTCCTAGGTTGCCTAGGCCTTTGGACATAGCATGACCTTTTTGCTTCATGGGGCATTGGGCTTTCTTAACATATGTAGTTGGTTTAGATCACTTGGGCATTGGCTTGAGTTTTTTGTACTAGGTGTGGGCTTGTTTAAGTTTTTATGGTGAGGTTGTCTTCTTGGACATAGGGTCAAAGGTGATTTCTACTTCCTTAGCATGGCTTGGGCTTCTTGGATAGGGAATGGACTTCTCTAAGTTTTTTTGGTGAGGTCCTATAAATTTTGAACATAGGGTCAACACAATTAGGGCTTCTTAGGTGTGGGCTTGGGCTTCTTTAATTGAGGAGGGGTTTGTCCAAGTCTTTTGGTGAGATCTCAAGCTTCTTGAACATGGGCTTGGGCTTTTTAAACATAGGCTTAGACATTGTTCCTAGGCTCTTGGATAAGAGGATGGCAATCGTGAATCTCTTGAATTCAAGAGGCTCATTGACTCGTGGTAAGAGGCATGTCAATTCTAGCACACTACACTTGAGCCGGAATTTTCTAAGCATATGCATCGAGGTGGCCCTAGCCTCTTGCACTTAGGCTTCTTGGGCAATAACATGGATTTCTCCATGTCCAATCAAAATCATAACCTTTTAGTAAGCATGGCCTTCTTGGACAAGGCCTAGGTTCCTTGAACATATGCCATTTTTAACACAATACCGAATTAGGCCAAAGCTTTATAGTTAGATGAAAGCCTCAATATGGATGAAGATGTATGAAATATATTTTAAGAAATACATAAATATGATATACAAAATTGTGCACAACTCAAGGCCAAATATGCACAGATTTAAAAACCTAGGGCCAAATATGCATGGGTTGTTAGACCCTGGGTCTGTTGGGGTGGCTGAAAAACCCTTATAGAGCAACAGATTTGAAATCACCTAGCATATTGTTATGTGCGCTCTTAGGGTTTTTTGGATTCCCAATGCTTAGATGAGATATTGCATTCTGATTGGGTGAAAATCATGGGCCAAGGTTTGTTACAAGCATGGCCATATTGCTATTCCATACATGTACCCAAATGGTTTTGGTATTTCATTGTTGAATAATTTATTTATTTATGATTTTTTTCGTTCAGCAGTTGGACTCTGAATTTTGAAATTTTTGACATATAAAATATTCTAATAAGAATGCAATCTATTTTCACAAGTATGTCATTGGTTTATGCCTCTGTTGTGAGATATAATTAAAATCTTGTACTAATGTGCCTTCAAATTAGGGTAAGCAAAATTTCAACATACTTTTCAAGTGTAGTCTATGGTCATTACATGAGTTTCCTTTTTGCCTTTTTGTTTTTGGAGATTTCAACACATCTGATCAATACTTTTCCAAAATTTCAGCATTTCTGAAAAATATTATAACTTGTGCTGAAGCTTTTGGGTACTATGATATATTTGTGTTACTTAAATGTAGGGTGATTGGCTTGCAAACCCAATCAAAAAAGTGTTTGTGAAATGCCATGTAGTAAATACTACAAACTTGAGAAAAGTTATCATGATGTCGGTAATAGAAACCAAAATGAAAAAATAAATTAGTTTTAGAGAAACCCCACTTTCAAAAACATTGAATTCTTTTTGTTCATTCCACACAAGTTTCATGTTCCATGCAAATGGATATGCTAGGTATTACCGTTTGAATATTGTGCCTGCTATTATGGTTGGGCGTTAAATAATTCTGAAAAGGGAAAGCCAAAAAAGAAAAAGAATAAGAAACTTTGCCAAAAAATGGTAAAATCAAACTCTTAGCCAATAGATTATCACTGTTTATTACAAAATAATAATATACCTTATATAATTATTCTTTAATGTCAAAAATTTAGAATATTGAAAATGGGGTTACTAGAACCCTTTTGTTAAAAAAATTAAAAAATTTCAATAGAACTTACCAATTGTGAGTGAGAGTGATGGGTACGGTGTGCTAGCTTAAAAGGCTTTAAAATACCCAGAAGCAAGAAAGAAAGCAAGGTGCCTTGCAAAGCCAAGTGTCAGCAAATGTAAAAATAAATAAATAAAGATCTACACGTGAGAGAACAATCGCAAAAGTCTTGAAAGCGGTAAACAAAAAGGTGTAAAGTTTTGTAAATGAGTCAGCTGATCATGGTCAGCCGGATCAGTTTAAGAGCTCTACCAACCAGAGCGTCGGGAGTTCGAATCCTTAACAACGATTACACACTTGTCTTGTCCTGTATGTGGAAGAGGAAGACTCCCCACTTCTCTGCTTGATCGGCGTCGTCGGTCGGTCCTTTTGGCCTCGATCTCCTCCTCCTTCAAGAAAGCGCTTATATAATTCGCTGCGATTTTGTTGTGTCCGTCGCAGGATTCCTATTGCAATAGCTCTCCGCACTCACTGTGTCTGTCTATTGGTGCTTTGAGAAAATTGTTTCGGGTCAAGATCGATCGTCTTGTAAATTTCCTTTCAATACATTTGTGAGAAAACGAAGTTGAATGGCGCCCTTGAAGGCCGTGGCAGTGTTGACAGGAACTGAAGGTGTGAGCGGAGATGTCTTCTTTAAGCAAGATCACGAAGGTCGGTGTTTTGTTTTTGAGCTGCTGCAGAAACATTTTTTGTTGACGAAATTTTCTTACAGGATGTTCGACGAGTCGATTGATTGGACTTGAGTTTTGTTGGCTCTGCCCTTGAACAGGATAGAGGCAACATTGTGATATACCCAGAAAGAAATGGGCCAAAATTTGGTATCCCTACATTCTACGGTCATGTGGAGTCCACTATAGAAGCATTTCCTACGTAAGTGAACCTGGATTCACTTGGGCTTTTCACAATAGAGATATCCGTAAAGTCACCCTGTCTTTGGACCTCCTTTCACCCCCTTGCAACACCTCAATGGCGCCTGCAATCAGGTGGTTGGATATGAGCAGGCTGCAATGACCCATCAATTTTGATCATCTCTTTGTTGTGGAAATGAGTATGTGCAGATGGGCCAACTATCGTAACTGGAAAGATTGAAGGATTGAGGCCGGGCAAGCATGGCTTTCACGTTCATGCGCAGGGTGACACCACCAACGGCTGCCTGTCCACTGGTAGTGGACCTACCTCTTCCTAGTGCACTTGTCCTTTATAATGAGTGAGGGAGACAATGACCCAAAGGCAGAATATAAAGTTCTTCAAGCTTGAAGTCTGCTCAAAAAAGAGATCATGGTAGAAAAATATGCATTGACATTCTGATGTTGATAAGCTGCAGGAGCTTCACATGCCATGCTCAATGTTTTAGATGCTTATGGTCTTAAGGTTCAGAGTTTTCAAATTGTGACAACCTGGGAGATATTTTTGCTTCATTAAGTGAAGGCACTTACCTGCCATAGAATCTTGCTCATGGGGTAAGAGGAGAATTATGGT
>Ga0209208_10007599_pt1 | contig 14626 bp, 4 predicted proteins | sample S1TSphfallax_3_FD_187694 | JGI IMG/M metagenome (GOLD analysis project Ga0209208, IMG submission 187694) | Host-associated microbial communities from peat moss isolated from Minnesota, USA - S1T2_Fd - Sphagnum fallax MG (SPAdes) (version 2) | ecosystem: Host-associated > Plants > Peat moss >...
TCATTATTTACTTGGATTTCTAAAAAGGTTTTAGTAAACTTGAACCTATCGAGTTCTAGTTACATAACAATATAACAAACCTTATGTGGCCCTCTCAACATCCTTAGCAAAAATTGGAAAAGGTGGATAATAACGTTGCCAACCTTAGTTCCCAAGTATGTCTTAAAGTATAACAAGGAACACTAGGGGTTAATGATGGTACACAATAAGGAATGAATGGAGACCACCAAGGGCACTAGAATGCAATAGAAAAAATGAATAAAAATCAAATGATGGACAAAGTGATGGGGGAAAACAAAATGTGTTAATTTACGATGGGAAAAAATTGTTGTTATTTTTTTTCAAACAATGACCTTAGAAGAAATCTTGTCCACTTTGACCTTATGTTTGCAACTAAAGTGTGGCTAATGTTCAAATCAACCCATTTTGCAATTACACTTATAGCAATCCTATTTGTGACAATAGTTGTAAGTGCTAAAGTTCCATATGTAGTTACATTATGAATGGACCCAAATTTTAGCCATATATGCAAATATAATTTGTGATTACCACAAATTTAAATGAAAAGATTGATGAAAAGTGAGGATATATGTCATCCATAATTGGTGGTATCAATTGATTAATGAAATCCAAGTTGTTTTTGCAATGGTATTTGCAACTAATATTTTCTAACAACTATACATAAATGATCAAATCTTAATATATGGCATCTCTACTATTCTGATTGCTTATCAAAATGTACAAATATTTATTTATAACCATTAGTGATAATCAATATGTACAATAAAATTTATGGTCTAAACTATCCTAGCCTATCCTAAGCTAATTTAAGTTAGCATAGTCTATTATTCATTACTTGTAATTAGTTATATTATGCTAGTTACTAGATCGGCAACACTAGGAAAAGGAGCTATGTTTACCTAATTAGCTAGTAGGTTATGATATTTATTAGTTAAACAACATTAGGATAGGCAACATATGATTACCTAACAATTAACTAGTATGTTAAATTACATTAAGTAGAATAAACTACCTACATGCATACTAGCTAGCCTTTGTAACCTAGGTTAAATAGGTTAGATAAGCTAAACTAAGCTAAGTAGATTAAGTAGGAGGGTAGGTTTAATGGAGTTAAAATATAAAGTAAATTAACTAAGGTATGATAAGCTAGTTGGGATAAGTACCTATTAGCATCTAGGTAGGTAGGTAGGTAGGTAGGTAGGTAGGTAGGTTGGTAGGTAGCAAGGTTAGGCTAGGTAGGTAAGTAAATAATATACCTTTGAGGTTAATGAAGTTAAGCTAAGTTCAATAGGCTAGGTATTTCCCTACCCATTACTTTACCTAGGTAGCATTAGAAGAATTCATGTCCTATGCAACCACTTTTTAAACAACTAGAGGTCCTCAACAATTCAAAAAACAACTATGAATCATATTTGCAACTATTTAGCTCATGTGGCAATCTAGTGAATATTACAACTAATGGATCAATGCAATGAATGTTTAACATAATGTGGGTATGTATTCAACTTTATATACTTTCAAACTAAAGATGTAAAGTTGTTAAAATGATTAACCAACAACAATAACTATAACATGATGTAACATATGACACTATGATATGGCATATGATATTAAAAGGACTTGATGTTAAGTATGCAACCACCTATTAAACAAATTGTAACATTATTTAAAATATGATGTGGAAATTAATGTCCATCACTTTATATTTAAGATGTGTAATTATGCCACATGGTGTAAATATGTAATCAAATTAACATAGTTGTAGTCATAATTTAGTTGTATGTTGTGAGTTATATTAAAAATGTAAATAATAATTGGCATCATACATCATAAAATACAATTTAACATGTACATTCATAAAGTTTTTCATAGGTCATTTTGTAATTGCAATAGTCATGTGTGCATTAGATTAAAACACATGTGTATATGCAGCTCAACTAGAATCAGTTTTTAAAGATTTATAAAACTGTTATATTTTAGTTCATTATTTTTACAAATGGCATGCATACACATATAAAGGTTTAATCAATGATAATTAAACTTAATTTTAAAAATTAAATCATGTGATATTTATGTGTATGTTTATAGTTAAACTTTTTTACAATGAACTTTTTTAAATATATACTTTAAATTGATGTAATATATTTACATTTGAAAATTTGAAAACTATGATTTTTAAAAAATTATGAAATTAAAAATATGAATTAAATTTAATTCAGTTTTAATTTTAATTTTCATTTATGGCCCAAACAATATTAAATCAGTTTAAATTCATTATTAAAAATAATCTGAAAACATGAACCAAATAATTTTTTTAAAAAATATTAAATTAAGTTACAAATTATTAATTTTAATTTAATTTATAATTGAAATCAGAATTTAAAATAAATAAATTTGAATACTGAATTATAATTAATTAATTAATTAATTATAATTAATTAATCAAAATTTGAAATTAATTTCATTATGAACATACATAATTAAATAATGATATGACAATGCATAAGATTTGAAATATTCATGTTTATATTTATGTGATGACATAATATATCACAAATTAAAGTATTGGTTGGATGGTTAAAGAGTTGCATTATTGCAAAATGTGTCCTAATTCATTTTGGGTTTCATTTGATTTTGAATGAATTTGAACATTTTTACCTGCTGAAATTATTTAACCCCCTAATAAATGGGGACCAACTGCTATGGACAATAAATTATTTCACTAAAACTTAGTGAAACAAAATTACTCTCAACTGAAAGATAAATTTATCAAACCATTCACTTGCTAGTTAATTAACTAACTAGTATCAAAATCAATTAAATTATTTAATATATGATATTATTGATAATTTCATGATTTTTTAAACCTATGATTTATTGACACATGTCACTACCTAGGCTAAGTTAAAAGCCTAACCTAGGTAGGTAGGCCACATAATCAACCTAAGCAATTATTTTAGGACTTATATAATAGAATATTTGCTCAACATACCATTGTTGACCACACACAACACCACTCATGAAGTTTGATCCCTTCACCTTTGGAATGGACATAAACACCTTTACCATCAAACCACCCCATTTGTTCTGATAATATGTTACGTTTACATTTTATTTATCAAATATTTTATTTTAAACATTACAAATACATAAACTTTGAAAATTCATATCTTATTGAGATTTTATTCGCATGAAATGATTCGAGTTTTTTTTTATTAAAATTTCAATAATGTACATAATTACAGTTATTTCTTTTTGAAAGTTAAAAATCATTTGAACAAAAAAAAAGTTGAATATCATTATTCAATAACATTTCAATGACCATTCTTTCGTAAAAAATACAAAATAAATGGAGAAGACTTTTGTTAATATAATAATTATTATTATGTTAAGCTACTTTCCATTATTATATGATTACTTTTCATTAATTTAAATTATTTCACCTTATATTATTTACGGCTATTTTTGGTTATTATAAATTTTTTTAGCTATTGAAAATAATTTCAATTTAGGCTACTTATAGTTATTATAAGTTACTTTTGGCTATTTAAAGTTATTTCACCTTATGTTATTATTGACAATTTTAGGTTATTAAAGGTTACTTCATCTTAAGTTATTTTTGTTTATTATAAATTATTTCACCCTATATTATTTTTGGCAATCCTAAGCAATTCTAATATATGGCTATTGGTGGCTATTTTATTAATGGCTATTGGTGTTATTCTATCGGTGGCTATTGGTGGCTATTTTATTGATGGCTATTGGTGTTATTCTATCGATGGCTATTTTATTAATGACTATTGGTGTTATTCTGTTGGTGGCTATTTTATTAATGACGATTGGTGTTATTCTATCAATGGATATTGGTGGCTATTTTATTAATGGCTATTGGTGATTATTCCATTATAAGCCATTGGTGGTTATTTTATTGATGGTTATTGTTGGTTATTATATGTTATATTACAACTATTGATGATTATTATATTATAAATTATTGTTGGATATTTTATGTTATAATATCATAGGCTATTAATACCTATTATATTGTAGGGTATTTTAAATTATTTTTCATAGGTTATTACTTTATATTTTAAGTTATTATATTTGGGACAAAATAATTTATAATAACTTAAAGTATAGCTTAAAGTTAATTGAATAATTTAATTTAGAATAACTTTAAAAACTTATAATAAACTAGTTTAAAAAGCTTAAGGTAAAGTAACATATAATAGTTTAGGGTACAATAATTTATATTAACCTATAAAAACATAAAATATAAGTTAAAATAACTAAAGCAACTTAAAATAATATAAGGTACATCATAAAGTAGCATAAATAGAATATTAAAATAAACATAGAAATAAAATTATTTACTACAATAAATTATAATAGTGAATTATGTTAACTAGCAATGAAACGTGATGTTTACATAGTGATGTTATAATGAAATAATTTCACTAAAGTGAAATCAGCAATGAAGTTATTTCATTTGAAGGTCCCATAGTGATTTAGGTTAATAAATTACGCCCCACTTCTGTAGTAGTGTTGGTTTGTGGCCATGGAAATGAGGGTTCAATTCCCTCTAATGACATTCTAAACTTAGTTTTAAATGACTACAACATGATTACATGTGTCTTCAATGATTATAAAATGACTACATATTTTTTATTTTAGTTGTAAATCCACATGAACATTACACATAGTTATTTTGGACATGACTTCACACCATGTCACGTTGAGTTATTTAAGCAAGTTGTCCAACATGACTATAACGATCATGATAGCATTCAATCCAATATAATATAAATCCAATTGTAAACATGGTTTTTTTTTCTAAAATCCTTCTAATGTAAATACGTATGTTACATGTAAAATTGTCACATGATTAAATAAAAAACACACATCTATAATCATTTGGCATCATGCAACTATCCATATTGTAGCCACAAATTTATTTGCAAAACCGAATTCCATGAAAGCCATGAAGGATCCATATCATCAAATATGGCATTAAAAGAAATAAATGGAATGTAATAACAAAGTCTATTTGTGATTCCTAGTTCAACTTTATTGCCACATGGTGTCTCATTTGTTTTATGCAACTAGAGGGTTTTCAATTGTAAATGTCCATTATGACTAAAATGTAATTAGAGTTTGAGTGGTTAAAATTTCCATTTCTTTTTATAATTTGAAGGACAACAAGGACATTTGGAAGGACAATGGGACCAACATTAAAAATTAAGAAGGATAATGGGCACACCAAGAAATATTATAACAAATGTGCCAAGCTAAGGTAAATTTCAACTTTGCTTAAATCAAAAATATATTTTAAGTTCAAACACTATTACAAAATGCGTCCCAGTTCACTTTGGGTTTCATTGGATTTTGAGTGAATTTAGACATTTTTACCTGGTGAAATTATTTAATCCCCTAGTGAATGGGGACCAATTGCTACGAACAATGAATTGTTTCATTAGTACTTAATGAAACAAGGTTACTCTCAAATGAAATATAAATTTATTAAACCATTCATTTCCTAGTTAATTAAGTAACCAGCATGGAAATTAATTAAAATGTAATTATTCAATATATAATACTATTGATAATTTCATTTTTTTAACCTCTGATTTATTGACATGTGTCACTACCTAGCTTAAGTAGGTAGGCCACATAATCAACTTAGGCACCTATTCTAAGAAATCAATAGCATAATATTCAGTTAATATACCATTGTTGACCACACACATCACCACTCATGAGGTTTGATCCCTTGACCTTTGGAATGTAAGCAAACACCTTTATCATCAAGCCACCCCACTTATTGTGATAATATGTTACATTACATTCTATTTATCAAATACTTCATTTTAAACATTACAAAAACATAATATTTGAAAATTCATATTTTATTGAGATTTTGTTCAAATGAAATGATTCGAATTTTCTTTTTAAAAAAAAATCAATAATGTACATAATTACATTTATTTCCATTTGAAAATTAAAAATCATTTGAATAAAAATAAAAGTTGAATAACATTATTCAATAACATTTCAATGACTATTCATTTGAAAATATATATATTATAAATGGAAAAAACTTTTGTTAATATAATAATATTACCAATGTTAAGTTATTCAATTATTATATGATTATTTTTCATTAATTTAAATTATTTTACCCTACATTATTTATTGTTATTTATGGTTATTATCAATTAATTTTTGTTATTTTTTGTTATTTCAACTTAAGTTACTTTTGGTTATTCTAAGTTACTTTTGGCTATTTTAACTTATTTCACCTTAATCTATTTTCAGCTATTGTAAGTTTTTTTGGGCCATTCTATGTTTTTTTGGCTATTGTAAATTATTTCAATTTAAACTACTTGTAGTTATTATAAATTATTTTTTTCCTATTGAAGGTTATTTCACCTTATGTTATTATTGACAATTCTTGGTTATCATAAGTTATTTCACCTTAAGTTACTTTTGTTTATTATAAATTATTTCACCTTAGATTATTTTTTGCAATCCTAAGCAATTCTAATATATGGCTATTGGTTGTTCTTTTATTAGGGCTATTACTGGTTATTAATGGTTATTGGTACCTATTATATTGGTGGTTATTTTATTAATGGCTATGAATAATTATTCTATTAGTGGCTATTGTTAGCTATTCTATTGTTGGCTATTGGTGGCTATTTTATTTATTGGCTATTGGTGGTTATTCTATTAATGGCTATTAATGGATATTCTATTAGTGGATATTGGTGTTTATTAATGGTTATTGGTGGTTATAATCACTATTGGTGGATATTGGTGATTATTAATTGGTATTATATTAATGGTTATTAATGGCTATTGGTGAGTATTCTATTGTGGATATTGGTGGTTATTAATGAATATTCTATTATGGATATTGGTGGTAATAATTTATAATAACATAAAGTAAAATGACCTTGAATAACTTAAAGTATAACCTGAAATAACATATATTAATTTCAAATAAAATATTATAAGGTATAGCCTAAAGTTAGTTGAATAATTTAATTTAGAATAACTTAAAAGCTTATAATAAATTAGCTAAAATACCTTAAGGTAAAATAACGTATAATAGTTTAGGGTACAATAATATATAATAGCTTATAATAACATAAAATATAAGTTCGAATAAATAAAGTAACTTAAAATAATATAGGGTATATCATAAAGTAGCATAAATATAATATTTTAAAAACATAAAAATAAACGTATATACTATAGTAAATTATAACAGTGAATTATGTTAATTAGTAATACATGATGTCTACATAATGATATTATAGTGAAATCAATAAAATGCAATGAAGTTATTTCACTTTTTAGGTCCCATAGTGATTTACACTAGTAAATTGCACCCCATTTCTATAGTAGTGAAATTAAAACAATAGCTAAAAAATATTATTACATGTCAAGATTGCAAAAAGGATGTTGAGGATATCTCAATAGTCCAAAACATCTCAAGAATCAACCTCGGTAGATTGAAACCCATTCCTAGCTTGTCTACATAAACAAAATAATGTTTATATATTTAAAGCTTGCATGCACATGCTTCAGAACTTGCCCTTTCTTTTGAAGTACATACTTATAATGGTACCATTCCCTTTTGCAAAATTAGTTCATTCCTTTTAAACTCATTAGCCCAAAAAATTGAATAATGGATACATTCCCAATATTGTCTTGTAATTGTAAACAAAGTTGGCACTTATATTATGTGAAGGTAATTGTGAACTTTCTTGTGTTGTTATTTTTTGTCTATTTTTTCCTTCTTTTTTTCAATATGATTTTTTTATCCTTTTAAATAGTATTGTTAAGAAGATGCATTAGTTTTGTGTCCAACTACCAATAATATAAAAGTTTTATATATGGATTCCTTCTTTTGAAATTATGTTGAAGACCAAACATGTTAAAAGGTAGATGATGAAGGTTGTGACGTATGGAAAATATTTCTTTCGTAGGATCTAATAAAGCAATAACCATCTAATGAAAATCCAATTTAGTAATTCCATTGGGGATGAAACCAACCAAACATTTTGCCAACAAATAGGATAATATTGTTAGTGTAGTTTTGTACTTCAACATATTGTAGGGTGCCAATAGGATAACACAAGCCACACTCACCTACTTAAGGGACTACTTTTGGGGGAATGTTCTTCAATATATTCTCAACAAAGACCTCAAATTTATTTATTTTAATCTTGAATATTTTAATATACTATTATGTCAAAGTTTACATAAAAGATTTCAAGAAATATTTCATTTTCAAAAGTTTTGAAACCCTTTTACAAGTCATTTTTGTGTTTGAAAGCAACCATAATGTTTAATGAATGTTTTTGAGAACTTTTTATTCATTAGATATTTTTCAAATTACTTCGCATGTTTCAATGGTATACTAAGAACCTTAAAATATTTTAAGAAATTATACTTTCAACATAAAATTTAATCACCACTTCTAAATGTGAAAAATTAAATAAACATTACACATGTTGTGGTTAATGTTTGTGTGATTGCACCCTATATTTTAAAATTATAATAACAACTTGAAATCACAATAAGATTATCATATACAAGGAGTCCTTAGAAGAATAGAATAGCAAATGACTTAAACTTTGCCATTTGTAGTGAAGTTGCATTATTGTAACAATAAAAAAGCAAGCAAAAGTTGAAAATCTAATTTATAGTAGCACAAGTACACCTTTTCACACACCAAATCCAATAACTTAATTCTCATTAACACAATTTGAATACAATTAATTCTAGCTACTAAAACCATAAAACTCCAAATTCAACAACTTTTAAATATTACCATTATAAAAACATAACCTTATTTATTCCTAGAAGCATATATCACATACACTAGATTCCTCCCCTCATATTTGTATCATTTCCTTCCCAAGTAGATTTAGATAACCACTATTGAGATAGGTGGTGATTATATAAAAGCTCACATTTGATTTTCTCTTTCCTACATTCATTTCCCAATCACTACAACAATATTCCTTCCTAAATCAAAGGGAGGTATGTAGGCAAAGTCAAGCTTACCTAAATAATTCCTTTCATTTAAACCTATAGTTACAATAACTACAATAACTTCATTTTTATTTTTAACAATGTATATTATTTTCTCACCATAGTGAAAAGGGTGAAACCACACTATGAATCAGCCACTTTTGTCTAAAAAAAGTGATGTACAAAAAATTTTATAACATGTAGTAAACTAAAATCTTGATGGCAATTTTTGGCAATTCTAAACATAAGCAAAAAACTTTAGAATCTGCACATGACAACACTATGGAACTCAAGGTTCAGTATGAATCCAATTTAATCTTGATCCAATGGTTGGATGATGAGGATTGAAGAAAATAATGTACATACAATATATAATTAATATTTTTTCAATAACCATAAGGCCTCATGTTTATGATTCACACATTACCAAACAAAAGAAAATTTTAAAATAATGTAATGCATAACTACAAAATTTCCTCATCTTTCATATGGAGGTGGTTTTGTTTCTAAATGAAAAGATTATTATGTATTATTGCTCTAAAGGGCACAATCACAATGAAACAAGCCAAAACCCATGTTGGACAACTACTAAAACTTTTTCAAAACTGTAACTTTGTTAGATATATTTTTGTGGTGCCACTTTCATGCCATGTTAATTGTGGGAAGTTATGCTAAATGACGAATACAAGTGTTGATGAGTTTAAAATAAAAATCCAAAAAAATTATTTTGGGTTTTTGTTTTAATGAAGGACATTTGAACTTAAACAACATTTGCATCAAAAGCAATCAATTTTGTAAATTACTAAGTTAAAGACTTTCTTGATAAAATAATTTTGATCAAAAAATTTGAAATAATGTTAAATGATTACCCACACTAAAAAAACACTCACAATTCAAAATCTATTGAACATAATTAAAAAATTTCAAAAGTTCTTTGCCACATGTAAACTAATTCTTTGCATTTTTTTCTTTAAATTTAACTATCTCTCTAAACATAACTTCATTTTCACAATCTAAATGTGAATGAAACTATCTACCTTTCATTTACAAATCATCAAGACTTAATGAAACATGGGATCTTTATTGTGTCATCACCTCCTATCCACCATTTCCTACCTTTATTTATTTATGGTTTGTAGTCGATACATGTTGCTGCAAAGGCATTCATAACAATGTGCAATGGACATAAATAATTGCTATAGAAGGCCTTCACCAAATATGTCCTAATGTTTAGTACAATTTAATGGGCAAACCCATCCTTGGGTGGTACCACTATGAACCACATTAAGGAATGGTTAAGGAACCAAAAACAACCAAATCATTTTTCTAGGCCCTTTTTGTTAATTTTTTTCACAATTATACATTATTATTTTTTCATGTTTATCAAATTAATGCTCTAATATATGGCTTGAATTTTATTTCAAATTTTCAAAAATTTATATTCCTGATTGAAATGGCCTTCAAAAAATTGATAACCTCAACTTTGGAAATTCATAACTATATCATATGTAATTAATTATTTTCCAAATAAAAACCTAAAAATAAAATGACTTCCAAATTGCCTTAGGAAAAAAATCATAAAAAATTTCACAAATCATGTTCCAAATTTGTGTTCTTAACCAAAAAGTTCAAGGAAAAAAAAAGGTGATATGTTCCTAAAACTTTTTATAAATGCAATGATTAAGGACATCAAAATATTCAATATTTTCTATATTATTGAAATTTCAAAATCTATGTAACCTAATAAATGTATTCCAAAAAAAAATAATGAAAATGTTCATTTAAGTGTTTTCCTATGATTTTTCAAAGTTCGATGGGTCCAAGAAAATCAAGGTGTCATGTTCCTAATGGTACCACCAAAGGACAAAGATGCCTTAATATAAATCTAAACTCTTAATGATGCCAATAAGACTTATTTCAGTTAGCATATTGAAAGGTGTTTTAGACATTCCAAAAACCAAGATGATAACATGCCCAAAAAATTGTGGTATGTCATCATTGATGACATTAATGAAGAGCATCACCCACACGATCGAAGAACACCCCACATTACACCTAGAGTTCACAAGATCGATTGATGATTTTGCTACTAGGAAGGCAAGAAATAAAATTAATCAAGTTACATGAAAGGAGAAAATAGCATGTATGATATTTACCTTAAATTTTGATCTTCGACAGATTTGTATGTCACTTTTTAAATCATCATGTGCAATCACAAGTTCAACATTTGGATGGAATAAAAACATCCAACACTATGCCTACTTTATATCACAAACCAGAGTTAAAAAGCTTGGGGATTTTGGGAAAAAAAGGTTCATTTCCAATAGTTTTTTAGAACTTGCAATGGAGTCATCAAAACAATGAAAACCTTTTGTTGAAGCACAGTGCAAAGCCATGAAATCAAATGTTATACATTAATCATAAATTTTTGATGAATAACATTATGTGTATATACAAACGGCGAAAGCATGGTTAGGTGGCTTAAAAATGTCATTTGAAAATCCATAATCTAACATTAGTGAATGTTTTTACAGTTTTAACAATTATCAAACCATAACTTTTATAATTATCCCCTATTTTTTCATCATAAATATTAACTTATGAATATCCCAAACAAAACTTGTGATTGATAAAAAAATCCATGCAAAAGATTTAAATTTTTAATGTGAAATGGAATCTCAAGGATAAATATTTACAATAATCATGTCATTTAAGAATTTTGAAAATTAAAGATATATATGCTAAGAAAGTTTCAATGCACTTCACTAATAAATTCTTCATTTCATGATGCTTTATTTTTTAGTTTTAATTTTGACACTACTTTGACATATTTTTTAAGTCCAGATTTTTCATTTTTTATGTGTGACAAATGTAGTGTTATCATTTCAAGAGTCCATTATAAGTCCACAATCTTTTTAAATATCATCCAAAAAACTTATGATGATTCCCATTAAAGTCTATGACAACATGAATAATTTAAAAATTGACAATGTTAATTTTGAATATGACTTTAAATTTTATGTTTGTATGTAATCCAAAAGAATTACAAGTGTGATGGTCCAAATTGTCCACATATTCATGTTTTCACCCCAATCATCTTCCATCTTTTGAGTAATCAAGCCCCAAGTGTCCAACTTTTGAACATAAATCTTTGCACACAACACCAAATGAACCATAGAACACATGAGCAACATTTACATCATTAACATCCTCAAACAAAAGTAGAATATGACTGTAGCACCAAAGAGTTTGAACAATGAATTTCAAATCCAAGTGTGTTGAAAGAGAAAGGATTCTAGTTTTCTATCATGATCTTTTGATCTAAAAGGAAAATGGTACTAGCTATGTGAGATCCTGGAACATTATATATATTCTATATCACAAACCAATCTCAAAGAGCTCAAGCAAAGGGAGAATATGAATGTAACACCAAAAAAATTGAATAATGAGTTTCAAATCTAAGTGTGTTGAAAGGGAAAGGATTTTGGTTTTCTATCATGATCTTTTGGTCTAAGAAGAAAAATGGTACCAATTGTGTGAAATCCTAAAAAAACAGGTCATGAAAGTCCAACATTTTTCCATAGCTGATTTGGACATTCCTTCCCACAATGGCTTGCAATGTGAAATCTTTGACAATAGATGCGAAGGAATACTAAAACTTCACTCCAAACATATCAAAAACCATGATAGATTCTTGAGAATGGTCACCTTGCATATTTGCCAAAATAGTATAATCACTTCAACTGTTGTAATTTTTGTTAAACCATATATTAACAAAAGCAAAAATCCATTGATACAATGGTATGCCACCATTTAAATGTAGCAATAGAACCAAAGTTGGCCAAAGAGCTCCAATTGTTAATCACTAAATAAAATCCACATTTGCACACGACCAATCGAAACTAAAAAATGGAACAAATTTGGCAACTAGTATAATAAGCTTCAAAACAAATGTGCTTGGGACATTGGACATTTTATCAACTCCTAGAAAAAATTGAAAACAAGAACCTAATCCTATGTATAATTAAAAGTAGCCAACTTAAATGACCAATATAATCAACCACTTGGGCTGATACTTCAAAAATCCACCTAATGACAATGCAAGTAAGCAAAAAATAGAGCAAAATATTCATCAACATTCACATCCATCACTCCAGTTCATGATCAATATTGAAATAACCAACTACATTCCACAAGGTATCATTTTCATCAATGATATTTGCCTTTTCCACAAGGGATTCATCAATGGACTATCATTCTTATGGGCGATCCCATCTTACATTATTTGACCAATTTTTCATTATTATCACTAGCTTGTCCAAATTGTCAACTCCCAACTTACAACATCAAAGGTTTGTTAACATTCCAACTATGCTGAAAATTTTCCTAGTTTCAATCTAGGACCTAAGAATCCTTAAAATCTATCAAGCCACAAAAGAAACATTTGGAAATCATGCTTCATGGGATTTCCACCAAATCAAAGGAAATCTTTTGGCTTCACATGTAATTGGAAGAATAAGCCCAATTCATTCTTCAACAACTTGTGCAAAGTGGTTGCCTTTGAGGTCACTACCTCAAAGATGGAATCATCATCAATTGATGTTGCTTCAATTAACCATTAATGGTGGGGTTTAGGAAATGAAAAACAACTATTAGTTCTTGTAGTAGAATCTTGTTATCATATTCAACTACAATTTGTATCACTTTTGCTCATCCAACAAATGCCTTCACAACATCAAGGGGTTTAAAATGCAAGTCCAACATTAATGCCAGCATGTTGTGAACCTTATTAGCATTATAAGAAGATGTAAATGCCAAAAATGGAGTTAGTACAACTTGAACTTCTACCACCATATGCACTCGCAATACCCCCAATTCAAATTCAAAATCCCCCCTCACAAAATTGAAAGGGGTAATTTCATATTGTTGAATCTAATTTTGCATACACATAGTGATTAAAAGGGCAGCATTTAGGGCATTAGAAAGTAACCAATATCCTCGAGTTTGATTGAAGATACATTGTTTCACAATAGGAAGCAAAGTTTCAACCACTTCACAAACTGCCCATGTGTGTGCATTTGGCACACAACCTTGTAATATTGAATTTCTTGCCTCCCATAACATAGATTGATGGCATTGCAATATTTCGAGGTTTTCTAAAATGGAATCATCTTATTAACAAACCTAGTATTCACCGGTGTTTTCAGTTTTCAATGGGAGAACCTAGCATGAAAGCATGCCCTATGCATTAGAAGAAAACTGTGTATTTTCGATTAGTGTTTGTAATTAAATTTTAGTCGCACGAGACATTTTGTAACTAAAATCCCTATAGTCGCTTAAGACAATTCGCATGTGATAAATTAGTTGCAAATGACAAAAAGGTATTGTATGAAAAAAAAATCAACAAATACATTTCATCCTTTGACTACATTATATACGTATTGTCACATGCGACTAAGATGCAACTATTTTGGTAACAATTAAGGGCAAATGATGTGTTGCCACGTGTTTTAATATTTGATTATTTAAAATATTATTAATATTATTTTGAAATAATCTA
>Ga0209208_10007600_pt1 | contig 14625 bp, 6 predicted proteins | sample S1TSphfallax_3_FD_187694 | JGI IMG/M metagenome (GOLD analysis project Ga0209208, IMG submission 187694) | Host-associated microbial communities from peat moss isolated from Minnesota, USA - S1T2_Fd - Sphagnum fallax MG (SPAdes) (version 2) | ecosystem: Host-associated > Plants > Peat moss >...
TGGAATCTTAAATTTATATTTGAATTCAAGAAATTATTGATTGAGCTTTAAGGATTTTTTCTAGTAGTGTCATCCATAGTATATCACTTTTATAAATAATTATAAATGATTATTTTTATTAAACCATAGTTACACATAATAATAATTGTTGTAACATAGATTTGTATATTTTCTAAATTTATATTTTTATATTAAAAGAAATTAATTAATGTAATTAATGTGACATTACTTTAAAATCGTTGCAATTACTTCATATAAGAATTAATTAGTATGTGCATAATTATTTTCTAATTGAACATAATTATTCACATTCTGTAATTTATAACTTCAAACCTGAATTAAAAATTTGGAAAACCTATAATGTAGTTAAAATAATTATTTTACTAATTTTAATTTCATGAATTATATATATATATTAAAAAATTTGTGATTAATCATTTGTGATAAGTATTTTACAGTAATTTTAAAGTAATTATGAAAATTAACATTATGTTTAACAAATTATTTTATTTATAGTTAATAATTAGCAAAAGAAAAAAATTACTTGACCAATAATTTTTTTTTACAAACTAAATGTAATTATACAATAAGTAATGTAATTAATTGAATAAATTTTTAAAAAAATTCGTGTAAGAATTTACTTTCTAATAGTAATTGTTAATCCATTATTTATAATTTTAACATAAATATTTAAAATAGTTATTTTTAAAATTATAATCATTAAATTAGTTTTACATTAATTGTATTATATATAATTCGAACAGATTCTAAAAAGTAATAAAATATTTTTAAATATATCTTAAATATTTAATTATTTGTGAGTTATGTATTAATAATTTGTGAATTACAAGATAGTTAGTTTGTTAAATAGTAAGAACTTATTGCTTATTTAAGTAATTAATATTGAATACTGAATATTTGTAGTGTGTAATTTATAATTTAAATTCATGTAAATTTAATCATTATTAATTAAATGATTATCTAATTATCTAGCACTTGAATTGTTTAGAAATGTAAAAACTAAGAAAGTAAGGCATGAAGAAAGTTTTGGAATTACAACTTAGTTTGTGAGGAAGTTGGAACTTCAAAACTTATCCCATATTGTTTGTTGTTCATTCTTATTTTGAACACTATATAAACAAGGGGGTGTGGTCATCCAATTTCACATTAAGAAATTTGTGCACATGGGATGAACTAATAAAAAAGGTCAACCCAAAAAAAAAAACAAATTATGCACATTTTTAAAAGTGCATACCTTTCCAACCTACTTATTTTCCTAGTTAGGTAAGTACTTATTTTGACCTACCCACCTAGGTTGACCTATGTACCTACCTACCTAAGTACCTACTTATGTGAATAGGTATTTAACCTGGGAAAGTAGAACCTACCTATTTCTTTTTAAAACCTAAATAGGTAGGTTGGTATGTTACCTAGGTTTGTAAGCACATATTTATGTACCTACCTAGGTACCTACCAACTTAATATTAATATTTTAATATTTTCTTCTTAATGCCATGTGGCATACTTACATTGGGCCACATGTCATAATATAAGATCATCCAAATATTAGAATTGAACATCCTAGATTATTTCAAAATAATATTAATAATATTTAAAATAATCAAATATTAAAACAAGTGGCAACACATCATTTGCCCTTAATTGTTACCAAAATAGTTACATCTTAGTCACATATGACAATACGTATACAATGTAGTCAAAGGATGAAATGTATTTGTTGATTTTTTTTTCATACAATACCTTTTGTCATTTGCAACTAATTTATCATATGCGACTTGTCTTACGCGACTACAAGGATTTTAGTTGCAAAATGTCTCTTGTGACTAAAATTTAGTTACAAACACTAGTCGAAAATACACAATTTTTTTTTAGTGATTGGGCCCATCTTTGTGCAAAATAGAGATATCCCAAGCGCCACATTGTGTGGAGTGATGGATGTGCTACCTAATTCAAGGGTTTTCATTCATGGTTCTATGTAATAAGATACCCTTCTCTTACTATTTGCCTTGAACTTCCACATGGGTGCTTATTTGATTGGCATTATTGGGGCACTAGTCATGGGAAGGGACCCCATGATGGTGCTAGGGCATGTTTTAAACAATGCATCAAGACTAAACAATTATAGTCCAATGGTGTGAAACTACATAATGCTTCTGATGTTACAAAGTTTTTATGTAGTGCTATGAATATTCCACATGTTGTTTATTCAAGTGTGAGAGTGGAAGTTGTTAGAAATTTTATTGAAATCCAAGTTGGTGAAATGGATAAGCAAACACCTATTCAATTGCAAGACAGTTATTGGATCACGAAATATGCATTTTGTTTGGTTAGTTAGCCATTCAAACAATGTCATATTTCAAGCATGAAACTAGACTTGTTCATGTGTGCATTATGTTGATGATGTGGCTAGAGTATGTCCTAATCATGCTTGTGTAAATTCATGGCAACTAGTAACATTCACAACAACACATGGGTTTTTAAACCAGTTAATAAAAGGAGTAATGTTTTTTTTTACTATAATGATAATTACAAGTTCATGTTAATGATTGTAGTTGTAAAAAACATTGTGGTGCCACATGGCATTATATTTTTGTGACTATAGTCCCTATCATGACTTGAAGGTTTTTACACAAATATTAAAATTTCAAAAATGTATTCTTAATGTATTTTAATCATCCAAAATTAGGTAATAATAAAATTCCATTCATTCTTGGAACTTTTGGTGAATAATAACATCTTATGGTCATGTGATGTTGATGTGGCATGCCACATGGCAATGAGGTTGAGTAGTAATTGCAACACCTCATGACTTGTGACACTAATTTCACATCATGTTTCATGTCATTAATTTGATGAATTAATCTCGTTTATTAAATAGTTGAAAATATTGTTGTCCTTTATGATTAATATCGACTTGGTCTTTCATGTGATGATGACATGGCATGCCATTTGGCAACAAGGTGTCACAAATTTTCATGGCAATCCATAAGTTTGGTGTGTTTTGAATTTATGGCACCAATATTTGTCATGGCATCCCATATTTTTTGTGTGCTATGAAGTTTTTGAAATCATGAATTCACGTGCATGTGTATTGTACTAAACAATTAATTATTAATTGTAATTATGACTAAATATTAATAGTCATTTTGAAAAAAATGACACATAACTCCTTGACTTTTTAACTACTTAACACACTAGCTTAAGTTAATATGTTTATTAAATTAACCTATGTCTATAGGCTACCTTATAAGTTACATAATTAAACATAATAAATTTACTACATCTAATATGTTTAAATATACCTAACATAGGTTACCCTACTAATAGGTTAACCTAGGTAGGTTTGCCTAGGTTCCTAGCTTTAGGTTTTTTGCCAAGTCAACATAAATAGCCTCATTAAAAGATATTTTATCAAGTTTGTAACCACCTCAAGCTTGTATGCAACCAAATGCGACTATGATGCGACTAGATGTGACTAAATGTGACTATGATGTGATTAAATGCAACTAAATGCGACTAGATGTAACTAAATGCAACTATGATGTGATTATATGCAACTAAATGCGACTATGATGTGATTAAATGTGACATAATTATCCTACTTTATTTTTTAGCCTAAGAATGCTTAGGTTAACCTAGTTTAGGTTGGTAAATAGTGTAAGCTAACAAACTAGTTCATCTTAAATCAACCTAAGGAGGTTTAGGTATAGGCTATGTTAGTAGGTAGTAGGAAGGTTGACCAAGGTCAACCTAGGCTGGCCAAGGTTAATTCAAGGCTAAAAATTTTGAGCTTTATAACTTTGTGTTAAATATAATTGGTATAAAGAATGTGGTAGTGCAATGGATGAGGACTTGAACCCCAAAATGAAGGTGAAGGGTTCAAGTCTTCACTCTTGTGACCTATGAACCTAAGCCATTTGGCTTAGGTTAAGAAGTTTAATTTAGGCTTCTTAGGATAAAAGTTTGACTTTTGTTTGTAATCTAGGCCACCTAGTTTAGCTTAAGTAGCCCAAGTTGTGTAACATAGGTAGCTAGCCTGGTTAGGTTAAGTTAAGTTGACTTTTGAGTAGGCTAGGTTGTTTAACCTAACTACGTTAATTTAGGTTGACTTTTGCTTATGTTAACTACATGGGCTAAACTAAATTGACTTTTGGTCATGTGTCATGATTCATAATGTGTTATAGATTTTTAACACATGTCATCCATCCATCAAGGTGTTTTTTTGTAACACTTAGTTGAATAAAACAATTAAGTTGAGATGGTATGCACTTTACATGTCATACAAAGTCATCAATGACATGGAATTTCAATATTAAGCCAAAATTAAAAAATCCTAACTGATAAGATGATTAGGCTTTGTGACTAAATGTCCTTTATGACTAAATACGTGAAACGACATGGGTTTAACAACTCATGAGTGACTAGTTGCATATGTCCTTCAGTGGCTCGTTAATGCAAACTTATTGGTTGCAAACACAATGATCCAAGCATATGGCTCCAAGAAAATTTCATGAGCTAAAGGCAATTTGTTAACACAACAACATTTTGAAATAAGTTGTGGGTGTAAATAAACCAAACCATTTGACTATCACCTCAAGAAGCCTTTTGAACCAAAGTTGAATACTTATCAAACATACATAAGCCCTACCTTAAATTCATTTAAATATGTTTCCTTTAGTGAATGTGTTTTTTCTTCAACTTCAAATCTTTCCAAAGTCAAACCACATTCCAAATAGTTTCAACTTCTTAAATCCACATGCAATACTTGAAGGTTTAAACCCCTTAAAACCAATAATTGGAAAGCTTTTTCATTATAAATTCAACATTATGTAGTTCCTACAACAAGGACATAACACTATTGAATATTGTAGAGGTTTTCAATAATGTGGATGGTGGACCTTTAATATATAGGAGAAACCTCCAGAGACATAAGTTAGAAATCAATTGATAACAAATAAATGTACCTAAAAGTTCAAGAATGTATTCACAAGCTTTAAGAATGTAGATATGTTAAATGATGTACATCAAATAAGCTTAACAAAATGGATTAGTAAAAAGTAAGTTCTACAATGTAAAATCAATAAAAAACCATTGCAAGGTTTAGTAAATATGTACCCAAAAGCTTAAATGCACCTTTTCTTATATGGGCAAAACACATCTTGCTAATAAGAACATAGTTAATGGGATAAAAAGTGCAACTACATAAGCTCATATGCAAATTTAACTTACCAAAAGTTTCTTTAAGCAAAAGAAATGCCTACATTTGTAAAGTTAATCATTCAACTTTTGGGCTTCATGATGAATAATAAAGAAAACCAACATGTTTGTTGCTACAAAATAATCTTTTAACATAAATTACTAAAATTTGTCATGTTACCAATAGCTTTAAAATGTTACAACATTTTAAATTTCTTGGACAGATTAACTTTTGACATTGGGCCAATGGTGCCTCCCTTAGTTGGTTTACACTTCACAAAGTTTGCCTTCTTAGCTATGGGTGAAAGACAAACATCTTTCCTTGGAGGTGAAAGAATTGCAGCGTTCCTTGTAACACGTTTTAGTAATGGAGTAGCAAAACCATTTCTTTTCATTTTCTTCAGTAACTTTGTCATGGGCAAGGGCACATGATTTACAAAGGATTAGTCTTGGTTTGCAAGTCCATCTAATTCCTTGAATGTGTCAATGGACTTAGGCTTCCCCTTAAAGAATTTTTCTTCTACACATCATTTCACAAGATTAGCTTCTTCTTCTTCATTGTCAATTTGATTTTCACAATCAAACTTTTTCTCTTCATCCTCTTCAATCTACTTTTGTGGTTTCTTCTTTTTCATTTACCCTCGTTGCTTTTCAATTATAATGGCAAGATCTACATCAATATGAAATGCATATCTTAAAGACAAGACCAAAGGATTGATTGTAATTGGCACCTTCGGCTTCAATTTGTGCCAACCCTTGATGGGGGACATCACATATGGGACAAGTTATGTTCCCTTGTTAAAAAAAAAAAAGGGTCATGCCCTCAACTCCATACACTAAAAAATGCCCCCAATTAGAACCCTTGTTAAATTCAACAATCATAAACTATGACCTAAGCAACTTGAACTAAACTATCCACATGATTAAAAAATCACCTTCAATTTATATGATAAAAGCTGAGATTCGTACCTCTAAACATATTATTGTTAGTTTTTCAAAGTAGACTTCACACATGACATTGGAAAGTTCATCATCTCCTATGCTCATGCAAGTAGGAGTAATTGTTTCACCAATGGATGAATTTCGTAATTTGAGCTGATCAACCATCATTGGTGGAATATTCTCTTTTCTAATACTCGATGGTTGGATTTCTTTTGAGCTTGGCAAGCTATTGGTCAAGTCTTGTAAAACCTTGAAGATAGATGGTGAGGCCTCCCTTGTGTTAAAATTTTTTGTTGCATTTCCCATGTTAGCTCCTTTGTTTGCCACTATAATGAAAAATAAAAATTTGAAATTCTTGAAATTAACAAATTCAAGATTGTACATGTACACCATGTGACCATGATAACTTAAAACTTACATATGTCCAAGACTAGACATGTACTATGCTCTTTTGACATAGGAATGAATTCACAGGTAGGAAAACTTGTATATGTTCCTGGACAAGAACCACATTCTTGAAGCAAGAATGAACTAAAGCATGAAAAGTTATGTATGTTCTTGGATGTAAACCACAATCCTGAAATAGGAATGAACCAAGAATGTATTGAGGCAGGAATGAACTACTCGGCAAGAAGACCTATGTATGTTCTTGGACAAGAACCATATTTTTGAGCTAGGAATGAACCAAAGCATGAAGATTATATGTATATTCCTAACAAGAAGCACACTCCTAAAGCAAGAACGAACTAAGGTAGGAGTGGAAACTATCATATATAGTCTACCAAAACTTAGTATGCATGATTGAATGTCTTGAAACAAAAATGGAACTTCATCAAAAGAATCTAGACAATTCCTAAATGAGAACTAAGTGTCAAAGTGGAAGATTGATAGTCTTGTAGTCAAGATCCAATTTCTACAAAATGCATCACAATTAAATTCTTTCAAAATCTAGGATCATTGTTTCCTAATGAAGGTCTTAAAAAATCTTCTTAATCCTATGGAAACGGAAATCATGCTATGAAAGTAATGAAATGTTCCATTTTTCAAACAACATCCTTGACTTTTAGAGAAATTACTATGATCTAGATTTTAGATCATACTAAGGGATATGATAAAATTGATACAAAAGTGGAAAACATTACACTCAAGTTTCTAGGAAATAGATATGCAATATAATCATGTGCACAATAGCTAGGAGAAGATGGGTTCCAATGCATTTTGATGAAAAATAGTTGATGATGGATGATCTTCATCATTGTCAAAATTTACATGTTGAATATAAATATAAATAAAAATTGGGCATCAAATTAAGTAATTTAATATTTGACAATGGATTGTTGAACTTGTTGATACAAACAATACCTATTACATCCTTCAATGAACAAAATAATTTTTTTACACACAATTAATTAATTATTTCACTAAAGAATGGTAGTTCTCAAATTATACGAAGAAAATTGATGTGGACTAAGTAGATGATGTTGTGCACTACCATGTTGATGCTTACAACTATTATGGTTTACACACACATCACAAATGACAAAACTATTTTAATGATGCATAATCTCCAAACCAAATTATGATTCACTTGTAAATAAACAAAAATTCAAGCCCAAAATACAAATGGAAAACCATACAAAACCATGTGCAAAGAAACTTTCATAGAAACACAAAATTTGCAAAATAAATAACATTATGTGCTTTAGAATCTCAAATCAATGAATTTTTTTTGAAAACCCATATTTAGTTAATATTATATCCCATAAAGTTGTGAGTTTTCAAATAGACAAGTTAAGAGATGATTATATCCCAAATATAATTAAAAGTGAAACTGGGGAGCTCAATTAATATTCTTAGCAATGCCAAAGTTCAAAGTGCCATAGGAATTTAGAAATGAACATTAAATTACAAAAAAACGTGGAAAAAAAACCAAGTGAATCAATGTTACTTTATCCCCATGTTTTTTCTTCCAAACATTTAAAATCACAAATTAGGAAAAACCATCTATGAGAAACAAACAGAATGGATAGTTTGGTCTACTTGAAATGGACCATTATCTTTGAATTTTTTTTATCAACAAACCTAAATTATGATTAACACTTGAACTATCTTTCTCACACAATATTTTCAAGAAAAGGTAATTGAAAAAATGGTTTCAATTCCCCCTCCCAAATGTTAAAGATTCAATCATTTTCCCCAAATTATCTTTTTCTTCCATGAAAAAATGGATGAATAAAAAATCCGTTAAGCAATTTTTTAAAGCAAGTTAATGTGAAGAACAACTTTCATTAGAAGAAAAACATGTATTTTCAATTGGTCTTTGCTACAAATTTTTAGTTGCAAACAACATTTGCGACTTAAATATTTTTAGTCACTTAAGATAAGTCGTATGTGATAAATTAGTTGCAAATGACAAAGGGTATTGGATGAAAGAAAACATCAACAAATACAAATTCATCCTTTGATTTCATTGTATATGTATTATCACATGTGACTAAGATGCAATTATTTTGGTCACAATTGAAGGCAAATGATGTGCTACCACATGTCGCAATATTTGATTATTTAAAATATAATAATTATAATTATTTGGAAATAATTTAGGACATTTAATTCAAATGTTTGGATGATCTTATATTGTGAGATGTGGCTCAATGTAAATATGCCATGTGGCATTTCAAAAATTTAATTAAAAATATTAATATTAGGTTGGTAGGTATTCATGTAGGTACATAAATAGGTCCCTAAAAACTTAGGCTACATGTTTACCTACCTACTTAGGTTAAAAAATAGGTAGATAAATTTTACCTTCTTAGGATAAATACCTACTCACATAGGTAGGTACTTTATGTACATACGTCAACCTTGGTGGGTTGGTCAAAGTAGGTACCTATCTAGCTAGGTAGATAAGTAGGTTGGGGAGTAAAATATTTTAAAATTGTGCATAATTTGTTTTTTTGTTTTGGGTTAAACCTTTTGATTTGTTCATCCCATGTGCACAATTTTTTTAATGTGAAATTGAATGACCACACCCCTTGTTTATACAATGTTCAAAATAGGATTGGAAAATAAACAATATGGGATAAGGTTTGAAGTTACAACTTTCTCACAAACGAAGTTGTAACTCCAAAACTTTCTTCATATTTTATTTTTTTAGTTTTTAGATTTTTAAACAATTCAAGTACATGGTTCATTAAATAATTAAATAATCATTTAACTAATTATGACTAAATTTGCATATATTTAAACTACAAACTATATACTACAAATATTAAGTGTTCATTATCAATTACTTAAGTAAGTAATAACTTCTTAATATTTAACAACCTAGCTATCTAAATTACAATCATTAAAATAATTATTTTACCTACATTATAATCGTTTAAAAATCTTAATTCAGATTTAAATTTATGAATTACAGATTATGAATAATTATGTTCAATTATAAAAAAAATTGCACATACTAATTAATTATTATTTGAAATAATTACAATGATTTTAAAGTAATGTAACATAAATTACAGTAATTAATTTATTTTACTGTAAGAATATAAATAATATAATATAATATTCTATGTTATAACAATAATTATTTAGTGCAATTTATATTTAATAAAATAAATAATTTATAACAATTTATAAATGTGATTCATTATCAATAACACTAGTAAAAAGAACCCTTACAACTCAATCAATAATTTTCTGAATTAAAATATAAATTTTAGCTTCCAAAATAATAATTCAGAACTCAAATTTCAATTTTTAGATCAAAAACCTTTTTTGAAGCTAAATAACAAATTTCAAAATTGAAATGTCCATTTTAAGACTCAATTAATAGTTTTATGAATTGAAATATTAATTTGGAGAATCCAAAATACTAATTTGGAATTCAGATTTCTACTTTTCACTCCAAATAATTTCTTAAATTAAAATTAAAAAATGCGAATTGAATTATGAAATATGAAATTCAAATAAAAATATCCAAAATCAAAATGTCGAATTTTACACTCAATTATGGTTTTTTGAATTGAAATACTAATTTCTAGATTTGAAAATAGTAATTTAGAATTCAAATATCAATTTTTTGATCAAATATGTTTTTTCAATTTAAATAAAAAAATTCAGAATTGAAATGTCAAGTTTTGGATTCAAATAAGAATATTGAAAAATGAAATGTCCATTTTTAGCCTCGATTAATAATTTTTAGAATTGTAGTATTAATTTTGAGAACCAAAATAATAATTTGGAATTGAAATTTCAAGGTTCAAATCAAATGATTATTTAAACTTTAAAAGAAATTTTTCAGAGTTGAATTATAAATTTTCATATTCAAATAAAATATTCAAAATGAAAATGTCCAATTTTATAATCAATTCATAATTTTCTGAATTGGAATAGTAATTTTTGGATTTAAAAAAAAAAAGAATTCAAATATCAATTTTTGGATCAAATGAGTTTTTCGAATTAGAATAGTAAATTTCATATTCAACTAAAAAATTTCAAATTCAAATAATGTTTTAAACAAATGAAATAGCAATTTTCAGATTCAAATGTTATGTTTCAACTTTTAATTTAAGTTTTATAAAATTAAAATAGCAGTTTTCAGAGTTGAAACATATTTTTCAGATCAAAATTTTTTAATTTCAAAATTTTAAATTCAGAATTGAAATGTCATTTTTGAGATTTGAATATTTATTAGTTAAATTCAAATAATAAAAAAAAAATTAACAATGTTATCAAGAATTAAAGCATTAAATTTCCGATTTGAATATTTTTTTCAAATTCAATAAGTTAAAAGATAATTCCAAGAACAATTTTAAAAATTGAAACATCAGTTATAATTTTTGAATAAAAATTTCATAATCAGCATTATAATCTTAAGCTTAAATATATATTTTTGAATACAACTAAAAAATTTAAGGATTCATATTTAAACTTCAAATATCAATTTTAGAAATGAAATGACAATTTTCAGATGGAAATGTTTATTTTGAGATTCATTATATGAACAATATACATACATATGCATATTTAATGTACACAAACATATATATATAGTACATACATACAAATACACTTCCATGTTGTCATAAAATATCTTTAGGATATAAGTAATTTGGTGATTATTGAGACTAATGGGACATATCAACCTATTAATGGATGAAAATAGACCTAAAATCCATTCAACCAATAGGATGATGCTTTCAATGGTTGTATCATTGTTGTGAGATTGACCAAAATAATTAAAATTTAGTCTTGTAGTTGTAAATGTCTTAAAATCTTGTCACAAATATTACAAGTCGCATGTAGTCATTACATTTTGGCTGATTTCTCCTATTGTTTTTCTGGGAAAAGAGACTAAATGATAGCCCCAACCAAGTTTTTCAAGGAACAACTTCTTCGGGGAGAAAGGGAATTTGAAGTTATTTTCAAAAAAAAGGTACTTGAATTGTCTTGCATGTTTGGGACAAAATGTAAGGTTAAACATTGTTTAATTCAAATGCTTTTATATCATTAGAAAGCTTTCGATATGTGGATATCAAAAATGCACTTGCATATTTTTTGTAATAGGGCTAAAGGAAGTGGAAAAGCACCCAAATTGTCCCAAGAATCATGTTTGGAACTAATTTCATCAAGAAGCATACTTATGGTTCCTACAACTTTCTAGGTTCATAATTTTTTCATATGAGCTCTAATTGAGAAGCTTTTAACTACAAAATTGTAGTCCTTAACAAGATTTTTTCAACATTGTGTCACATTTTTTTTTATTGAAAATAATTTGACCCCTATTTTTTGGGTTTTAGTGGTTGGGAGTTAAATTGTCAATTTAATTCCCAACCATTTTTTTCACCATGATTCTTATCTCATAGTTTCAAATGAAGAATGCAAGCTCACTTTCAACGTGTACACTTTTTGATTTCGACAAAGTTTAACCCTTGTAATTTTGTCCCAAAAATTTAAAACATTCCAAGTCCCTTTTTACATGGGGCAACTTGGTCCATTTCTCCTCAAGGAAGTTGCTCCTTAAGGAAAGTATATTTCTCCTTGAAAAAGTTGCTCTTCAAGGAAAATATATTTCTCCTTCGGAAAGTTGCTTCATGTGAAATTTAATTGGAGTTACAATTAGTTCATATTTGATTAGGGCCACAACTTAATTCATTCTCCAGAACTTAATTGGGGTTACAACTTAGTTCATACTTGATTGGGGCTACTACTTAATTCATTCTTCAGCAAGGAAAATGTTCCTCGGGGAACTTGGTTTGGGCTACCCTTTATCCGCTTCTCCTTGAGGAAATCACTTGATGTTTATTTTGTTTTTTTCTTTACATGTTTTTGTCCATGGAAAAAAATAATAATTTGAGAAAAGGATTGATCCCAATCCCTTCAACCTTTGGGTTGAACATGGGATTCTAACCACTATATCTTTTTTTTTTGGGAAAATATTGTGTAAGAAAGATAATTAAAGCATTAGTCATAGTTAAAATATTTTTTTCTTTAAATTAAATATTTTTTCTACTACAGATTGTCTTTTGGGTTGAGCATAGAGCCCCATTTAATTTGTTACACATGTTCAATGTTTGGCTTGGGCATGTGTTAGGACCCAAAATCTTGAGTGATTGCGCCTTAGAAAGAAGGCCACCATTTCTGGTTGCAAACCCTGTGATTTGTATTAATTCATTTTGGGGACCCCCGAAGTATGTATGATGGGCATCTGTGATCAGCCCATTGGAAAATAAAAATAAAAAATCAAGCTTTGCACAGTCCCAAAATAGATATATTGTGGTATCCTACTTTTGGGCTGGTTATATAGGTTATAAAGGCAAAGGATCTCGGATAATGCGATGTGCTATTTGGGGGACATATTGAGGAACACATTGAGAACATAGGGAACATATTGGGAGCTTGAAGGGAACATGTTAGGAACAAAGGAAAAATGAAAAAAATCCTCCCCCCGCCCACACAAAACTTAAAATTAAAAAAATCAAGGCACTTTGAGTGCATGCTGAGCCTTCCCATTGGCTGCATGAAATTTCGATGTTCCAAAACTGTTCGTCACCATTTTTGGCCTTGACTAATACCCCCATTATGAACTTGGGGGTAGTTATTTTATTGAGAACAACAAAAATCCCAAAACATCCAACAGCCCTCAACAAAAGAAAAAAAACTGGGACCATTGGGTGAATGCTGGCTCACCTCTCTTCTTCACCATTTATGGCCTAGGCTAATGGTAGCGTGAACTATGGATATAATCTTAGTGGGACCTATTGTTAATTGTGTTAATTAAATCGTTGAGCCTCCCAAGCTTTGTTTGTATTTTTTTGGGTTGCTATAAGCCATTTTGATTGGCCCAACACACAAGGAAAAATAAAGAAAAATAAACTGAAATTTTGGAGCCTCCCTCAAAATAAAAGTTTCTATCAAAGATCCCTTTTGGGCCTTGTACATAGGTGAGAAGGGAGCACGATGAGCACTATGAGCAATCCATATAGGATAAAACTATGCTGCTATTGGGAACTCATTGAGAAATTGAAAAACGTCATTGGAAACATGTTAGGAACACACTGGGAACATGGTGGTAACACCAAAAAGAAAATTTCTATCCACACTCCACCCCCCTTCCCCCCAGGGAAAAAATGATCCCCTCTTGAGTGCATGCTCAGCTATCTGATTTGGCTGCATGCAGATTCTATTGGAAAAGTTGGTACCTATACAGACAAGGGTTATAATATTAGTGTCGAAAGTAGCTACAGAAAATACACAGGATCTGTGGACTGGGCTAATTATATACCTAGGTGTGGAAAGAAGGTCTCTCTGGCCAATGAGATTGCTACAATGGGAGCAAAATGCAAGATCAAGAGGCATCCAGAAATGAGAAGAACCCCGGGTCTGGCCGCCTTGGTCTTTGTTGTTTGGGTTCCTCTCCTTTTCAATGGATTTTCCATTTGCTCCGAAAACAAAACAAAGTAAAATGAGAGAATTGAATTGTTTGCAGGTGAATCTTTGCAATGAAATTTCTTGCCATTTGTGCCCAAAAGGAAAGAAACAATTGTTTGCAGGTGGCCCATGCGAAAGACGTGCACAATTGCAGCGAGCATTGAATGACAATTGGAATCTTTTTAGGACACAGGTCTTTGGAGCCCAAACCTTGACATGTTTTTATCCATGGGTACGCAACCTTGCAGCGTCCTCCTCTTACTAACAGATAGGGTTCTGGCACAGGTACATGTGCTCTCTTCACATGCTGAGCATATTCATTAATAGATACCCTCATAGCTCTCCTAACCTTAAGCTGTCTGATTTCCGGATCAAAGACCCCCCAGCTCCCTCCAGATTTGGTCTAGGAGCTCAAAAATTCAAGGTCACCCATACTTTTGATCCCTCGAGATTTTCTCTTGGAGTTCAAGAATTTTACGAACCCCCCCACCCCTAGCTACATCTTGTGGTCTCTCAAGGACGTTCTTTGGT
>Ga0209208_10007601_pt1 | contig 14624 bp, 19 predicted proteins | sample S1TSphfallax_3_FD_187694 | JGI IMG/M metagenome (GOLD analysis project Ga0209208, IMG submission 187694) | Host-associated microbial communities from peat moss isolated from Minnesota, USA - S1T2_Fd - Sphagnum fallax MG (SPAdes) (version 2) | ecosystem: Host-associated > Plants > Peat moss >...
TTTCTGTTGTGAGCTCTTGAGTCATAGTTTGTTTAGTTCCAAGGAGAAAGTCTTTGGGAAAGCGAAATGGAGAGAGCTCTCCTCAAACCTTCCAAAACGCTTTCAAATGGAGATCTAACCATGAATCACATGGAGAGCAAGGAAACCTCAGGGAGAATTGTTGTGATTGAGTCAGTCAGTCTAAAGTAGTATGGAAATGAGAAGCAGAAGCCAAGATATTAGATATCGTTCCAAGAACAGGTGGGACAGAAGAACAGGCGATGTTTTGAATAGACTTCTTCACAATATGCAAAATGCAAGGAACAGCAGAAACAGTGGAGAAGAACATGCGGTGTTTTGAATAGTCTTCTTCACATGTGGAAAATGCAGGGAACAGCAGAAACAGTGGGGTAGTAGAAACTTATGACAACCGAGAAGGGAGTCTTTCTGCATTGTGCCTTCTTGTGCTTTGTGCAACTGATAGAGTACCTACCTGGATTGATGTGCAGCATGTGTCTTCTTAGGCACAGCTTTGTGGAGCTGATAAGTAGTCTGGGAGGACACAGACCCAATACATCAATCAAACTTGAAAAAGAATTCTGCAACTAAGACCAGAACCACCAGGAATTACTCCAAAATCATTCCTGCCTGCTCAAGCTTATGTTCTTCACCATGAGCATGATTTTATACAGGAACTTCACGGAGTGCAGTCATCTCATTCAGTTGGTCGACCAGGTGCATGTTGGTGGAGGCATTGCTTGCTCATATGCCAATGATTTTTAGAAGAAGCATGAATATGTACATGGTCACTTGTAACAATGAAGCAACATGACGTGTAAACTGTCACTTGTAACAATCATCACATGAACAAGCATTTGATCATCATGTCATCTTATCCTATGCAGCAATGCAGGATTGTGAGAAAGCAATGGACTTCAACACTCCTTTATTGAGTTATAAGCTTTTTGGAGTTTTTGAGCAGCAAGTAACAAGGCACTAGATGCAATCAATAATACATGTTTTTGGTTTCACTCCAAATGTATTGAACCAGCAGATTGTGGTCAAACAAAAGGGGAAGCAAGCTTTGTTGTGCTGAAACACAATTGAATAGAAAAAAAAAACCAAAGGCCTACAAGCATAATGTGTGTTGCACAAGGAGATGATGATGGCTCACTGATGCAGCCTGTGACCCCAAAGGCTCTATGATTTATACCTAAGACTAATCTCAAGAATCAAGCTGAAGAATGCTAGTACTCTATCATGACCATAGGTGGTGATTATGTATACAACTTTTTTGTCTTTGGAAATGTGTGCAACGACAAATGATACGTCAAATGTCCAAAATAGATTTCACAGAATGGAAGCTACACCTTCTGCAATGAACTGTCTACAGAAAGGACAGCTATGTGCAGGTCACTGCTACTCTCAGTGAGTGCATTTGTCTCCTGCTTCACTTGCTGTCCATCAAACTGTACTGGTGATCATTGCCACAGTTGCTGACTGACTTCCATTAGGAGTACTAGGAACCAATGTATTGGTTGCAATATAGTTTTAGGCCACCTCTTTGACTCTGATCAAATGGACATTTTAGCTACCATTTGCCAGTGATGAATCAAGCGCTTGCCGTATCTGTTCAACCAATTGCACACGTGTAGATGCATCCACCTGCAGCATACCAAATCGCACCATCAGAAACTCCATCTATGTACATCTCTCTGAAACACATCAGTATACACCAAGCATGCACTCACAATTTGCTTGCTAAAAGCAGTACAGCCCAGAGTTTTCCTTATATGGACTACTGTTTCTGAACTGATTGGTTGATTGATCATCAGCAGAGTACAAGGTGATCTTGTAGTTTATTGTAATGTTCAGCTGCTGTGCTCATCCTTCTTCCATCTTTATTGTCTCCCTCAAGCCATTGGACTGGAACTTACAGATTGGAGGAGTGCTTTCAATCCCTGAGGCAGAGCTTTGATTTCTGCTGCTGATGTTCCAAAAGCAACTAGTTGCTTAGCCACTCGTTGCGCCCGCAGTCCCTGTATGCTCTCTTGTAGCTCCTTGGGGTCATTTGCCCATGCCAAGAAAACTGCATCATCTCTCCAATCCCGTGCCTCTTGAGATGTCAGATACACTTCCTTCACCATGGCTGAAGCAGCAGCATGCTGGAGTTCCTCACCAGCAGCCTCCTGCAGATCCTTGATGAGAGCTTCTTCAGCTAGCCTTCGCTTCAACCGTTGGTGGAAGAACAATCTTGATTCACCCCAATCAACAACCTGTGGAGCATCAAGGTGTTACTACACTGATACTTGGAGGACAGAACCCCAACAAAGGTACAATAAAAAGACTGAATGATTTATTGGAATCCAAAAACTTCTGTCCAGGAAGAGTCAGGAACAGCAGATGGGGATCAGTGAGATGAAAGAGGACAACAAGAGAGTTAGTCTGCTCTGAAGGTTCCATAATTAGTAGTGTATATCATATGCTGAACATAGCATTAGGATGTTACTGACCTGCTTGATCACGCCTTTTGCTGCCATCCGATTGGGGGTGTCATGGAGCTCCACAAAGCGGATTGCAATCTGCTTATAAACAGGGAGAAGCAGCTTTTCTCGAGCTTTGATTTGTTGTTGGATTGAGTTTATCCCTTCAGCAGCCAATCCCTTCTCTGTTTGAAGCTGTGCCTGCTTCTTCAGGCTGGCTAACTGTGGGTCCAACCGGTGCATGCAGTCCAGAAGCTCACGTGTCCGGAACTTGATCTCTAGCATGCCTTCTGGTTCCAAGACCCCACCTTTCGCTGTCTTTTCAGCATACATCTCAACTTTGTCAGAGTTGATTTTGCTATCCACCACCACCCAAGCACCTCCACGAAGCTCCCCTGTTTTGGGAATGAACACAAATACTGGCTGCTGATATGTTCTCAAGTGTTCAACAATCATGGAGCCTGCCTGTAAAATCCCCTCGAAAAGGTCCCGTTGCCCACCAGAGAATCCTCTCCAGTTTGCCATGATGAAGAGAGGAAGACCTTCCTTGTTGAAATCAATCAGCGCTTGAGCAGTCTTCTGGGCAGAATCAGGGAACCAAACCTGCCCTGCTTGTGATACCACAGACTCATGGGAATCTGGCTGCCCTGGGTCTGCAGGGATCTTTTGTGTGACTGTCTTTGTTTCTACAGCCACAATACCAACTGGAATACCTCCTAATCTAGCACGTCCTGTGACTACAGTTTGTGCCCAGCCTTCAAGGGTCTCTGTGAAGCTTCCCTTATCAAATATTCCCCCCAACCACTTGCCATTGTTGTCAAGCCCTCTGATAGCTGCTCGAGGATCGCATGCTGTCTCTGGAGTGTACTCAACTATCCTTTCTGGAGGGTCAATAGGCTTCAGATATGGAAGTAAACCACCGCCAAACGAGGGTATGTAGCTCAACCAATTCAAGATAGCAGAAACACCTTCAAGATCATCAGCAACTGTCAAATGGACAACACCATTTGTAGCCATGATTTTTGGGCCTCCAAGCTGCATGTGTGAGCTGTAAACCTCCCTCCCAAGCAGCTTGTTGAGAGCTGAAAATCCAGTCAATATGATTGGTTGATCAAGTCTCTGGATGCATCTCATTCCCAGCCGAGCAAGATAAGCGCCAATTCCCACAGTTCTTCCTGTTACATATGTCAAAGTAAAAGTCTCCTGGTAAGCTTTAGAAAATGCACCAGCAATAGCACCACTGCCTGAGAGATTCTCAACACCTAGCCCATCATCCTTTCCTATCACATCCTGAATTACCCATCTTATCTCTCCAGAATTTAGCTTAATCTCATGAGAGATTACTGATGAACCGATCCGTTTGTGGTCTTCAGGTGTGAGATAGAGGTACTGGAATCCATGGTCTGGTGTTGTCTCTTCTGACCATCCAACCTGGAAACAGGCCCGGACCTCCTCTGCGACACCAATGCGAGCACCTGAATTTGCAGCAAGATATACAAGGGGCAGTTTTTTCTTGCAAGCAAAGTCTGTGACAGCCTTGAAGAATACATCCTCTCGAGGACCAAATGACCCAGCACTAAATGTCACATCATTTGAGACAATCAAAACAGTCCGACCATCTGGAAACTCTGGGGTGCACATGTCCATTGACCACGCAACCATGCCAATATTGTTGCTGGACACTGGACGATCTGACTCAACTAATGAAGTCTTGCAAGAACTGCCAGAATCAGATAAGATAAGCTCAGTTGCTTTGAATATGGGCTTCTCTTGCCAAGCTCCTTTTCCTTGCAAGCTTGCAGACACTTCTCTCCAAGAATGTCGCAGCGCTGTCTCAAACACCTATAAACAACCATGCATGATGTCAAATGGCTTGCATATTCATTGCTTTCATACAAAAAATTCAAACTGGACTTCAATTTTGGAAGACAGGTATGATGTTCAAAGTCCACTGGAAGTTCTCTCTGTCAACATCTCAAAACCTCTGTGCAGTCAACACAGCTTCTGCATCCAGAAGGAATTCTCAAGCAGACAGGCTAAGGTTTCAAGTTTCTGAACCGTGTACCAGAGGGAAGTCATAACAGTATGTTGTATTCTGGCGCCTGGCAGCCAACCTTTTGCGATCAATAGAGTCCAATGGCTTGTATGTACTTGAGAGGGGTACACCATGCAAGGGGCCCAGTGGAGAGCTGGTCGGTGAGCAATACACAGCTTTGCCTTGATTTTCATCTACTGCTTCTCTATAAACCTGCAAACCATTAACAAACAATCCAGGGGTTCAGGCTTCATCTACAAAGAACTGCAACATGTGGATGTAGAATATCTTGAGAGGTAGGCTTGTTCACAATTTCCACTTGGAAGTTGTGAGGAAGGGAAGAAGGATCTTTGTGCAGACCTGGACAGTACAGGTATGGCCAGTAGGGTTGGAGACAACCACACGCCATGCACCATTTGCTGCATTGGCTTCTTTCAACCGAACACGAATCTCCCACACTGCAACTCCAAGACGGTGCATCCTTGCCCCGAGCTTCTCATACACCTTATGTGCCAAACCCTCTAGGACTTCCACCACTCTTGTCACTATGTTGCTATCAACACCATCTTCTTTGCTGCAAAATAAGGTGTACACAAAATAGGTCAGTTTATTTTTATCTGCTTCCTTGACACAGTTGCATATTTACTGGACAAACAGTGAACTGAAATGTACAGGAGAAAGGGATGACATTTGTAGCTGACAAAACCAAATTCAATCAATTGGTGTGAGCATTTCACAAGTTAAATGTGTTTCAATAGGAATACCTGGAGGTTTGTGCTAGGTCTCCAAGCTCTTGTGCCCTGAGGATGCAAAGATACATGTGAATGTGGTCAGCCCGCCCATTGGTATCACGAGCGGCAAGGTCAAGCTCATCTAAAGCCACTTGCAAGGCATTTGCGACACTGTCTTCTGCTAAGGTAAATCCCCTCACTTCTTGCACTGCCTTGGTATTCTCCCCTTCTTTCAAATTTGGCTGCCGCACAAGTGCCCTCAAAAACATCCTGCGAACATTGGTCTTGGCATCTATTGCTGAATACATGTGCCACTGTCGGTCTCGAGAAGGTGCATAACGCATGCTTGTGCCCTTCAGCTTATTCTGAAAGGTGAAACATACATTTCAACAGTGAGGATTCCAACAAAAGTGGAGTTTATGGGGGGCTAAGAGAGAGAACAATGTACCTGGTTTTGTCCTCCTCAAAACCATCAACAGATCCTGATCAGACTGCCATATACTTAACCCAAAAGTTAAGTAAACCCTAAACCCTAAACCCTTAAACAAGCCCCATGAACTCCACAGTGCAATACAGAGTTGCAAGATAGCAACAGGAAGATGAGAATGATAACAAATCTCAAAAGGAAAGTCAGAAAGCAGTACCAACTCAAGGAGGTTGGACAGGGGTGGTTCAACTTGGCGCAGGAGGGGCTCCTCTGAGAAGTGGTGAAGCTCATCAGACCAGTGGAAGCAATGGCGAGTGGGTGCACGACCTTCATCCCTCTGAATAATACAGCTCACCACACCCACTCCTGATAGTTGTAGCATGGCTCCCAGGCTTTCACCCTTCAGTGCAGTTGCCAATTTGTCTACCCGCTCATTTGCTTGATCCTCATCTCCACTGAAACAAACATCTTTCATGTGAGAGGGTGCCATCATTCAAGTAGGAGAACAGTGAAGCATTCCTAGTAAAACCAGCCAGGTTTGCACAAAGTGTTTGAAAGAAATGAAAAACAGGATGTTGTCATCAAGAGGGAAGGAGGACATGGCACCTGTCTTGGAATGCACTCATTTGATTTTTGATGCCAACCAAAGCTACATGAAGGACATTGCCAAAGCCACTTGGGGCACCCACAAAAGAATGATTTCTTCGAGGGCTTCCCAGAGCACCACGATGGGTGCTTGGTTTTGTGGTCTGGGTGAGTGTGCCCTCAGTTTCATTCAATGCTGCCTTGACAGCATTTGACAAGAGCTGGAGGGATGTCAGAATCACCATAGATCCCCACCGTTTCACTCCACGGCTCTCATCCTCTGATGTTACTAGGTGGTTTTTCACCAAGTCTGCAGTTGGGGCAGGATTCTCCTCCCAAAATTGCCATGAAGCGATCAGGCCAGATCTATGCCATTGCATCCGCACTGAGCCCTTAACCAAATATGGCTGCATCAAGAAAACCAATCCCCAATCAAGAGAGGAAATAGTCATCTTCAGAAAAATGGCTGCATCATTGTGAACAACAATCCTCTTCAAATGTTGTGGACTTTGCTTTCAAGGGACCTTGAAATACATAACTCTCCTGCTATCCTGCCATCTATAGATATGAAGTCAAATACCTGATAAAGCCTGCGCACATATGTCTCAATGACTCGGCGCTGTAGGGTGTGATCACTGTGGTCAAACAAAGCAACTAGAGCATCTTCCACAGCCAGTGGTGCATTGACTAAGGCCTCCATACGTTCCTCTACAGCACTGCGACGGCGACCAGGAGTCCCCTCCCCTCCATCTTCCGTGAACATTTCCAATTCAGACAGGTTTCTAGCAATGTTGGATCGCAGCTCACTCAGCTTTGTCTGTTCTAGCAACTGGCTTGCCCGCAACGCTAGCTGCAGCACACAAATCACGTTCAGAATTTCAGTGTACAGCTTTTGCTAAGCCCAGGAAAGAGCAGGATGGACAAAAGGATAACCGAGTGGAGCATTAAGTGTACATACTGAGAGAAGTCATCAAGCATGCTTGACATAGCCTAAACCAGTGAGATTGGACAGAGCAAGAGAAGGTGAGAAACAGCAATTCTTGGAAGGGAAGCTTGTGTGGAGAGTGGGAGGGCTCACCCGAGCCATGGGAATAACTTGACAAGGAGAGAACAAACCTCTGAATGATTGGCGTGAGACAATGCAGAGAATCTGATGAGTTGCTCACGATATGCAGCTGGGTTGGGATACACCAAAGCTCCCATCAGTCTCAGTATCAGCTGGTTCTTTCGCTTCACACCCTGCACAAACCAAAAATCCATGTTTTGAATGAATTTTTGCATAACTGATCTGGCTGAACTGTCTGGGGTCCAGGACTTTTATTGCTTCAAATGTATTGTCTGGCCCATGCACATCAGTGTTTCTATAAGTGCATCATACCTGGTGAGACAGAACCATGTCAACAACCTTTGACAGATCTTTTGTGTGTTGGAGCCTCAACCCCTCTATAACATCCGCCTGTCATGACACAACCAAAGCCATTAGTTAGGCTATCATAACAACTGCCAAGTTCTTAAGTACAAGGAACAAATTAGCGAACATCAGAGCTTCAGACAGAGATATCCATGTGAGGTTCTACCAAGCACAGAATGGATCAGATATGAAAAGAGGTGAAGTAGTGTTCAAGTGGGATTTAACAGTTGCAGAAATACCTGAGACTTCTCACTGAAAAGCTCCTCAACAAGCAAATACTTGGAGAAAAGAGATTGAACAATAGTACAAGCATGCCCCTCTCTTCCACCCTCGTATGATTTAGCCAGAGATACAAGCGGTTCCACTACCCTCTCTACTGATAACCTATCTTTCTCCGGAATGCTCGCCAAATGGTTCTGCAGCAGTCAAACAAAAAATACCACTTTACTTTAAATCACCAAGTCTGACAAACCTTTTTTCAAAATGAGAACGACAAGCTGTGTTTATGCAATTTGTAACAAAGATTGTCAATTGGTGTGCAAGCATCACAAGAGGTTGCAAGAGAGAGGAAAGTACCTCCATTATACCACAAAGAGCTTTTGCTGGGAAGTCCAGAGCTTCTCCCTTGCTGGAGAAACTTGACTCATATTCCCGGAACTTCACTTCCAGCTGCTCATAGATGGCAGACAAGTAAACATGAACTGAGATCATTGAGAGATGGTTATGCAGAGAATGAACAACCAAGTCTAAATGCCAACTACAACTATGACCCAGTGGTGATCACCAGCTACAGTCTAATAAAAGAGTTATAAGAATAGACATGTGGGATAAAACCTGTGATTTCATTTCCTTGGGAAGTCGGGTAGCATGAACAGCAATGCACTCCTGCCACTGAAGCAGTGGTAATTGTGGATCATCCAAACAGCTCAGCAACGACTTCACAACCTGTTTCATCCCCCAAACTTCAATTGGTTGTGCAATAGAAGAATTGAAACAACTGACTTCTTCCATAGTCGATGTAGCTCAAAGCAAACATTGCTTCACTTGCAGGAGAAAAACAAGTGGCACATATGAAGGCATCACCCTTTCTGTGGGTTGCTCTTACCTCATCTATATCGTGTTCATAGCCAGCAAGAACATTACGAGCAGCATTGATGTGGTCTGCACAGCGTTGGTGAACTTTGGCAGATACAGCAGTGGGAGTTCCCAATGGCGGAAAGCTTCCACCAAATGGGATGGCTTTTCGCACAGCAGATGGATCATCAAGGTCAAGACCTGCTATGAGATCACCAGCCTATGATCACCAAAGCCAAACATCCATGCCATTAGTACAGATGTTTATCTTTGATGTGGAATATAATTTTTTTCTCCTGATATGCTGAAGGTACACAAAGCAAGAGGATGGCACCAAATGAGAATGAATCTGGGAGAGGCCACGTACCATCATAGCTGAACCTTCCGGCATCTTGAAGTGGATGGTTCCAGATGCTGGAGACAAGAGTGGCATACACATCTTCATGACTTCAACCTCTGCATATGGAACATCTGTGTCGACATGGCTACCATCAGTGACCAAGAAGCGCATCAGCTTACAAGGAGTCTCCGCAATCAATCGTGAAGGGTCATGGTCACTCTGCAAGGTAGAGGAGCAGTGAAGCCAATCTTCAAATCAGAACAGAACAAAACAGCAATGGTGAAAATGCCAAAGATTCCAAGATGAGCACCTGCTCTTCACCAACTGGATACATACTTAATCTAGCCGCTCTCAATGCATGGAAAAGTGAAGAACAGTTCCCAGAAATAGACCTGTAGGAGGCAAGTCCGTCCATCAATCAGTAGGCGTGTGCCAGCTGCTTCTTCCTCAGCATAGACAACATGGCTGTTCCCATCGAGCTGAATCCTCACCCCAGCCACAACGCAATATGTTAACATTTGCTCAAAAGCCACTAGCAGGTCTGAGCAAGTTTCAAGAGACTTTATGCTACAAGACTGTGCTTTGATTGTCTATATTCTTCCACCAGCTCTACCTTGGCAAGGTCAATACAGAGGTTTGCTGCACCTACATCTGAATAGCAAAAGTGAAAGAGACAAGCACATATATACCTGGACCAGAAGTCCACCATCACGGAGAGTGTGGGTTTCAGCATGAATTTCAGACTTATTGAGTCGCAATAGGTAGCTTCCAGGTCCTCCCTGTATTGACTCCACCTGTACACATTGGGCAAAAAACCCATTTAAGTACTGAGAGATCATTGATCATCCCTGAATATCCTGAGGAATAGAGAATCCAATGCAGGAAAATGGATTTGATGATATAATCAAAGCCAAAGTAGCCAAGTTTTAGAGAAAACAACAGGGGGGAAAAGCATGGCTAAAGAATCACATACTGTGTACTTGATGCCTTCAATGTTGAGGGAAATGTGGAAGTTGACGAGTGAGATGTTCTGCAATCACAGATGCACACAGCACAAACAAGACAAAATCAGAACTTGCAGAATCACTTAAGTTTCAGGTATTATGAGTGCGTAAAGAATGGGAGCTGTATAGCAGAGTTAGTGTGTATGTACCTTGGGAGGAATCTGGCCCTTCTCCAAGTAGCCAATGTACTCAGTTACACTAGCTGCTGTCAGAGATGTTGCTTTCTGCAAAACAAAGGAGAACCACATAAACTCACAGGATTGAGTCCCAAATAGAGACCTCATTCCTTTTTTCTGCTTTGCTTCAGGTCTAATTGGACCTGACATGTAACGTCACAAAGAAATCCAAGGATGGGTTGACATTCAGTGGCACTTACATACAGAGCGCCCCCAACAACTGAGAGATGCCAAGGAGGCCTCTCCACACGAACACGCATGGCAATCCGGCTGTCAAGCCAACCTGTGTGTATCTTGTTATCCCTGTACTCTGGGGCCTGCCCACCCACATAGTAACAAATTGGGTGCACAATCAAAACCTCTCCGTGGTACACAATCAAATATTGTTTAACCCCTTCATGAAATCAAGAGTTTTGGTGCATGCAGCTTCTTACTTACAGCTACATATGTACTCTTCCCTTCTTATTGTGTGGTAATTGAACTACCTTACATAGCCTGGTGTAATATCTGGACAAAACAGTGCTGCTTACGTGCAAAAGATCAACAGTGTAGTCGACATTGGTGCGGATCTCTCCTCGAATGTGAAGCTCCTTCAAGCCTAGCACCATATTTGCTATGGCTGTTGCCCGTGTTTCTCCATATGCAAAAACATGACCTGCAGAGTATGCACTCAGTTGCTTGTAAAAACGCTTGGCTTAGGTCAGATGCTGAACAAGGACATCCATGCTCTAAGCTGACATGACCATCAGTTGCACAATGCCAACCCCTTTACTGATAACTGGCATATTAGCATCCAAAGTGGCAGAAAACATGGAACTCACCAAATTGGGAGTCTGAGAACTCATGAATGCCTCCACCAGACTGCAAACAGGCATCCCACTAGATTAGTAGCAGTGGGTGATGCTACACAGAAGCAAGTCTAGGGACAGTTTCAGACAAACAGATATTCACTTCACTAAGGCAGGAGGATTTTTTACCTTGACTGAAAAGTATGCCCAGACATTTGGTTTGCTCCTGAAGCTGAGCTCCTGCAACAATTTGGAACTGGAGAGTTCAGTTTTAACTCAAATAAAGTTCGGAGAAAATAATGGGAACTGAGTGTGATTCAGCCTTGGCCCATTCCAACTTCACCAGGATTCAGGACACCCCCTTGCTGATTCTAAATGTACTGTGACACATTTGACAAGAGATGCAAACCAGAAGCTGACTAGGAAAAAAATGGGGTTCTTGTGAGGCCAGGAGAAGTACCACCTACCCTTGTGCAATGCTAGAAAGGCATTATTATCATAGATTTGTATTGCACTGGAGTTATGCGACCAAGAAACACAACAGAGAACATACCTGAACTTGGCCACTGGTTGGTTGAAGCCATCATCAGGATCCTCACTGGTTACCCGCACAGCTACTACATGGCCCTTGGGTTTCACAGCTTCAGCTTTATCAAGATCAAACTGTGTTGCCTCCACTGCAACTCGTTGCCATGAGTCATGACCACCTCCAGGCTCTTTCCCAAAGAACCGCCGTATCTCTGCCATGGAACTCCCAAGACTTGATTGTCATTGCCATCACATATTCGAAGTCTACTATCAAGAGATGAAATTCCGATTGTTCTAAAACAAGTTGAGAATCTGCCTCTCCACAAATTGTGATAATGCCAATGCCAGCTAAACTTGAGATGGTCCAACTGCAAGAAGGCAAAGAGAACCATACCAGGCATCCGCCAGAGGGGAATGCCCATGCACACACCAAGCTGAGCTGCAGGCAGATTCACTTCAGCAATCCATTCAGTGACTGGATGCTCCACCTGCACCCACAATATTACAAGTCAGAAATAGCAGACTGGGCACTGCCTGTGAGATTCATGTTGTTACAGCTGAATCTGTGTTCCCACCACAGCAATCCTTCCAATAAAATATTCTACAGAAATGAAATTTGTCTGCTCACTCATCCACATTGTGACATTGAATACTCAAGCCCAAGTACCTGAAGACGTGGGTTGAGCTCCAGGAAGTAAAAGTCACCAGTCTCCATGCTGTAGAGATATTCTACAGTTGCAGCACCAATGTAATTGACGCACTGGGCGAGCCGACAAGCCCCTTGCTCTAAGCGCTTCACTGTCTCAGGGGGTGCAATCGTGATAGCACCTTCCTCAATGATCTGTCACAAGGATTGCCAGTTTTCAAACCATCCAGATTTGTATGAGAAACATTAGTGCACCAGGCTGAGGTGCAGAATAGATGGCAATAAATATCAATGAGTTTGCAGCAAAAGAAAAGACCTGGAGGGTGAAAAGGCAAGGTGCAACCATACCTTTTGGTGGCGTCTTTGCACACTACAGTCACGACTATGGAGGGCTGCCACATTCCCGTACTGATCACATATCAATTGAACCTCTAAATGTCGACTCTGTTCCACCACACCCACATAAGCCCAAAGCATATGGATTCAGAAGTTCCAGAATCAATCAGGTTCACAAAAAGCCAAGAGAACCTGATTGCCAAGTCAATTTTCTTCCAGAGATGGATACATTGCAACTGTCCCATTCACAGGATGAGGAACACCCACCTGAGATGCAAGCTTCATGATGAAAATCGGAGACCCTGGTACTTCACCTTGCACTTGTTTGAACAATGCTCTCACTTCATCATCATTGTGCACCTGCACTCCAGTGCACACCAGAAGAACCCTTTTGTCACAAAAATGTGGGCAAATTTGGCTAGCTGACATCGTGAACTATTTCTCCTCAGTGAGATTTGGGCTTATTATGGTGATGGGATTGAGATCAATGATGAAGGAGCTTCATACCTTGCGTATGCCTTTTCCTCCACCACCCCAAGATGCTTTGATCATGGCAGGATAGCCTATCTTTTGACATGAGGCAAGAGCCTCTTCAGTTGTATAGACACACGCCTGCCGGTAGAGCTCATCTGGGATTGGTTCTTTACAGTTCTTGAATGGCATCTTGACCTGCAGCACACAATAAGCCACATTTGACCAGCTTTGAGGACGCAATAAGACAATGCACAATAAGCTCAACATCTGCTCAAACTTTGCCAGTTGCAGAAGGGAAACCATTTCCGGAGGAGAATGATTTTTTTCGCAGATGCAGGATTTTCACAAGGATGAGGAGGAGATGATGGTGCAGACAGAGAAAAAGGAAAGACTACTGACATGTGAGCCACTCCATGCAAGAGTTGGCACGCCTGCAGCCTGTGCGATGAGTGATGACCCAATTTTGTCTCCTAGAGCACCCATGGGCCCTGCTGGAGGTCCCAGAAACAGAATTCCACGAGATAGAAGTGTTTCTGGAAGCTCAGGAACCTCTGATGCATGCCCCCATCCAGGCCACACTGCTGTCACTCCTGTTCTTTCTGCAATCTGCAAGCCCAAGATGTCACAGTTTCATTCCCACATTTAGACCTGATGATGATGGTGGTGGTGGTGGGTGAAGGAGTCAGTCAGTTGTGATTCCTTGTGGGGGGCCATGCATGAGCAGCAAGCATTTGAGGAAAAGAATGATGAGGGAGGAACCTAACTAACCTCAACAATCAGCTGGACATTGGCGTAATTGTTGTTGTTTGTGCCTCCGGGGACTTCCACAAACTGGTCAGCCATTCGAATATGTTCGGCATTGATTCTCATGTCTTCAGGAGTAGCCATGGCCACCAACAGCACAGCTCTCTCCACTCCGAGCGACTCATAGGCCCATGACCTGATGCTCCGGATGAACTTGACTGCCGCCATTCCATTGTTGGCAATCAAGATACTTCGAATTGGGTGAGTGCCTCCCAATGCATAGCAGTAGTCATCCACCACCTGCGAAGGTGAAGACACATTCTTCGTTCCAGCAGCCTTCCCATTTGCTACCGTCATCACGCTACTCCCACCACCACCACCACCATTATTCACGGCACCACCGGCGCCGTGCACCAGTTGCTCGATCATGTTTCCTGTCCCTTGGGGATCCAGTCACAAATTCCCGTCAGCACACAAACGAATCGCAAACAAATGGAATTTGTTTTGTGCGCGATTGATCGATTCCTCCTCCCTCACTCTCTCCTGACCCTAGATCCGTGGGCCTTCTTCTTTTCCTTCCTTCCTTCCTTTCTTGCTCCTCCAAATCCAAGAGACCGTCACACACACAATCAATCCACCCTCTGCTTCTTCACCTCCAAACAATCAATCACTACAAAAACGTAAATCTCTGCCGTCTTTCAAGCCCAAAAACTCGAAAAGCTCATCAACCTTTTCACGCCAAATCTTCTCTCCTCTTCTCTTGGAAACCCACTGTTTCCAATCTAACAAATCTCCACTCACAAACTTCCACACCCACTTCCTTGTGTATCTAGAAACCAAAACAAAACAGAGAAACACAAAAA
>Ga0209208_10007602_pt1 | contig 14624 bp, 15 predicted proteins | sample S1TSphfallax_3_FD_187694 | JGI IMG/M metagenome (GOLD analysis project Ga0209208, IMG submission 187694) | Host-associated microbial communities from peat moss isolated from Minnesota, USA - S1T2_Fd - Sphagnum fallax MG (SPAdes) (version 2) | ecosystem: Host-associated > Plants > Peat moss >...
AAGAAAACATATGTGACTAACACAATCAAAACAACATCACTCATACCAATAAACCACAAATCCCTTAACAACATAAACCACCTATTGTGGTTGTTCATTATTTTGGTGTGAATGTGTCAACATTGACGCCCATCATACAAATCATCCCACAATGCAAATAATCATGTGAACTCTTGCCATGCAAATAATCAAAATAACTTGAACTAGTTTAACAAATAATTTCCCATGTACCAAAATGCAATTACTATCAACTTTGAGTGGTTATTGCCGTCATACCTTAGCATGTAGTTATTATTGGCTTTGTGCGATTCATACCATATGTTTTTCCTTTAGCCTATTACTATTAGGATAGTTCTTTCAATCAAGAAGGCTTTGTGCTTTCCTTTGCATTAGATATGCAACTTTGGTTTTATAATAGATTACTTACAAGTTAATGTACTAGCTATTATTTCTTAATATGAAGACATGCAAAAGTTACAAGTTAATGTACTAGCTATTACTTATTACTATGAAGTCATGCACAAGTTTGTTTGGAAACAATTAATGTCTTTAAGTTATGGGCCCACAAATCTTTTAATAAGTTGTGTTTATTCATAAGCTTCTTGATTGATTTACAAATATTTTGTTGGTAGGTGTTAGTCATGGCAAATTCAAGTAATAAGGAATTGGGTAATATACAACATTCTAATGCAGAGAAATTCCATCTATGAAAGTTTCAAATGCATGCACTTTTCATGGGAAAAAAATTGTTGGGCATTGTTGACGGAAGTGAGGTTGAACCAACAACTGTTGGAGTAGCTCAAGCAGATTGGAAAAAGTGTGACAATCAAATGATTAGTGTTCTATGCCAAGCACTTAGCAAGAAGTACGGGGAGTATGTTGTTGTATGCCACATTACACATGTTATTTGAAACAAGGTTTGTGTTATCCAAGAGCAAGACTTTAGAGAAAATGTCCATGCATTAGAACAAAAGTTTTTCAAATGTGATATGGTGGAAGGAGACATCATTGCTTTATACATTGGTAAGATTGAAATGGTTATAAACTAGTTAGCCAACAAATGATATAAGACTTTTACTATTAGGGCCATCATTGCCAAGATCGTGATCATCAGCAACTTACCTGCTAAATATGACAATGTCATGTCTACATGGGATAACATTTCGGATGCCTCCAAGACTTTGGAAAATCTCACATTTTGATTATTCCAACAAGAAACAAGATTGAATAGATTGGAGGGAAATGTTGAAAAGGTGACATCATATGTAACCTCGTTGAAAGCTAGTGAAACAAGCAACGGCCTACCCTTACATATGAACAACACCAAGCACAATGCAAGGAGATTAAAAAGAACAACTCAAAATGCCACAAGTGTGGAAGAAAGGGGCATTGGATGGGTTAGATTGTGACACGTCATGCAATAGAAATTTGCCACGTGGGATATTAATTGAATTTTTCCAAATTAAATTTAAATCAATATTTACTTATGTAGGTTGCACTAGGTAGCTACCTACTTATAAACCTACCTACCCATCTAGGTTAAACATCTATCTAGATAGGACCTATTTACCTACCTAGGCCAAATACCTACTTAGGTAGGTAAAAAAGTACGTAAGTAAATTAAGGAAGTAAGTACATGAATATTTTTATTTTATTTTGGGTTAAGTCATTTTAATGATTCATCCCATATTCCCATCTTTTAAAATATGAAAATATGAAACAAAATTTTTTTATATATATTTTTCAAGATGAAAATGAGAATCAAAACATATGAGATAAAAATTCTAGTTGTAAGTCGTTTGCAACTAGAAATGTTTAATCGCAAACTTGTAACTAACAATTTTACCCCATATGTTTTGGCTTTCACTCTCACCTTGAAAAGTAGATAATTAAGTAGGTAAGTGATAATTAACTAATTATTAATATAATAACTGAAATACTCAGTATTTAACCATTCCTAAATATTAATTATAAATATTGAATACTAGTTTTTTATATTTAATAATACATTTAAAACCTATCCTAAGCTAACTATTTTATTATAATTATTCCCATTATTATTTTCATTTATATAGTTAATAATAAATATAAATGTAAGTATTTAATAACATCAATATCATTAATTCAATCATTATTGTAGCTAGTTGGTAACCAAGGTTAATTATTTTATTTTTATTATTCATATTAATACTTCACTCATTATAGTTATTTATGAACTATTACAATAAGTATTGTAAATTTTTAATAAGTAAATGTTTCCTTGAAAAATAATTTATGTGTTTGTATAATAATTTATTATATTTCCATTCTAATTAATACAGTAATTATTATAAAATAATAAAACTGAAAATAAAAATTATATATCATTAATTATTATAATCATTTAATTATAAATTCATAATGTACATTTACAAATTGTAATACACCCAACTATATTCCTTATAATTCACAAAATACACCTTTTTATACTCATAAGGTTACAACTAAATTAGTCACATTTGCAACTAATGGGACATAAATTATTCTTTTCGAATGAAAATAAAACTAAATGTTGTTCACACAAAAGGATGAACGCCAAAATACTCACAAACAAGTTGCAATGTAGTCGCAAATATGACCAACACAAGAAATAGTTGCAAAAATGTCCAAATGTAGTTGCAAATAAGTAATAATCGCATGTAGTCACAAATATAATGGTTACATTTTGGACAATTTCTACTAATGTCATGATTTAAATTTGGAACCAGGCTTGATTTTGATTTCGTTTTGGTTTTAAAATCTTGTAATCTTGGTGTTTTCATGCCTTTGATTATTTGAATAAACTAAAAGTAATGAGGAATTTTACCTCTATTTATACCCATTGGGCACTTAACTTAAGAAATTTTATTAAGAAATTTTCCAATCGACATGTGGCCCATGTTCCCCCATGTGCGCCCATGTGCTCCCATGTATGAACTATGAATGAATTAAAATTCAACTGAAAACTCACTAAAACTTAATTAAAAATGAACTTAAACTTAATTAAAATTGAATTGAGAGTTAACTAAGAATGAAATAGAAGTGGACAAAAAATTAACTAAAGTGAATTGGAATTTAACTAAAGTGAACTAAAAGTGAATTGGAATTGAACTATGAGTTAATTAGAAGTGAACTAAAACTTAAGTAGGAATCAATTAAAAGTCAATTATTAGTGAATTAAAATTGAATAGGAAATTAATTAAAAGTGAATTGAAATCAAATTAAAAGTTAAATACAAGTTTATTACAAGTCATGGATGAACATTCAAATGAATGAACCCCATGGCATTGGCATTGTGATAACTAAATGACTATTGTTGTTTTTAGAATGTGATTTCAAGATTGTGTACAAGCTTAGTATATGTCACTTAATGGTAGATGCCTTAAACTAATCGTCCAATAACTTTGAACTTGTTGGAATACTGATCAAACCAATGATGTTCATTTGTTCACATTATAACATGAGTGGTTACAAAATGTTTATGAATACATGCTAGAAGTAATGATGCCAAAGAAATTTATTACTTCACCAAAATAATATTTACCCCAAAAAGCTAAATCTTTGATACTTCAAGGAGTGTTGTATTAATTTGGAAAAAATAATGAGTTCACAAGTTTTTGCAACCAAAATAAGCACCCACAATGGTACAAAACCTACATGGAGGAGTTGTAGGAGGACATTTTTCCTTTTGACATCATTGTGTGAAAAACCCTAGATGCCAATTATTGGTGGCCCATTTTGAATTGAAATGTTCACAAATATTGTAAAACATGTGATTAATGTCAATGAACAAATGACCTATTGATGCAAAATTTGGCAAAATTAGTCACCATTTTACCTAAAGGACCATTTCAAAAATGGGGTTTGGACTTCATCAAATTAATCAAACTTGTAAGCAAATTGCTAGGGAACATGTACATTCTAATAACCACTAACTATGTAACAAAGTTGGTGGAAGCACAAGCATTCTGCACCAACATTGTTATGATGATTACCAAGTTTTTATAGAAACACATACTTACACGGTTTGGATGACCATTGACCATTGTCACTAACCAAGGTACCCATTTTATCAACAATGTTATTAGATACCTTATTAATCATTATACCTTTAAACATACAAATTCTACTATTTATTATCCATAAGGAAATGGTCAAGTTGAGTTTACTGACAAGATTTTCAAAAACTTATTAATTAAATTAATTAATGAAAACCAAAATGATTAGGATAAACACATGTCCACAATACTATTATAATACTAAACAACATATAAACTTAAAAGCGATCACACACCCTTTCAACTTGTTTATGGATTACTTCCATTATTACATACAAAATCTTTGCTACCATTTAGACCTGGAGAAAACATAGATCCAACACTTGTCCAATACTAACTAACTATCAAAGTTAAAAGAACGATAAGAGGTTCGATTGATTGCACAAGATCTAGTTGTTGTTAACAAATGGAATAGGTCATTATAGTCATAGAACCAATACATTGAAACCAAGTTCCATTTTTAAAACTACATGTTATGATGGTTTTTGGGGGTTGTTTTAGCACATGTTCCTAAATTTCAAATAAGGTGGTTTAGGTTTTATAAGATACAATATTGCCTCCCTAATTAAACAATTTTTCTTATTACTATTGACAAGTTTGATCCTAACTTGATCCTAATAAATATCAATGAACCAAACCCATACCAGTTCATAGATGATAAAACATTCCAACATACATTTACTTGTTATACCTAATGACTTGACTATTGAGGAACCTATTGAAAATGAAAATTTTGAACTAATATTTTTTGAACCATTTATTAATCATTAGAATGACATATTATAACTATTTTAGATTTTAAAAAGGAGTAAGAGATTTGTCTTCGTTGAAACTTGTTGTTATGAAATAACCATAAGAAGTATTTAAGCAAAAAACTAAGAGGAAAAAGAGTTGTAGCAGCCAACTACAAGTGATTTTTACAAAGCTTTCTTTCAAGATATTTTCCAAGAAGAATTAATGATATTCATTGTTCTTCAACATGCTAAATTCCATGTGAAGTCCATGATGAAGAAGAAGGGAAAATTATTTACCAAAGAGAGTAATTGGTTTATTTTAACATCCATGTTGCCATCACATAATTTAATTTGACAAATAGCGCCTTGAAAATCAACCAATGCTCTATTGTGCTCACCCAAATGTTAATAGAACTTACTCGATGGACAAATTGCCAAAAGAAGATTGCAGCCAATAAGTAACATTTAGTAATAGCAAAGTTGTAACTTATTATTTAAAACCAATAATTGTCATGTTAAGAAAGTGGTTTCCTTTGCTTGGAACCTTGTCACCAAACACACAACCTTTGATGAAATTGTATTAGTAATAGGTCAATTTAAATGAGTTGTTGAAAAGCAAAGAGTTTCACTAGAGCATGTAACCTTAAACCAAGGAGTTAATCCTAAAAGAAAAATGGTTAATGCAATCTACAAGAACTTCACCCCTACATGTACATCAACTACATAGATTAAAACATGTATAAAATTGCAAACACCATGGGACAGCTTAAATTATGAACCTATTACTTATTCACCCAAGAAAAAAACTTTGACCTATGCAAGGGTTTTAATTGCTAAATCAAAAGATAATGAGGAGACACATTGAGAAGTTGGTCATGGAGATCAAGAAGAGCCACAACAAAAAATGATTCAAGTTTATTATAGGGAAGAAAGTTAGAATAACACATAACATGTATTTGAAGTTTTTAAAGTTGACTTACAAGTTAGACCTATAATTTTAGTTGTAGAAATTATAGAACCTACTTCAAAAGTAGTTCAACCTACACAACCTATAGTTGAACCCACCAATCTAGAAAACCCACATTTTTTTGTCATTCATGAAACTTCAAACTTTAATAATTCTACATAAAATTTGATGAGAATTAATATTTTTTTGACCGAACTACCCAAAATGTTAACACTTGGTCAAGAATCTTGTAAGGATGCACCAACCTAAGTGTTGGATGTGATGAAACCAAAAAAAATTGCAAGAAATTAATAGTTAGTTATAGATCCATAGCCTAGAGGAGATTATTGTGCAACAAACCTTGAAAATTCAAAAGAGGGAATTAGGTCTTGTGAAAGGGCAATTAGCCAAAGTTCAAATTGAAAACCATAACTTGTCCATGAGGGTGATTCAAAAGGAGCAAATGCAAAGAAGACAAATAAATTGTAACAAGAATAGAATGACATTAACTAGCTCAATTGGAAGATTTGGAATGACTCGAAAGCATTATAGAACAAACATGAATGAATGACCAAAAGTGAAACCAAGATGGAGAAATCTAATATGGAGTAGGAGAAAACCATAACCAATTTGGGGTAGACTTGTCAAAAGCAAGAGGAGCAACTTGTTCTAACTAACATAGAGTTGGAAAGCAAACCTAAACCTTGCATGCTCAGATCTAAAACTAAAAAAGGTAATTAAAATTAACAAAGGTACAATTGAACACACCTATCCAAGCTTTACCTATCAAAATAAATAACAATTTGAAGGAATGTGTTGTTGAATAATATGTTGTTTAAGGTCCAAAATCAAATTTTGGGGGAAAATGATCCCAAATGGAAGGAATGGTGACAAATAATGTAAGAATTCACATAAGAGCAAATCCAAGGGAATAAAGTTGAGTATGGATCTAGCTAGTGCCAATGAATAAATCTATTAATTGGAATTACAAGCTTATTGAATTGCCTTTTTAAAATTGAACCTTTGTAATTGTTGAAATGGGAACTAACACAAAGACAACATGTGACACACTCCCAACTCCTTGAAGGATTCAAATGTGAGTCCAAGTGAAAGACAGCAGAAGAGGGAAGAGTCGGGACGCGCTCCTTAGCTCACAACACTTTGAAGGGTAGAGGGGAGTGTTGGAGCTCCGGGATGGGACTAGGAAGATTAACAAGCTTATTCACTCACACAGGCCTGCACACAACTCACACAAAGTGGTTAGTGCATAGTTGGAGCACCTTTAGTGTTAGAACGAGCCATGGGCAACACGGACACACAAGACTCAACACGGCTCGGACTTGGGGGAAGCCACCACCTTCCCCCTTATAGTATATTCTGGACCTTTCCACAGGGCTCACATCCAAATATCTTTTCTCTCCCAGGATTCTTGCATGGGAGTCCCGAAATCGTGCCAACAGGCACTCCCGCGACTTTGGAGCCGCATAATTTTGCGAGAACACCTCGGATTGAAGTGCGGTCTCAAGCAAAGTTGTAGCTCTCATCGAGAGCTTTTCAACAGTATGTGGCACGTTGTCTGCAGCCGAGTAAATCGGGTCGATTACCGACTTTTTCTAGTCGAGAATCAAATTGGCAGTTTGACTCCCGGCCCTTCTTTTGGCCATAACTTATGTTTCAGATGTCCAAATGAGCAATGCGAGCCCATTTTAGACATCTAGGTTCCAAGAGCAATATAAAAAACGTCACAAGCCATTGAGTTTTGACCCCTTAAATCGGTCTCTGAAGTTTCAAGAGTCCACCGGGACTCCATCTCCCAAAATGGGAGTTGCCTTGGGAGTGTGAGGGCTCACTCCCTCACACTCTCCTACACTCCCGGGAGTCTATGATGTGACTCCCGGGCTTCCTCTTGGCATGCACCCTTGCAACCCCTTTGCCTTGGTCACGAGCCCAAAGCTAGGGTTGCGACAACATGTGCAACATCATCAACCTTTTAATATAATCAAAAAAAGCAACATGTTGTAACCACCAAATTAGCAAGTCCAAATAAAGGAAGAACAAGATTAAAAATGTATACCTCTTCATTTACCTATTGTGACCATTGTAATATTTGTTGAAGTAACAATTAAACATGTTGTTACCCCATCACTACTAGTTAATGGTAGAATAGAATCATGAAAGTTTTTATTTACTAATATACCATTGAACCCACCTCAGATAGGTGCAGGTCTAGAAATCACTTTGCTTTCCACCACATTTCATGCATCGAAAATATTTGTTATGCCTCCAACAACATTTGTCAATACATTTGTTCAATTGGAGTTTGTAGTAGAAATTGGTACTTAAATCCTAAGTATCATTGAACACATGGGGGGAATTAATATTACACCGATTGAACAAATCATAGACCAACTTATTGAGGTAGCTAATACCATTAATTATATTTAGAGCTATTATTTCAAAGATGAAATATACTTTCAAAGCGGGAAAATTTTGTAATAGTGATAGACCTTAATAGGTGACACAACCTTACAAATGACAGACCCTTACAAGTGACAAAACCTTATAGGTGACAAAACTTAACAAGTGGCAAATTTTGACAAGTGACATGTCAATAGGTAGTTGGTGAAACAAGTAACAAAAAATAGTTTTTGAAAATTTTGGATTATTATTGTATAAACTAGTTAATTATTAGTGGAATGGTCTAATCAAATTGTTTATTTTGAAATTAACATGTATATAAATAGGACAAGAAGAAGGATGAAAGGAGCTGGGAGAATTTCAGAACTTTAAATGTTTTCATTTCAAACTTGAATAAATAAAATTTACATTTAAAACTTGTTTTTTGCTTTGTACAACTTGTGTATGTATTTTTTGTTTTCAAATTTTAATTCACACATACATAAAATTATATATTTTTTGTTGTAAACACTTGTTGCTTTAGATCAAAACCTATATTAAAAACATAAATTTCAAAAAACTTTGATGGGAAACCGCAAAAAATCCCATTAACATAGATCAATATTGACACAATTGAATCAAGTACTTGATACATAAATGATGTGTAGATAAATGGCTAAATGTCATAGAAAAATCACTTCATCGTTGCAAATTCCAAAATAATCAAACTAGTAATATGTGTAAATTCCTTGCACTAAGCTTTTTTTATCTTTTGTGAAGCTCCAATTTCCTACCAATGAACAATATAACTATTTACACCCAAACCAAATAGGTTTGTTTCATATAGTTTTCACATCTAGTTGCTTTATTAAAGGCTAGAATAGACTTTAACCTAGTTTTTGACATAGAACTTTTTAAAAACATTTAAAAATTGTAATTACTGATTTTTGTAGTATTGGATTTGATTACTAGATTTCAGTACTAGATTTATTATCATCGAAAATGTATCATTGAATTTTGAAGTATATAGTATCAAAATTGAAATGTTAGTTGATTAGACTATCTTTTGATGAAGATTTTCAAATAGGATTTATTGTAACTCTTGAAGAGATTTTGGGATTTCTCTTATTTATGGGGTAATCCATCATTTCTAACCCCTTCAAAGGATGCCTTTCGAGGAAACTTGTGCATTCTTTTTTGGTATAATGATCTTTTGAATCTGCCATGAAGTAAACTTAATTCTTTGAACATTTCTTAATATTTTTTCTTTCCAAATGTATGTATTTATACTTTTTTTTGAGTGTTTTTTTTTTTTTTTTTTTTTATTATAAATTTTAAATTTTTTTTTTTTTTTTTTTTTTTAATATTTTTTTATTTTTTTTTTTTCCAAATTTTTTTTTTTTTTTTTTTTTTTTTTTTTTTTTTTTTTTTTTTTGCATAATAGAAACCTGCAATTTATTTGTCTTAGTAGTTTTTTGTGATGCACATTGGTTTTTGAAAGGTCTATCTACACATAACTATGGGTACAAATTTCACAGAGTATTTGCTTTGGGGGTCTAGGAAATATCCATGGAATATTTTTGGATCACCACTTTGGATTCCACCAAAAAACAATTGTATCCAATAATGAAAGATATGATTGCTAAAATGTTTTAGCTTGTAGAAGGAACTATAGTTCTTGAATAGGTTTGTGGGCTAGATCTTACCATGGTAATGCTACTAGAAAAAGATAAGTGTGGTCTAGCCTTCAAGCTCAACCCAATGTCCAACTCCAACTACATTATTAATGGTTAATCTTCCTTAAGAGCTCCATCCCTTTTGCTACAAATGTATCATGGTTCATTTGCTCCTCTCTTGGACTTTGATCCTCACCAACAAGTGACATTGACCAAAGGTGGAATGAGCATTACGCCTAAAACCCCAATCGATGATTACATCTATGACTAGGTTGTTAGTTGTATAAGACATTCATGACTACTTAGTCAAATAGGACACATTGCTTCAAACATATTAATGCTATGGTCACTTAGTTGCAAATGATTCTGTCTTTTGCGACTATAGTCACAAAGGATGTCAACATTATATAAGATGGAGGATTTTTGGTCATTAAACAAAATGCAATAGTTATTTTGAATATACATCTAACATATGTGATGTGAACACATGGCAACTACAAACACATCCACAATATGCCACATGTATCTTCTTTGTGCTTTTAGGAGTAATATATATTGACAATATTACCATAATTTATGTTGTATCAATAATAGACACACAACACAATAATAAACAACCACCATTCACCACATGTTTTCCTATTCATATAGATCTGAACTCACATAATATATTGAAGTTCTGAAATTATAGGATGTTGACACAGGACATGATCTGAACCAGTCATCGGGTGCCCCATGGAATTTCTCCCCTTTTATGGCATGAAAATGATTGAAACACCAAATTAATCCAATTTTGGATAATTACTCAAGAATGCACAGAGAAAGGAAAATAACTCTTACTGGTATAACTTCTTAGAACTCAAATCTGGATAATTGCTTGAAAATAGGCAAGGAGGAAAAAAAATACAATTGGGTGTGAAATTTTTAATGCTACAACAATGCTACTACTGGTTAGTAGTTAGAGTGACTTTAACTGAGGGTCCAAGGTCCAGCTACCAATGAATTCAAGCAATCTTATTGGTCAAAAGCTTTAAATTGGTCCCAAGGCCTTAAACCGAGGGTCCAAGTCCAAAAAGTGGCAAATAGAAGCTACACCAACATGACACCTATTTTGGAGGGAAAATCAATTGGTTTGGACCAAAAACCAGTGCTAAAAGAAGAGCTCCTCATTTGGAGAATCAAAGAATCAGGCTAGGGACCAAGGTAAAGTCCAACTCAAGGATGCAATTCACTTCAAAATAATCCAAATTGGTTCCTAGGAAATTGGACCCTGGACCCTCACCTAGCATCGGCCTTAGTATGCAGGCAAGTAATGGTTAGTACATAGGGCTACTGGTTTCTGGACCCTGTACCATCATCTAAAGTAGGCAAGAAAGAAAACTAGAAACTAAGCTGACCATTGCAGCTAGCTAGGGCAAATGACCCCATGAAAGAGTGTTTCCTGTCCACCCACACTATCCATCCCTTTGATGAAGGGTGAAGGGCTGTGTTCGTTCACTCTGCCCATTTCAACAAAGCATAAAGAGTTTTGACACATAGCATGAAAATTGAGAACAATGACAAACAAAGCAAGTTCATCTTGCACAAAACAAAGGCAGATTCTCTCTTGTGCAAGAAAAAAAGGTGGACTTTCTCTCTTCTGCAAGAAGCAAAGGTGAGTGCAAGACAAGTGCAACAAATCAAATGCAGCACAGCATCCAAAGTGGAGGTGGATGGAAGCAGAGGGTTCAAGACAAAGGTTCTACTACTGGGTGTAGGTTGATGTTGACTCTTCATAAACACCTAAATTTATAACTCCATCATAAAGTCCTGCAATGAAGGACTCCAATGATGGGCTTTCATCAGCCATGTTGAGAAGGTTTCCAATGCAATAATAACACTTTTTGTGGTGACAAACAACCTTTGCAGAAACGAAGAAACATTTTTCCCTCCTTACATAATTGAAGTGCATAATTGTTTCATACTAATGCTTGATCTCAAATTTCAGTGAATAATATGATTTGAGGAAGTCAGAAAACATTTATCCCTTAAGCTTAGTACAAAAAGGATCCACCATATCTGCAGACTTCACACTGCCAAACTGCACCAGTGAAATGCTTCAAAAAAATTCATGATCATTGATACATGCTGAAGATTGAGGCTCACCATTATGTACAATGAACCAGTAGGGAAAAATCTGCTTGGTCAAGCATCTTCAGTAGTCTTCTGCAGCTGTTGAATAATAGAATATAGTTGCAAACAATCCCCCCACTGGTGTGATGAAATTCATCCACCCAACTGCACATCAGATGAACATTTGGTGCCTCAGAGTCAGGTATCTAACTCACCCAAAAGTCATACAAAATGATGATTTTTCACATATATTCCATAAAGTCTGGCTATAAGTTGGTCCAACCCAAAAATTAGACACAAATTTCAGGATGGAATTAGAAAGGAGCAAAATTCATTTACCCCTGACTCCTCCAAAGATGAAAAATCTGAAGCACTCAGGCAGGTTCCAGCAATACAACTGCAGAAGAAAAAGTAGTAAGCAATCTAGCAGTGATCCTTGGGGAGTTGAGAAGATAACCAGGGATGAGAAATAAACCTTCATCATTAACAGGAGTCAGTTTCTTCCCGCCAGCATTGTAAGTGGGCACTTGATGACCATCAAAAGCACTACTCTCCCATCCTCTTAGACAACTCCTTTATTGATACACCTGCCATGTCCTAGCTGTCCAGATTTTTTTGCCTACAAAACATTGTACATAGCAGATCATCCACTTTAGTTTCAAGCAACACTTTGTATGGTTGTCTGCACCCCTCTACATCCACATCAGCAATTCTTGGCTGACTTCCTGCATTGACTTGATCAAATTTCCCCATCCCTGAATGCAAAATATGAAATCCCACCAGAAAGGAAAAAGTTCACTTAGTCATCCAGACTTTGCATTTCAGATTTTGCTAAGGGATGATACAAACCCTGCTTTCTGTTGTTGTTGTTTTCTTTGCAGCTTTTGCTCCCTAGCCTTCTGTTTCTTTTCTTCAAGTTCCCTTCGTGCAACTTCTTTATGCAGTAATTTCTCCTTATCCTTCTGTGCTTTTTCATCACGCTCCCTTCCGAGTACTTCTGGATCATCCAACTTCCAGGTGGATTTACTACCTTTGTCCTCAAATCGCACCCCAAGATCCACCATAGTTTCATCACGCAGTTTATCTGCGAGCTCCAGTAACTTCTCCTGTAGATTTCATTCAAATGACATATTCCCACACTCAGTCCTCTCTTCCTCAAGAGCTATCCTTGTGATCAGAGTTATTGCATTCACTGCAAGTGGACAGGTTCACTGCAAGGTGCTAAACATCACCAGCCAGTTTAAACCCATCAATATTTTGGTTTCAAATGAGCCAGAGATCATGCATTTTCTCTAATGCCATTGTCTGAAACACAAAAAGCCTGTAAGTAGATCAGTGTACCTTAGGAGCACCCTCCCTTGCAGCTGTTCTAACTTGGTCCCTAAAAAGAGCCAATGCATCCACATATGGAGCCTGCAACACCCCACATATCAAATGAGGGAGGAAAAAATTACCCTCCTTTCTATCAGTATCATCATCTAAATTTTTTAAACTGGCAATTAGTGTCTGCTTGGACATGCCAGTCTTGAGCACCCTTCCATAAAAGAAAACCAATTCACAATTTAATGTCAAGCCCAACAATAATGGCATATCAACAATATGCAAAGCCCCTGCATCTGGTTCTGAAGGATGTATCCAAAGGAGAAATATAATATACAGTAAAACAAACTCAAGTTTACAAGGTTTATTGCCTCCAGATCTACAGGGCAGCAGTTCCAATGAACACTAATTGTGCCAAAGCAGACACAGGGTTCCCCATGCATACCACAACAACTTCAAGGCTTGCGGCACTTGCAACTCCCTGGCTTGCAGAGGATCCAAAACCAATATCCCCTCTTCCAGCATCAGATAAGCCTGCATTGTCCCAGGATAATTACTTTGTTCATCACCAAGATTGACCATTTCACAAGAGTTGCACCTCTTAGACAGTTCCTAAATGGCCTACAAAATGAGCTCCATGCTTCAATATGTCCATAGACCATATAACCACCAAAGCAGCTGGCTGCAGTGACTAAGAGACTCCTTATCTATTCAACATCTCTGGAGGATTTTATAGCCAACATCACCAGACATTTCTGGTTCCACATATCTGGGTGTTAAGATCCATAAAATCCTAAACCACACAAATAGAGCAAGGAATACAATGGACAAGCCTTACAATAAAAGCATTCAAAAGCTTACCAAAAATAGAGAGAATCCATGAAATATAGACAGCTGCATCCTGAATAATAAAGACTCTTGGCTTTACACTCATCTGCATCAAACAGATTACTTCAAACACCAGTCCTATCTTTGTCCACCAATAACAGCTTATAACACATTTCTTTCGACATCTTCCCAGCTCCTGTCATGTGTATGTAACTTCCATGATGACGTAAGACCCTATGTGTTACAACTTTAAAATGACACCAGAGCACAAAGGGCAGCTAGGGACAAGATGGAGGGGGAATGAGCATACTGAATTGCATTTGTCAATGTACGAATGCACATCCTTCACCAACAAGAGCAGCTCTGACACAGCACCTCCAGTGTCAAAGTTGTCTTCCAGTCGCACTCGCACCTGCTCATATCTAACCACATCAGTTGTCTTTGCACTGCACAGGAATCATTCCAATGCCCATGAAGAACATCACACAAGCAAGACAAGTAGGATGGAGCCCAGGATGAGAGTACCTTAGACTGC
>Ga0209208_10007603_pt1 | contig 14622 bp, 5 predicted proteins | sample S1TSphfallax_3_FD_187694 | JGI IMG/M metagenome (GOLD analysis project Ga0209208, IMG submission 187694) | Host-associated microbial communities from peat moss isolated from Minnesota, USA - S1T2_Fd - Sphagnum fallax MG (SPAdes) (version 2) | ecosystem: Host-associated > Plants > Peat moss >...
GAAATAGCCGACTACAGCCTCCGATATGTAAAATCTTCAAGGAATGTAGGTAGTCTTTTTTAAAGACAGTCGGGCAGGGCGCGTACCTGACTATAAACCGCCGTAGTGGGAAACTTTGGGAGTACCACGAAGGAAGTTCTGGAAAGATAATTTCTGCCAGAAGCCTACATCTACTCGCAAGAGAGATGTAGGAGCGTCACGGTAAGCATCTCCCTGCCCCTATGAAACGCATAGTATTGATTGCTGGGTTTGAATCGTTCAACGCTGACTTGTACAGGAAAGCGGCAGCTGTAGCCAACTCTCGCTGTCCGGAGTTGGATATTTGTCTGTTTAGCGATCGCGATATTACCATCAAGCCTAGGGAGGTGGAAGCTGCACTGCAACAGGCAGATGTGTTTTTTGGCAGCTTGCTATTCGATTATGACCAAGTTCTGTGGTTGCGCCATCGCCTCGCTCACATCCCCATCCGTTTGGCTTTTGAGTCAGCTTTGGAGTTGATGAGTTTAACACAGCTAGGTGCCTTTCGTCTGGGAGACAAACCCAAAGGTATGCCCAAGCCAGTGAAATTTATCCTCGATAAATTCAGTAATGGTCGAGAGGAAGACAAACTCGCTGGTTATATCAGCTTTTTGAAAGTTGGTCCCAAGCTATTGAAGTTTGTGCCAGTGCAGAAGGTCCAAGACCTCCGCAACTGGTTAATTATCTACGGTTATTGGAATGCTGGTGGTCTAGATAATGTTGCAGCTTTATTCTGGGTACTAGGAGAAAAATACTTAGGTTTAAAGGTTGCTGACATCCCTCCCCCTGCGGAAACTCCCAATATGGGGTTACTTCATCCCGACTACCCAGGGTTTTTTACCTCTCCCCGTGAGTACTGGCGATGGTATCAGAACATCACCCTAACCTCCCTTGATTCAGGGAGGTTAGGGGGACATGAAACCAAAAATCCCGTTGTTGGTGTCTTACTCTACCGTAAACACGTTATCACCAAACAACCCTATATCCCGAAACTAATTCGCGATTTTGAAAAAGCAGGTTTAACCCCCCTACCCATCTTCATCAATGGGGTAGAAGGACATGTGGCTGTCCGAGATTGGATGACCACGGACTATGAACAGCAGCAACGGCAACTAAGTAATGTAGAAATAGCTTCCCTTTCCCCAGATGCCCTGAAAGTGGAAGCTATCGTCTCCACTATCGGCTTTCCTCTAGTAGGTGGTCCCGCTGGTTCAATGGAAGCAGGACGACAGGTGGAGGTGGCTAAGAGAATTCTGACAGCGAAAAATGTCCCCTACATCACCGCTGCACCCTTGTTAATTCAAGATATTCACTCCTGGACACGTCAAGGTATCGGTGGACTACAAAGTGTGGTGTTGTACGCCTTACCGGAATTAGATGGGGCAATTGATACTGTGCCTTTGGGTGGGTTGGTAGGGGAGAATATTTATCTAATCCCCGAACGGGTGCAACGATTAACTAGTAGGGTCAAAAGCTGGATTGCTTTGCGGCAGAAACCCCCATCAGCAAGGAAAATTGCCATTATTTTGTATGGCTTTCCTCCGGGTTATGGGGCTGTGGGCACTGCTGCTTTGCTGAATGTGCCGCGCAGTTTGAGCAAATTTTTACAGGCACTGAAGGACCAGGGTTATCAAGTTGGTGATATTCCTGATGACGGGGAGGAATTAATTCGGCTCTTAAAAGCAGCAGACGAGAACCCCAACCCCAGTGATGCGTATTCAGTTGATGCCAAAACTCTAGCTAGATGGCTAGGGTATCTCCGCACATCCCGGATTGAGAAACAGTGGAAATCCCTCACAGGCACTGGGATTAAAACATATGTAGATAAGTTTAGTATTGGGGGTGTGCAACTAGGGAACGTGTGGATCGGCATCCAGCCACCTCTAGGTATCCAAGGCGATCCGATGCGGTTAATGTTTGAGCGCGATTTGACTCCCCATCCGCAGTATGCTGCTTTTTATAAATGGGTGCAAAATGAATTTCAAGCTGATGCTATAGTCCATTTTGGGATGCATGGCACAGTGGAATGGTTGCCCGGTTCTCCCTTGGGGAATACTGGTTATTCGTGGTCGGATATTTTATTGGGAAATGTGCCTAATTTATATATCTATGCTGCCAACAACCCTTCGGAATCAATCTTAGCTAAGCGTCGTGGTTACGGGGTATTAATTTCTCACAATGTCCCCCCCTACAGTCGTGCAGGTTTATATAAGGAATTAGTGGCACTGCGGGATTTAGTAGCTGAATATCGAGAAGACCCCCAAAGGAATTATGCCCTCAAGGAAGGGATATGTAAAAAGATTGTCGATACTGGGTTAAATGTGGATTGCCCCTTCACAGAGGCGAAAAAGTTGGGGATTCCTTTCACTCCAGAAAACGTCAGAATGTTTAGTAATCACGCATTTGATGATTATCTGGTTAAGTTATCTGAATATTTACAAGTCCTGGAGAGTCGGCTGTTTTCCTCTGGGTTGCATATCCTAGGGGAAGCTCCAACTGAGGAAGAAATGACTGCCTATCTGGAGGCTTATTTTGGCAGTGAATCATCCCCAGAGGAAGCTAGACAAATTCAAGCTCTATTAGCCCAAAATACCGATGAATTAACTAATTTATTGCGCGGATTAAATGGGGAGTACATCCCTCCTGCCCCTGGGGGAGATTTACTCCGGGATGGGGCTGGGGTGTTGCCTACAGGGAGGAATATTCATGCCTTAGATCCCTATCGGATGCCTTCACCAGCAGCCTATACAAGGGGGCAAGAAATTGCCCACAAAATTATTGCCCAGCATTTACAAGAATATGGCAGTTATCCAGAGACAGTGGCAGTGTTGTTATGGGGACTAGATGTAATTAAAACGAAGGGTGAATCCCTAGGGATTTTATTGGAATTGGTAGGTGCGGAACCTGTGAAGGAGGGGACTGGGAGGATTGTCCGTTATGAATTAAGACCTTTAGCAGAGGTGGGACATCCCCGGATTGATGTTTTAGGTAATCTATCAGGGATCTTTCGGGATAGTTTTCTCAATATTATTGAATTATTGGATGATTTATTTCAACGGGCAGCTGATGCGGAGGAACCAGAAGACCAGAATTTTATTCGCAAGCATGCCTTGGCTTTAAAGTCCCAGGGAGTAGATAATGCGTCAGCCAGATTGTTTTCCAACCCAGCCGGTGATTTTGGTTCCCTGGTGAATGATCGTGTTGTGGATGGTAACTGGGAGTCAGGGGAGGAGTTAGGTAATACTTGGCAGAGTCGTAATGTGTTTAGCTACGGCAGACAGGACCGGGGACAAGCTAGACCAGAGGTTTTAAATCAACTGTTGCAGACGAGCGATCGCATTGTCCAAGAAATAGATTCGGTAGAATATGGTTTAACAGATATTCAAGAATATTACGCTAATACTGGCGGGTTGAAAAAGGCAGCGGAAAAACAAAGTGGGAAAAAAGTGACAACCAGCTTTGTAGAAAGTTTTTCCCAAGATACTACCCCCCGGAACTTGGATGATTTACTGCGAATGGAATACCGGACTAAGTTGCTCAATCCTAAATGGGCAGAGGCAATGGCAAATCAGGGTTCTGGTGGTGCCTTTGAAATTTCCCAACGCATGACGGCGTTAATTGGTTGGGGTGGAACTGCAGATTTTACAGATCACTGGGTTTATGAGCAAGCAGCGGATACATACGCTTTAGACCCAGAGATGGCAGAGAAATTGCGTCAGGCAAATCCAGAGGCTTTCCGGAATATTGTGGGTAGAATGTTGGAGGCATCTGGACGGGGTTTTTGGCAAGCTGATAGCCAGAAGTTGGAGAAGTTGCGCCAGTTGTATGATTTAACTGATGAGGAGTTGGAAGGGGTGGTGGTGTAGTTGTTTCTCCCTAGCTCCTACTCCCTGTTGAAGTCCCCTTTTGAATTTTACTGCACAAAATCTTTACGATTTTTGCATGAATACTGGCAAGCTATATAGGAATCCTACTTGATTTTTGAAGTGAACTCAGTATACTGAATTCTCTGTAATCCCCTTGGAGCTTGCCTTTCGCCTCTTGCATGGTACGGAAACAATTTCTCCGAATCAAACCGGATTCCTATAAGTAATTAAACAAAATTAATTACAAATTTTTCTCCAAATTCTTTCAGGATTCTTTCAAAAGATATAACGAAAGTTGTCCAATCTTTGTAAGCATCTATAGGAATCCATTTATTGCCCTTTGACGTACCTGGTGATGTCTGCTTTGGCAATAGATTCGTTCTATTAATTTAGCAGAGAGAGGATTGATTTCCCGAATAAATATCATTGTTAATTATTATTTGTTTACATTCTCAATATTTCAACACATTATTATTTATTTCTGTAATTAATTCTGTGTAGTTACTTAGTAGAATCAGGAAGGCAATAGGCTCTTCCGTCTCTTTTATGGAATCCAATACCAAAGGTTTGTTGCCTGATAGCTTTAAACCTTTACAGAACAAGTCTTTAATCGTTCTCAATGCATTGTTTGATAATAATGTAAGTGGCTACTACCATAAAATTACCGGAAGAACCTGTATTTTCATTGAGACGGCAGCTGCGAAATGACTCAACTTAGTGAACTTCAACAACAAATTTTAACCTTGATGGGAATACCGCAGTCACTTTAAACTTTCCCTTACCTTGAGCATGTGTTTTCCAGGGTGAATTGGAATTTTTTGCGTGTATGATCTGTTTAGTATCTGGGTCATACCTTATATCTTCTGTTTGTGAGAAATACCGGGAATCCCCATACAATTTATGTCTGCTGAGTCACCCGTCCCCAACTATCCATCTGACTCACTCCCCGTCAACCCAGACTCGGAGCCAAATCAGCCATCCCGAACCGATACCCCTTTTCCAGTGGTGGGAATTGCCGCTTCTGCTGGCGGGCTAGAGGCATTTACGGAACTGTTCCGCCATTTGCCAACGGATACTGGCATGGCGTTTGTGCTAATTCAGCATTTGTCTCCTGACCATGAAAGCCTGCTGTCGGAAATTTTGGGCAGAGTGACTACCATGCCCGTGCGTCAGGTGCAAGACCAGATGCGGGTTGAGCCAAACGCGGTCTATGTGATTCCGCCCAATGCTCAAATGACCCTGGTCGATGGCATTCTGCGGCTCGCGCCCCGGCAGAAAAGTGACGGCAAATATTTACCCGCCGACATCTTTTTTGAGTCGTTAGCGACCGATCGCGGCAACAAAGCGATCGCCGTTGTGCTGTCGGGGATGGATGGAGACGGTGCTCAGGGGGTGAAAGACGTCAAGATCGCTGGGGGTATCACCTTTGCCGAATGTGGTACCACGGCGCAATTTAACAGTATGCCCAATATGGCGGTTGCAACTGGCAATGTGGATTTTGTGTTGCCGCCGCCAGCCATTGCTACAGAACTGAGCAATCTCAGTCGCAACCCCTTTCTAGGACAATCAGAGCCGTTGCAAATCATCCAGGAGTTACCCCCGGAACCTGGTGTTCCGCTGAGCCGAATTTTTTCCCTCCTCCGCACGACAACTGGCGTTGACTTTACCCAATACAAACCGGCGTCGCTGGAGCGCCGCATCCAGCGGCGGATGATGCTGTATAAGCTGGACAGTCTGGCAGCATACGCGCAATATTTGCAAACGCACAGGGACGAAATTCAAGCTCTGTACGAAGAAATTCTAATCCATATGACCAGTTTCTTTCGCGATCCGCACGTCTTTGAGAAATTGAAGACCCAGGTTTTCCCCATGATCAGCCAAAATAAAGCCAGCGATGTCCCGTTTCGGATTTGGGTGACTGGCTGTTCAACCGGGGAAGAAGTCTACTCACTCGCCATCTGCTTGTTAGAGTTTTTCAACGATCGCGCCACCGTCCCGCCGATTCAGATTTTTGCCACCGACATCAGTGAAACAGCCATTAGCAAAGCCCGATCAGGTTTATACCTAGAAAGCCAGATGGAAGGCGTTTCACCGGAGCGTAAAAGTCGGTTTTTTGTCACCCAGGCAGAGGGTGGGTATCAAATTAGCAGTACCATTCGCGAATTGTGTGTGTTTGCCCATCATAACTTAGGCAGCGACCCCCCATTCTCGAATCTCGATCTGATTAGCTGCCGTAATCTGCTGATTTATTTATCTGATCGCCTGCAAGAGCGCATCATGGCGTTGTTTCATTACAGTCTCAACTTAACGGGCTGCCTGGTGTTGGGTACGGCAGAAAGTGCCAAAGCTGCCTCAAATTTGTTTGCGCCCGTGGATGAAGCCTGTAAAATCTATACCCGAAAATTGAGCTTATCTAATCCTTTATTTGCGTTTACAGCCACTTCTCCGCTCGTCCCAGGTCTCCATAATCCGCAGCGCATCCCAGAAAACCGTTCCATTCCCTTTGATTTAGCCCGAGAAGTTGACCAACTGATCGCCAATCGCTATATGCCGCTATCGGTCGTGGTCAATGAACAGATGCAAATATTACAGATACGCGGAGACCTCGATCTTTACCTAAAGTTGACCCCTAGCACCACGGAGCTAAACCTGCTGTCTATGGCACGCGAAGGGCTGGTAACACCCCTTCGCACCGCCCTGTATCAGGCTCACACAGAGAACGTGTTGGTGCGGCAGGAAGACATTCAAATGCAACAGGGCGAGCGATCGCGGCTGAATCTGGAGGTGCTGCCATTTCGCCCAGCCCTGATGAACACCCTCTATTTTTTGGTGCTTTTTAATCCCATCTCTCCATCTGCCCCTGCCTCTGCCACGATCACCAGCCCCGCAACGGTAGAAAACTTGGAGCCAGTAGACTTAGCGCGTGAGATTGTAACGCTTCGTCAGGCGCTGTCTGCCACCACCCAACGTGAACTCTCGGCCCAAGCGCATCTGCAAGCGGTGATTCGGGAGCACGACCAACTCAACCAAAACCTGCGCGTCGCAAACGAGGAGATCCTATCGAGCAACGAAGAACTACAAAGCACGAATGAAGAACTGCAAACGGCGAAGGAAGAAATTCAAGCTACCAATGAAGAACTCTCGACGACCAATGAAGAACTGCGGAGTCGGAATCTGCAACAAAATCGAGACAATAATGATCTCAACAACTTTATCGCCAGCATTAATATCCCGATTGTCATGCTGACGAATGACTTAAGGATTCGCCGCTTTACACCAACCGCCCAGCGACTGTTCAATTTCATCCCCACCGATATCGGACGACCGTTCACTGACCTGCATGGCAATTTTGACGTTTCCCAGCTAGAACCGATGATTTTGGAGGTTTTGGAGACCCTCAATACGAAAGAACAGGAGATCCAAACAGAAGCCGGATACTGGTATAGCATCCGCATTCGCCCCTATCGCACCACTGAAAACCAAATTGACGGTGTGACGTTGGTGGTCCTGGATATTGACACCCTCAAACGCCACGCTGCCAGCCTAGAGAGCGCTCGCAACTATGCAGAAACCATCATTGAGACGGTGCCAATCCCACTGGTTGTGCTGGACGCTGATTTACGGGTGAATACCGCGAATCGATCATTCTACGAGACATTTCAGGTTTCTGAAGCTGAAACCATCCACACGTTACTGTTTGAGTTAGGCAGTGGGCAGTGGAATATTCCCCGACTGCGATCAATGTTGAACGGTATTCTGGCGGATGAGCTTTCGGTGCAGGATTTTGAAGTCAATCATGATTTCGAGCAGATTGGGCACAAAAACATACTGCTCAATGCGTGCAAACTGTACCGAGAAGACAACACAACCATAATTTTGCTAGTGATGTCAGATATTACCGATCGCATGGCACGCCAGCAGGCAGAAGCGGCCAATCGTGCCAAAGATGAATTTCTCTCAAATCTATCCTATGAACTGCGAAATCCGCTCACCTCGCTGCTGGCATGGGTGCAACTACTCCGCAACCGCGACTGCGACGAGGCAACCGTCGATCACGCCTTAGAAGCCATTGAGCAGAGCGGCAGGCAACAAAATCAACTGATTGAAGATATTCTGAATGTCTCTCGGATTGTGAGTGGTAAATTGCAATTGAATAGCCACCCGATCGACTTGAGCTTATTGGTTCAAGCGGTGCTCGATGGCATTCACTTATCGGCGGTGGCAAAAAACATTCAGTTGGTGCCGTCGTTAAGTTCGATCACGGTGCTGGGGGATGCCGCACGATTGCAGCAAGTGCTGTGGAATCTGCTCTCGAATGCGATCGAGTTTACGCCTGCTGGTGGACGAGTAGACATCACACTGTCACAGGTTGACCAGCAGGCGCAAATTCAAGTCAGTGACACCGGAAAAGGTATTCCAGCAGATGTATTGCCACATATTTTCGAGCGGTTCTATCAGGGTGATTCCAGTACAACCAAAACCTATCAAGGGCTAGGATTGGGCTTGGCGATCACGCAGCATCTCGTCGATCTGCATGGTGGCACTGTGCAGGCAGAAAGTCCGGGCAAAGGACAAGGTGCCACACTGACCGTGCGGTTGCCTTTATACGTCCCGCCAACCTTACCGCCGATTGTCGAACCGACGGTAGAAACATCTTTGGACGCTTCGCAAAATCTCCCCTCTCTAGAAGGCTTGCAGATCCTGATGGTTGATGATCAGGTCGATGTGCTTTTACCCTTGCAGTTGATGCTAGAGGGTTACGGGGCAGAGGTGGTGACCGTAACGACTGCCAGAGAAGCGATCTCTGTGCTCAGCAAAAGCCCTAACCGCTATGATGTGCTGATTTCTGATCTCGGCTTGCCTGAGGAAGATGGCTACTTCCTGATTCAACAGGTGCGATCACTCAGTGCGGCAGCCGGAGGACAAATTCCGGCGATCGCGCTGACGGGCTATGCCGATACAGCAGAACAACAACGGGTGATCGAGGCTGGGTTTCAAATGCACGTGGCTAAACCCTGTGATCTGGTTCAACTGGGTGCAATAGTTGCCGATTTGGCTAAACGAACTTAACGGCTTGCCGTTACACGAGGAATTTAGTTTTGAGGATTTCAACTCCTGCTTTTTATACCTAAAAATTGATTTTTAAAATTTAAGGGAAGTACCAAACAGGATCAGGGAGTTGGGTAATTCTTCTATACTCTGCACGGTTTGGCGCTTTACTTTTAAAATCGCGCTTGAGGTTACAGGCAAAGTTTTTTTGCCCAGGCAAAAGTCCAGAAATCAGCCGTTTTTAGTATAATTCCCAACTCCCTAATTATGATTATGGTCTGATTTGCCTGTTTCGGTGTTCAGGGTGATCGCTGCCTGTAAAACTTTCTTACCCTAGGATCTCAATCCCATTTGTACTCGCCAGAGGCTATTATAAACTCCCTCCTGTGTGAGTAGTTCTTCGTGTCGTCCCCACTCTACTAGTTTTCCCTGCTCCATAACGTAAATACAGTCAGCGTTACGGACTGTGGAGAGGCGATGGGCAATAGCCAGGGTTGTGCGATTTTGGGTGATCCGTTCTAGCGATCGCTGCTATTGCGCGTAATGGTGGTTATTTAGAGTATCGTCGTGGTCCGATTGGAATCCAGGTTCTGTGGCGAGGTTTGTCTAAATTGCACGACCTGTGTCAGGGCTGGCAGCTTGCTTTGAGGACTTAACGGGAAAAGTCAGGTCCAGTCAGCTTGAAAGTGCAATTACATTAGTACGCCAAATTGAGCAGCCCCAAGGCGGTAATGGATGACTAAAAAAGATTCACTGCGACTAAAGTCACCGCGTCGTTTCCCTCTCACCGGCTAAAGCCGCGCTCGTTTCCCACTTACCGTGTGTTTTTATGATGTGATATAATATCCTTTTCGACGTAACCCTGGTTTTATGGGACTGCCAATTGTTGCAATTATCGGACGCCCGAATGTGGGGAAATCCACCCTAGTTAATCGCCTCGCTGGGGAACAAACGGCGATTGTCCACGATGAACCGGGTGTGACACGCGATCGCACGTATCTATCAGCATACTGGAGTGATCGGGAGTTCCTGGTTGTAGATACAGGGGGCCTAGTTTTTAATGATGACACCGAATTCCTACCCCTAATCCGCCAACAGGCAATGACAGCCCTCACAGAAGCGAGTGTGGCAATTTTTGTAGTTGATGGACAAGCAGGGATGACACCCTCTGATGAAGAAATTGCCGTTTGGTTGCGCCAACAACCTGTACCAGTTCTGTTGGCGGTGAATAAATGTGAGTCTCCCGAACAAGGCTTAATCCAAGCCGCCGAATTTTGGGAACTAGGATTAGGTGAACCACTACCCGTCTCAGCGATTCATGGCAGTGGCACAGGGGAGTTACTAGATGAAGTAATCCATCACATCCCAGCGGTAGGGGAAATACAGGAAACTAACGAAATCAAAGTAGCTATCGTTGGTAGACCGAATGTAGGTAAATCAAGCCTCTTGAATGCCTTTGTCGGGGAGGAAAGGGCCATTGTCAGCCCGATTTCCGGCACAACTCGCGATGCAATTGATACTTTCATCCAGCGGAACGAGCAAACCTATCGCCTCATTGACACCGCAGGAATCCGCAAAAAGAAACACATTGAATACGGCACGGAATTCTTTAGTATCAACCGGGCATTTAAAGCCATACGTCGGGCTGATGTAGTTTTATTAGTCCTCGATGCCATTGATGGAGTCACCGAACAAGACCAAAAACTGGCGGGAAGGATAATTGAAGAAGGTCGAGGTTGCATCATCGTGGTCAATAAGTGGGATGCAGTGGAAAAAGACTCCTACACCATCTACGACTACGAAAAAAGCTTGCAAGAACGCCTACATTTTACCGAGTGGGCAGACACAATCTTTGTGAGTGCTTCAACAGGACAACGGGTAGAAAAGATTTTACAACTGGTAGATCAAGCCGCAGAGTCCCACAAACGACGTGTCAGCACCTCCGTCATCAATGAAGTCCTCACAGATGCAGTCAGTTGGCATTCACCACCAGCCTCCCGCAGCGGCCGTCAGGGTAAAATCTACTACGGGACCCAAGTTAGCACTCAACCACCAACCATCGCCCTATTTGTCAACGAAGCCAAACGCTTCAACGAAAACTATCGCCGCTATATTGAAAGACAGTTCCGGCAACAACTAGGATTTAAAGGCACCCCTATTCGCATTCTTTGGCGCAGCAAAAAAGTCCGAGATGCTGAAAGTGGTAATGTCAATAGAGCAACCCGCGTTTAAGTCTATAATCAGCATAATGGATTTACTGCGATCACTACCACTCGGCCTTTACCTAGAACAACCCCAAACTTGGCTGCATAAACTCGATCCGCGAGTTAAGTTTGCTTGGTTGTTAAGCTTTCTGACCAGTTACAGCCTTGCCAGTAACTATTGGCGGGTATTCTTGGTAATAATATTAATTGTGGCTACCCTAATTGCCCGTGTCCCCTTAAGGGTATGGCGACAACAGATGGGTTGGCTACTAACACTCTCGTTTTTAGTTCTAGCTATCACTGCCATTAGCCCCGATGGACTAGATATCACCTATCAACCCCGTCTACCGCCCAGTGAACAAGTTTTGTCCACCAAGGCACCCCCAACCACCCAGTCAGTAAGTACTCAGCCCAAGGAATATAGCTATGTTCTATTTCATCAGGGTCCGGTGCGAATTACCCGTCGTTCCCTAGGTTTGGCAATTAGTTTGAGCACTATAGTATTTACATTGATTTATAGTACTAACTTATTTTTACTGACCAGTGCACCAGAGGAAATTACATCTGGCATAGAAAGTTTAATGCAACCACTCAAAAGGTTCAAGTTACCGATTACAGAACTGACATTGACTTTAACTTTGTCCCTCAGATTTATTCCCCTAGTTTTAGAAGAAATCCAGAACCTAGTTCGCTCTGTAATGACTAGGGCAATTAATTGGAAAAAACTGGGATGGAAGGGAGGAATCAAGGTCTGGTTAATCGTGATTGAGAGACTATTAGAAAATCTACTCCTCAGGGCAGAGCAAATGGCTAATGCTATGATTGTCCGGGGTTTTACTAGTCCGAGTGAACATCGAGTCCAGTGGCAAGATTTACAACTTAAACGGGGGGACTGGCTAGCGATCGCCAGCTTAATCTTATTCTGGGGAGTCCGATTGGCCATTGGGAATGAGGCTTGAATTGGATGTAAATTATGACTCAGCCTTGGTATTGGCGATCGCTCCCCCTAGAAAATCTCACTGGTGCCGAAGTTTTTGCCCGCCTCTTTGAGCCGGATGGGGGAATTGCTACCCTCTTAGAAAGTCCCTATCCTACACCCATCGACCAACCCCAACTGAGTCGATATTCCATTTGTGCTGGTACTCCACGGGTTGTTTTCGGCCTGCCCCAGTTATGGACACCAGCTTTAGGAGAAGTTTTCCCTTTTCTCAGCCAATTACTCTACAGAAGTCCGGCAACTGATCTACCCTCCCATCTCCCTTTTACTGGTGGTTGGCTGGGTTGGTTAGGCTACGATGTTGCCTGGGAAATTGAACAACTGCCCCAGGAAAAATCAGATCCTCTGCCGTTTCCCGTTGCTTTTTGGTATGAGCCAGATTGCTTTGCTATTTTAGACCATAAGCAACAAGTTCTCTGGTTAGCGGCTAGTAATTCCGGTGATCTAGGGGAACTAGCTAGGAAAGTCTCACGAAAAACCACAGCCCCGAATTCACCCTGCCTGACCTCCACCCCTGAATTCTGCACCTCCCAAATCGATTATGAAACCGGGGTTAACCAGGTGAAGAAATATATTCAAGCGGGGGATATCTTTCAGGCTAATCTTTCCCTGCGATTTCAAGCCGCAACAACAACTTCCGGGTGGGAAATCTATCAAGCCCTGCAAAAAATCAACCCCTCTCCCTTTGCTAGCTATTGGCGGACACCGTGGGGAGAGGTGATTAGTTGCTCCCCGGAAAGGTTAGTTTTGTTGACAAATGGACAAGCCCAAACTAGACCCATTGCAGGCACGCGATCTCGTGGGGTAACCCCACAGCAGGATGAACAACAGGCATTAGATCTACTCACCAACACTAAGGAACGGGCAGAACACATCATGCTGGTGGATTTGGAACGCAACGATCTTGGTCGGGTTTGTACTTGGGGGACGGTGAGGGTAGATGAATTACTGACCATTGAAAGATATAGTCATGTGATGCATCTAGTTAGCAATATCCAAGGGAATTTGAAGAGCGATCGTACCCCCGTAGATTTGATTGCTGCTGTCTTCCCTGGGGGGACAATTACAGGCTGTCCGAAAATCCGCTGTATGGAAATCATTGAGGAGTTGGAACCTGTGCGGCGTAGCCTATTCTATGGTTCCTGTGGTTACTTAGATTGGCGGGGTAACTTAGATTTGAATATTTTAATCCGTACCCTGCTGTTAGCTCCTGGAAGAGACTCAGATCTGAATATTGTTTGGGGACAAGTTGGAGCCGGTATTGTTGCTGATAGCAACCCAGAGCGGGAATGGCATGAGTCTTTACACAAAGCCCAGGCGCAGTTGGCAGCCCTGAGAATGTTAAATACTCCACCCCTGTTATAATTTAGATTGGCTGTAACCGTAATTCTATCGGCTCTATGGGTTTGGATTCATTCACAGTTGCCTGCACCATCCGATGAACTTCAACCCCTTTCCACGTTGCTAACCGGATTTATTGGTGCTGTTGATAGCAAAGCTGAGCCTGTCCAGCCCCCTACGAAAACCGCCTTTGGTGAAGCGATCGCCCTACTATTTCCAGCAACGCATCCTCCATCCCTCCATAGTAATATGTGCATTTATGTATACGTACCCTCACAGACAAGCATGGGAATAGCTAAAAAAACAATAATCTACAATCTAAGAGGATGTTTGAAAAGTTAATAGTTGCGTAAAAAAAGGCTCTCTGGTATAAGCTGTAGATAAGTATAAACAGCACCGTAGAGAGCCATGTCTAAATCATACACCACTAACCTAACTCAAGAACAATGGGAACTGATAGAACCGTTAATTCCACCGGCTAAAAAAGGTGGGAGAAATCGAGAAGTAGATATGTGGGCGGTAATCAATGCCATATTTTATATCGTGACCCAAGGATGCACATGGCGAAACCTCCCAATTTTGGATTTTGGATTTTGGATTTTGGATTAGAGAGAAAGAGAAGAGAGGAAGCGGGGCACAGGGGCATAAGGGAAAATGGAGAATATTGGTCTGTTCTCTTCTCAATCTAAAATCTAAAATCTAAAACCGGGAGATTTTCCGAATTGGCAGACTGTATATACATATTTCCGCAACTGGAGGCTAGATGGGACATGGGTGCGAATTCATGACCGACTCAGAGATTGGGCGATCGCTACGGCGCAAAAGAGCCAAATATGTGTAAATTGACCAAATACGCACAAAATATCACTCAAACCATTAATAACGACGCGACTAATGCGTGCTGGGAGCAGCACTGCCATAAGAAAAGTATAAGTTACCTACCTATCCAACGGATCTCCATCGGCGTTGCTGAATTGTGGGGTGATTTTACCCCATCTAAAACCAAGCACCAGCAGTTCTAGCTCTCAATTCATCCTGCAAATATACAAAGGTTTTTCACCCCTGATGGGAGTAATACTTAAAGCAGACGTTGCGCGATCGCCTCCCCAGGCGCGAAGGAAGTGGATACGCCAACGCTTGTACCAGA
>Ga0209208_10007605_pt1 | contig 14619 bp, 9 predicted proteins | sample S1TSphfallax_3_FD_187694 | JGI IMG/M metagenome (GOLD analysis project Ga0209208, IMG submission 187694) | Host-associated microbial communities from peat moss isolated from Minnesota, USA - S1T2_Fd - Sphagnum fallax MG (SPAdes) (version 2) | ecosystem: Host-associated > Plants > Peat moss >...
TGGAGGAAAACTGTGTAGTGGGTGGATTTTGTGACAAAGTTTTCTATAAAATATTTAGATTGTAACCAAATGAACCACCTAAAACAATGACAAGATATCAAAGAATTCAAATTCCCTTACAAAACTTTTGTAGTCAATTCTATTGTGATGTTTCCTTTTGTTGAACAATATTTTTTATTTCTCAAACTTAATCATAAACGTGTTCATTTTCTTAGTTTTTTTAATTGGAATATTATAAGGATTGCAATTTTGTGATGACATTACCAATGATATTCTTAATATTTTTGTGCTTTGGTCTCTTTGTTATTTATCAACTTTAAGATTGTTGTTGTGAATCCTTCATTAAGGTTTTTCCAACATATGATAAGTTTGCAAGTTCCCAACTTAGCTCATAACAATGTTCCCATATTTTTCACTTATATATCCTAAAGAGCTTCTCCAATTGTTAATTCTTTTCATTTTTATAAATTTGCAATGTTCGTATAAGATCATAAGTATGAACACAATTTGAATCTTCTTCCAAATGATATTTTAATGAGATTTACAAAGTCATTAGCATTCAAATGGGGTGGAGATGAACTACAATTGTGAATGGTCATGTTGGTTGCTACCATGGTGTTTACAATTGTTGACATTCCAAAGTTCCTCATATCATGTCGTGGTCATTGATAGTTTCCAAAAACTTTTCAATAATGTTGCATGATTATATATGTTTTTATGATTTTTGATTTATCCCAAAAGTATATTCTTGCCATCTTAAGTTAATGTTATATTAATAGGTGTCCCCAAAGTTCAATATAAGTCTTGGTATATTCCCATGATGTATGACTATCAATTAGATCCTCAAATTTATTCCCACAATCACAATGCGGTTTTCAAGTATGTTATCAAAACTCCAAACATATGTTGTAAATTATGTTTCCAAATGACTTGTTGTGTCATTGTTCCAAGGGTACAATGATGTTCCCATGTGCTCCCAATAAAGGTTGACAATAAAAACAAAAATGTGAAGATCCACGAAGGATGAAAATATTGAAAACAAGAAAGGTGTTGTAAAGTATGCATGTTTCCAAATTAGCCTTTCCTTTTTATTCTTCATTTTTTATACCTATATTTGTCTAACTCTTAGGTAAGATTTCTTATAAAAGACATTTGACATAGGGTGGTTGGACAAGCAAATCTTTCCAATCTACCCCATATTAAGCTTTTTTTTGAAGGGGGAATACACACTACACACTTTTCAACTTTGAGGTCTACACTTCTACATGTATGTGAATCCAAGATGAAATTTCCCCAAGGATGGATAGCCGGCCAAACTATACAAATACAACAAATGCTAATAACTAACTCTACAACTAGTCACACTAGCCTTTTTGGGATTTGGACCATCCACCCCATCCCACCCCAACCACTCACAAAACAAAAATCTTGGATCCATTGTTGTGAAATCTAAGATTTGTATACAAGAAAAAAAAAAGAGGAAAATACAAAGGTTGCCAACTAAACATGATAGAATGTGTATTTACCTTTTGAAAAGTTATGAACTCTTGTAGAAAGTAGTTACTTTAAATGTATGGATATACAATGCTTAGCTTCAAGTAGGTTTCACACTAAGGATTGGAGATTGTACACTTTTCTAGTAGGTTTCACACTAAGGATTGGAGATTATACACTTTTCTAGTAGGTTTCACACTAAGAATTGGAGATTGTATTTTCAATTACCTAATATCCAAAAAGATGTGAGATAAAGTATCATGATCATGTAGGTCAAACTTTGGAGGGCCTCAAGAAAGTAAAAAGATGTGTAAACTAAAGTTACAAAGAGATAGTTGTAGCAAAGTTGAATGCATAACATTCCTTTGTGGGCAAGCCAAAGAGCCTCTCTCTAGAGTTAACATGACAACTTCTTGTCTTTGCTAAAACCTTGCTAGAATTACTCTTCTAGCTTGAACAAACCTATTTGGTGTTATCATGGTAATGCTTTGTATGGAATGAATATAGATTGCCTTTAGAACATTAAATGAAATATAGCTAATGGAATTGACATTTTCATGCTTTTTGTAAATTTGATGCAAAAGAGTTTGTTGGTCCAAAACTCAATGAGCACTTTACAAGTGGTTGTGGGCTCAATTCATTACTAAGTCTTATTACCTACTACCTAAATGTTATCCAAATAAACCAATCTATTATAATGTGGGTCATGACAAATGGGCCATTTAAATTTGTGTTAGGGATTTGAAGGATAGAAAAATTTCACCTTTGGGAATTTAATTTAATTTAATTTTTTTTTGTTGGTAGTAGCCTTAAAAAGTGATGAAATACTTAGTAACCAATGTTGTGTGGTTATTTGAATTTTCAAAGTACCAATTGTCCTTTGCTACTGGACAGAATGGCTTCTCTCAATTCCATCACCAACTTCCGGGCTCACTATGGTCCATGTGTTCCTAGGTGGAACATGCCCTACATTACGTAGCACGTAACCCAGTTTTGGTGTCCAATTCAGGCAATTTTATACGGTGGGGGGACGCATGTTATGCTCCGGAATAGGACCCAGTAGAAGAGACTGTTTCCACCTATCAGAACCTATAACCCGACTTCCCATTCTCGTAGTTAGAATGGCCCCCTCAATAGGCCCATTCCATGGCATATTCAACACTGTCTCGAGCAAGTCACACAAAGGAGACTCAGGTGGACCAGAGTGAACCAGCAATCACTCACCAGTCCAGGATGAAGGATGGATGATAAGTGGTTATGAACGAGTTTTTGGTTGGGTTCCAGTTCCCTAGTAGCTAACCATGGTTGTTAGCTCAGTTGCTTTTCTTACTACCTACCTACCTACTAACAAACCCACATGCAAGTTGTTAGTAGGTAGTAAATTATAGCCTTATATCTATGTACAAACTATCCACTTATTTATCTAGTTAGTCATTTATTTTCCTACCTTCTTGGGTAACTTATAAGAGCTATTTCTTACACAATGAGTTACCATATAACAACTGGGTTGAGGTTCATCCACAACTAAAGCCATGGCATCCGTTGGATGGTTGGATGGTGTGCTGGTAGCTGCTGGTTCACTCTGGCCACTGAGCTGGTGGGGTTTGTAGCGGTCCTAAAGTATCAAGCAAAATATCAAAAAGCCCACTAGTGGTTCAACATTCCCTTATTACTTGAGAAAGAAGCACTCTCGAAAGTGTTGCATGATCTTTATATAAGTGACATTTTCTATATCAAAAAAAAAGTTAAAAAATTAAAAAAATTAAAAAAATCAACTTTGGAAACTACGGTTGTCACAATTATTTTAATCAAAGTCTTGAAATGATCTCCGGAGGAGCAACAACACGACAAGTAAAATGGCATGTACATGATTTTCTACTTTCATATTTTGTAGATCACCAACTTTGGTTAAATATATTATGATGATTCTCACTTGAGCAACATCACAAAATTGAGAGAGGAAAAAAAAAACACTACTGTATACTATCCAATATTTTCTATTATTTGTGAGTGATGATGATGGAGAGAGACAAAACATTATTAACACTGAATTATTGTGAAAAAATTGAAGTTGAGATGTTGAAAATCATCCTAATAATAAACTTATGATGAATAATTTCACTCACATGATGTGAGGAGGATATCATAGAAAATCATGAAAAAATAACAATTTCAAATTTATAAGAATGACATGATTTTTGTAAAAAAAATCTTTAAAAAAATTTATATATATATATATATATATATTCATTTTTGTCCATGTGGAAACTGACCCTAGGTACTTACTTACTAGGTACAATACTCCCTAATTTTCTTTCATCCATGTGGGCCCAAGATAAATTTTTGGAAAATCTGAAGTTTAGAAGTTTGCGCCTTTCCTCATTGGTGCATGTCATCCCTTTTCAATAAATTAAAGAAATCATCCACACATTCCATCAATCCAATAAGCCATTCATCCATTAACTGGACTGGGTAAGTACCCAATTAGTGGGGCCCTACCTATGAATGTGGATGTGTGTACCTAGTACCTAGCTAGGTACCTATGAATTGCGTAGCTAGCTAGCTGTCTGGCTACTTCCATAGATACCTAGCTACCTAAGTGGCAGTAGGCTAGTGGGGCTAGAAAAAGACAAAAATAAAAAAGGAAAAAAGAAAGGGGATTTTTTTCCCAATAAAAAAAACTCACAGAATTGTGAATCGTCTCAACGGCGGAAATCCAGGGGCTGATGACACGTGTCTAGATCTATATGAGCCAGCTGCTGTAGATGGATGGCGCGTGGCCTGTATTTGTCCCGGTCCATTCTTGGGAACACGCAATAGGACGGCGCCAACTGAGCTTGCAACCGAGAGACCCTTTTGGTGGCCTTTCGTTCTTGTTCCTATTGCTGCTGTTTGCTGTTGCAAAATCCGCTTCTCCTGTTGTGATGCTCGATTTTGCAGCTTTGCTATTGCGATGCTAATCACAAAATTCGACATAGCAGCGTCGTTTTAGTTTTTCTCCTTCAATCCCCTCTCTTATCAATTTTTTTTTTTGGGGATTTTTGTAAATTTGTTTTTGAGTTTTCGGGGCACAATTTTCGGTTTGTTTTTGTCGGAGTTTTGTTTTTTTTTTTGCCTCATCATCTCTGTGGCATATCTTTTGCGAGGTGTCGGAGTTCAGATTTTCCTTTTGTTTGTTGGATCCTCTTTTTTCTGGTTTCGTCGACACCTTACAATCCCCGCTCTCGCTGCTCATCACTTGTGAAACTTGCTGCGGAACAAGAAAGCTTTTGCTTTGCTTTGCTTTCTTTCTGTCTTTGTTCCGGAGGGTGGAGGTGGCTGTGGTGGACCTGTTTCATCTCTTGTTGTTTCGACGCTGTTTTTGTCACCTCAATGCTTGGATCTTTGAATACTTGGCAGAGGGTTTGGTCCTCTTCCTTGGAACAAAATCAGGCTTTATTAGTGTCGTCCCTTTTGCAACTCGCTCCTCTCGCGGTTCACAAACACACGAGAAAAAATACGTATCATCGGTCTTAGTTCTTGTTCGAGTGCTGCGACGCGGTTGTCTTTCCGTTCCCACTCATTCTGGCTAAGCTACTAATTGTTGTGCACAAGATCCTTTATGCTTCTTAAAAGGATTGCTGGTACATCCATTGCTCCAAGGTTTTATTGCTTTCAGAAGAGAGTTCTGTGAAGGACCTGCTGTTTTTGGATCTGAGCGCATAGTCTTTGTTGTCGCTGTTCGCTTCTGTCGAGCTTTTGGTGAAGACTAAAGACTGCTCCGTTGTTCATAAGCTGAAGGTAATCATCTCTTCCTTGGCTTTTTCTTTCTCTTGGATCACTATCATGTTCATCCTTACGTTTCTTGTCGTCCATCTGAACAAGAACGTTCAGATGGAGTACAAGAACGTTCTCTTGTTTTAACTGTAAGCGATATCATCACCCGGAGCATCTGAAAGTGCGGTTGTTCGTCTTCTCCTGTTGATTAGAATGTTCATACTAGGGGATGCTTTGTTGTGGAAGTAATTAGACTAGATCGTGATCGTGGAAGCGTGGATTTTGGTGCAGGAAAGAGGCATGGGATGTATGTGGTCAGCCGAGGAGTTCAAGGAAGGTGATGACACAGTACCGTCGGCAAGTGCGCAAACAAAACTTCTTCTTGTGGACAATGCAGATGCTCATGTATTCATTCCTGGCTTCCGGACTCCCAAGCCTACCGACCTCGCTGTTGCCTTGCAGCGCTTCAACATTCCTAGTGCACTTTTGAACCGGCTTGTCTCCCTTCGATCTGGCATAATACAAGCCGTCGGGGGCGAGGAAGAAGCTGTCTCCTGGAAATCAAAGAAAAGAAAATCGCATCAAGGTCTTGGCGATTTCCCAGTCTGTGTGATGATCATCTTTCACAAAATAGTGGGGGAAAGGAGGGAACGTTTCCGTTGCTGATTTTCATAAGATAATACCTGAACAGGAACACACGATTTGTCGCTTGTTGTGTTGCAGGTGCTGTAGATAGCTCAAGCCTTGAAAAGGCTCTCGGAGACTACTTGCCTGTCTTGCTGGGCTTAACATTCACAGGTTTGCCACTTTAAATTCTGATGCATTTATTTGAGTATTGTATAAGTGCAAGCCAGGCTATGTTCTTCTCATGTCAGAGAACTCATTCTGGCTTCTTCACTTGCTGACCCTTAGAGCAACTCCATTGGTGCTCAGTATGTGACCCTGAAAATTAAAATTAGATGAGTCAAAACATGTCGGTTTGGCTCAGCAAAATTATTTTGGCCCAGTATTTTTGTCCAGTTTGCTGAGGCTGGTAAAAGGCACAGCAAAGCCAAACACCGAACACCTGCCAGAGAATGCTCCCTATTTCTGATTAGCCAATCGTAATGATTGGTCCAAGTGGTTTGCTATTAGTAGTCTCCCACCTATTTGCTGTACCAGTTTTAGTTTTATGGGTAGGGTTGGAAAAAGGTAAGTAATGAAATTTGGACGTGAGAAATATTTTTGCAGTGTCACATACTGAGCACCTCCAGAGTGCTCATATGCCTGTACTTGGTAGATTTCTTAAACTTGTTCACTTCCTGAATGCTACCCTCAGTTTTCTTTATGAAAATAGATTCTACAAAATGCTGATTCTCTGAACTGTAATCTATGCATAAGAAACACCACTGAAACTCTAAACACCTGCTACATTTTCAGAGGAGAAAGTGAGCTCAGCTGTTCAGTTTGAATGGACAAATGAGGAAGATGAAAAAAAGGTGAAACACACACACTCTCTCTCCTGGCCTACACATACTTGGAGTGTTTCTTTCGTTTCTTGGTCTGATATTTCACTGCATTGTGGCTGGAGGAAGGATGATAACATTTGAAAGGACTGCGATTTTCTATCTATGTGATGGAAATCTTGCACTCCATGAGTTTTTTTATATCTATGACAATAGGAAACGTATGAATGTTCAGAATTCTGGTTGCTGAAGCAGGAGACAGCTTTGCCAAGTGCCTTGTATGAGCTTCTATCGGTTCTGCAACTGTTAGGCATTCTTGCATTTCAAGAAGTAAATGTTTGCCTCACCCCTAGGGCTGCTGCTGATGGCTACATCCCAAAAGTTAGTGAAGGTATGCATCATCAACTGAGGGCAAGACTGGCAAAACTGGGCATTTCTGTACTACCCTTGTATCACAACTATATAAGTTCAATGTTGGATCAATGTGCTCCACTCATTCAAAGAGTGTCTGCTTTTCTGTCTGTCTGAAAAGGTTTTTTCTGTTTCTGTTTTATAACATCTCTGTGACAAGAGTCTTATGATTGATCAGAAAGCACATTGAGGTTCTTAATTTTCGAAACTTGTATACCAAACATGAATTCTGTGTTAAATGACATCATATTGTATTGCAGAAAACAAGAAGAATGCTGTTGAAATATTGCTGAAGGCATCCCAATTTTTGGAGTGTGCTTTAAGTTCAGTGCTACCACGTTTACCCAATGATGTCAAGTAAGCATCTATCATTTAGAAACCAAAACTGGCTTGAGTTTTTTACAAGTATTAGATGTGCAATTTCAGTCTTATGCAACTAGCATTGTAATAGATGATCGTGGCACTTTTCTTCACTCACTGATAGCACATGTGGGAAGCATCAAGCTAACAGGACCCTTTTCTTGGCCACCTTGCTATTTTGCCACAACAATGCCCTTTAGGTGCATGCTAGCTGTTTTTCCCAGTAATGACTGGAATCTCTAGTGGACTTTTCAATTTGATGTGCAAGTGTAGGGCTTCCTAGTCCTTGGCAGGTGGGATTGTGCCACCAAGTTGTCCTCATTATGGAGTGTTAGAAGATATTGACCTACACTAAGTCTACATTGCTCTACTTCAATTGCACCAGCAATCTAACTCAAGTTAGAAAGAATGCATATTGGAATCCCTCTAATTTGGGGTACAAAGTTGGATTACCAGGGCAAAACTCCCAGTGGACTTAAGTGAGGGTGTCCTTAGAGCTTTGGAGCAGCAAGCTTTGGGCCAAGTATGCTTTGTTCCTTTTTCTCCCTCTTTCTCTTTCATGATTCTGTGTTACATTCTAGGTAGTCAACATGCATGTTGATGATGGCAATCACACAAATCCAGGAAACCCACATCTTACCCTAATCAGGAAAGGGAAACCAGACTAAGAAAAGATTTTCCCATGTGTGCAGTGAGGGGACATGTCAGACACTACTAAGGGTAGTCCAAGTTCAAGTTTGCACAGGCAGTAATGGTTGCTGTGGGAAACAGGGTGTGGAAATACAGCTAGGTTTGGCCATAGAAAATGTGAAGGCATCAGTTGCCGTTAAACGGAGGCTTGCATGTGAACAAGTCAAATATTGGTTACAGGTATTGTCCTTTCTGTATGCATGAGGCACAAATGTCCAAAGCACTTCAGATTATCTGAATGAGGTGTAGTCAACTGTGCGATGATCCTCAGGACCAGTGTTTTTGTTCATAATGGCAGTTCCCATCCGGTTTTCTGCTATAGTCTTTTACCTTCCTTCAAAAATTGGACACAGAGAGTGTTCCCTGTCTAATTTGGCAGGTTATCAGTCTCAGCCTCTTAATTTTGACCTGTGAAAACTAATGGTAGAGCAGCAGAGCTATATTTGCTTGGAGTAGGATCCTTTTTAGAGAGAGCAGATGCAATACTTTAGATGTTGAGGACCACAAAGCATCAGATGAACTTCAATGTGCTTACTGCTTTTGAGTTGAATATCACCCTGATTTCAGGCATATGAATGTGCTTCAAGTGTGGCACTGGAGCATGGATGGGGACCAAAACACAAGTTATTTGTTAAATGGAAACTCCTAGAGGCTCAGGTATACAATGAAAAATCTTTCTCTGAGATACACTTCTCTGGAAGTTGACATCATGTCAATTGCATTTTGTTCATGTTTTTAGTATGATGCTGGAGTTTCTAGGATACCAGAAATTTTGGTGAATTCTGGTGGTCTCAACTTGAATTTGCTGCTTGGTATTTGCTCCTAGGAATGATAAGCAGAAAGTGGAAAGTGACATAGCTATTGTTCTGGGACAGGCAGCAGCATATTACTACCATGGAATGATCCTAGATGAGAATCCTGAAGATGATTCACATGCCCAAGGGCTTGCTTGCCTTCAAGCTGCTCATGCCTTTCTAAAGGAGGGTCAAAGAGCAAGAACAGCCTTCGCCAATACTGCACCAATCACAAGGTCTGTTGTCCCCACTCTGTCATGTAGTTGATTGAGAATGTCTGTTTTTGCTCTACAGTTATTTCCGGTGAATCATTTGCCCACCCACATGTGTGACCATTGTTGGTCACATGGTGGTCAATTTGTACCACTTGTGTTCTATTTAGCCATTAGGATCAACTTCTCCTTGAGTAGTTCATGTTCTGGATCACCATAGGATTTTTCCAGCTTTGGAAGTGTTGCATCATTCAAAGCAGATCACTTTAGCTAGTCTGTGTGATCATACACCACCATCACACATTACTTGCATCAGAATTTTGTCCCAATTTGTACCTGTTAGCTTGGCCATGTACTTGAGATTCCTTCTTCATGTGGCTTCTTTCAAAATAAGATTCAATTGTACTCATAGAAAACTGTCCTCTCCAGACTTTATGTCTCCAAGAGATATTGTGAGCTCAGCTTCAATAGTTATTGTGATTGATTGAAAAAGTAAACTGCTTTCATACATGTGCAGAATGCCACCACCAGGAGGTGCAATGAAGTATCTTTCTGAGAAAATCCCAAAAGATACACTAAAAAGGATCCGCTTATATGGCAACGGCTCCCGAGACAAGTAATCCAACTCAACCTACCCATCTCGTGCATTTGACAGAGGTCCTCATTAAAGAACTGTTTTCTGCACCTAGCAAAAGGAAGCCTTGAAAAATAGTCTTCTTTGAACAAAGGTGTAAAACTGCAGCAAATCACTAATGTGGTCTGATTGCAAGTCCATGATGTCATGACTAGGTCAATGTGCAATAACTCAAAAGTTCAATTACTGGTGTACTATCTTATCTTATGCTTTGAGAGTGTGTGTGAACTGTCAGGACTCCAGTTGCAACCCCACAATTACCTGACTTCCTGTTGGCTTTGAAAGCTGAGGCATTTATCTTGCCACCTGTTGACCGTGCTTGGGAAGCAGTTTCATCATATCAGCCCCCCCAATCACCAATCACGAAGGGGTCAACATTTCTTACAAAAAAGCAAGAAGTTAAACCGTTGCCTGGATTCGACTTACGGCGACAACCTGCACTCTCTATTCCTGAATATGTTCAAGCAAGATGATGATGGACTGCTAATAATTTTGACATAATAGACAACCTCTTGTTACCAAAGTTTTAACATCTGATCAAGATGGGGGAGAGTTTCTAAGGAGGATCTCAAATAGTAGCTTTTGTGGCGAAATTTCTCAGGTGAACAACCTCAAACACCACAGCACTACTGTGAAAATGTGCTTCCATTTGAAGTTTGTTTCTCAAGCCAATTCTGCACATTCCAGCATGTCTCCTCTTAGTTTCCTATCAGAAACAGAGCTTCCTATCAGAAATAGAGCATCATGTCACCAGCTGCTTGTTAGTGGTAGGTGGTCTGTTATTGTTATGCCTTCCATCTCCCATTTTTTTGGTCTGGGTTTTCAGAAGGGTGGATGTTAGCCAGGGACCAGTGTCTATAGAAGTGTGATTTCAAGGTCTCACCCATCTTTGTGTAAATAAAAAATCAAGGGTAGGAGGACTAAGTACAGATGAGCTGCAATTTTTTTCAGTAGAAATTATTACTTCTGGGAATTTGGTGAAATTGGTGGAGGAATTATGTATAGTGCCCTAACCGACTGGTCTTCAGACATGAAGAGATATAATGGAAGAGATAGATTCCAAAAGACAGAAAGAGAAACTTGTGCTAGTCAAAAATGTATCCTCAAGAAATCTGCAGTATTACTACTACAACGATTCTGTGACAGAATTTGCTTGAGTATCATTTCAGTAGTATGTGCACAAACACTACTCAGAGAGTTGAGTTTTGTGTTTTGCAAAATCAGGCCTTGTTTCAATTTTGTATCAAATTAGTTACTTAGAGAAACTTATGAAATGCATGATCTTTTTTAATATGCATTTAAATTTCTTTCAGTTATGAGTAGATTGGTATATCAAATAAAGTAACCACTAGTTAGACATACATTGTTGTCTTAATTATCACCTTTTCCATGGATTCAACACTGTAGGGTAGAATTATGCAATAATGTTAAAAGTGTGTTTACCATTTTTAGGTTTGGAAGTGGAAAACTAAGCAAGCATTTGTACAAAAGCTTACAATTTGCATATATATATGTGCATAATGTTGAAGTAATAGTGGAAGAGGATTTACTCCCAAGTCTTGTAAATTTTGAACTTTTGTTGGCTCTTGGGATTCATCTTGTAAAGAAATATGGTATTCAGTTTTTTCTCAAATTTTCTTTATAATGTTGCAATTGAGACTCTATTTATCCAAAGTTTCAGGGAAGACAACAACACCCACTAATGTTCTTTGCTTCCTTTTGGTTTCAACATGTTTTAACCTCACTTTATCAAACATTTTCTTTGAAATTAATGAAAGAGGATTTTCTCCAGATTGTGGAAAAATTCACTTTTAATCAGCCCTTGGGATTTATCCCATGAAGAAAAATGAGATCAAAACTTTATTGGACTTTCTCTCCAAACAATTGGTCCTTGATGTCAAAGCATCAAGTATGCACAACCAGAATGGCACACAAACTTTTCTTTGAGGGCTTTCATTTTGCTCATCATAGTCAATGTGTGCATACCTACTTTAAATTCACATGAAGTCAACATGTCGGATTCAAATGCTTTGATGATCCTCCTTCACATGCTTTGCTCCTAGATGGACTCATTATCTCTGTGTGTATCTTTCAGATACCTTCGAATCATCATTTGCCTTCTCTTTCATGACAGTAAATTCACTATTTTGTGTTCATGTTCATTCTTATGAGAAGTTCAAATCATGTTTTGGCTCCTTTAATTCAAAATTTGCTTGACATTAGTTATCTTAAAAGAAAGGTGTGACAAATATCAGTTGTGGATATTGAAAAAATTGAAGTATAGATAGCCCACAAGTCTTAGCCATCGGTTGCTCCAATTCCTTACCAGGATAGCAAGCTTGTGATGGTGGTTCCAAATATTAGCAACTAAAACAATTGAAATGCTTGCATGGTTAATGTTGCCAATTTGGCCCATCCGAACCAAAATTGTAGTTGCAAATTTTACATTTGTTTGATGTTTAAGCATTTTATGTTGTGTTGAATTTTACAGAGACACAATTAAACAATGTTAGTGCAACCCATGGGAAAGGAAAATGTTGAATCAACATGGGAGAGTAAACAAAATTGGCTTCAACAATTTTTTATGTGGTAAAATGTTGCTTGAATTTTTGAATTTGTTATCTAACATATCATGACTCATTCTTGATTCCAAAATTTATTCTAAACGTTGGATTCACCCTAAACACCTAATAAGTCAAAAAATATTTTCGAGGAATTTCAAATGGCAATGAAAGTTTTAATTTTATGAGTTTTATGGGGTTTCCTGAGAATTGTCATATGGTTTCCAAAAAATTTCACATATGTGCATGGTTTTCCAATCGAATATGTGCATGCATTGGGCCTCTAGCTAGTGAACCCTATTCACACACAGGATCCCCCCAGCAAGGGTGATGGGAATGATAGTGGGTAGTGGGGGCTAACTCTGAAATTCATTTATGAACTAATTGGTGTGTTCCAGCACTAGGATTAGATTGGCTTCCTTTGAAGCCACTGCTTATTTTCAAAGTTTGTATATTCGCATTCAAATTCTCAAAATTGCAAGGCTTTATGGTATTATACTTAGTTGAAGAATCAAGTTTTCTCTTGGATTTTTTTTAATCAGTACTTAGCTTGGTCATTGCTCAGTGCCATATTAAAATGCACGCATTAATGTCATGTCAAAAAAACCTTTTTATTAAGAAATGTAGCATATTTGTTTTGCTTTTTCCATGTGGAGATTTCCCAAACTAGAACATCTCTCCCCTTGTGCACATTATAGCATTGGAAAGCCCTTGATGAGGATTGTTACTGAATTTCAATAAAATACAAACTAGAAAATGTAGGGAAACTGCTGTGCAATCTTGGCATTGTTGGAAAGCTGTTAATGAATAGCATTTAATGAAGGTGATTTCATCTTTTTAGATGTAAGGTATGAAAAATAATGAATTTTATCTAGTTTTTTTTGTAAATGGAAATTCAGTAAAATTTCCAAAAATCAAAATTAAAATTTTTAGAGCTTACACTTGTGCCCTTAGACACACCCAGATGTCACAACTATCTTCAAACAAATGTAGTTAATTGTTTGTTTGTTTGTCAAATTTAAATCTCTCAATCTATGATGCCCTTCATTTTGCCCTTGGTACCATTGGAAATCCTTCAGTGAATAGAGGTTCCCCAAGGTGGTTTCATAATATTCAAAGCTATGGTACAAGAGTTGTTGAATATTGAGCAATTTTGTCATTAGAAATCAATAAAAATTTTAATTCATACTTCAAAATGAATTAGTTGGGTAATGAGTTCACACTTGGGCCAAAACATAGGCCACACTTATTGAAGGATTCCAAAACTGCAAGCATCTAGAGTTGTTTTGTTGATCACATAGATCAACCTTGGCACAACCCTGAAACAACATTTGAACCAAGGGTAGAGCCCAATGTCCATGGTGTGATGCCATGTTGCCAGCAATTACTCGGTGTCATGAACCAGTTGTCTCTCTAGTCATCATTATGGATGAATGGCCTGTTTGGTGGGAAATTTCATCATAAGTTCTCATTGTATTGGCCCATCAAGTAGGGGAATTAATTTGCAAAATGCAATCCCTGCCCAAAAGTTCATTACACATTCCCAAAAAATTCCTTTGGTTGTTGGAAGAGCTTCTTAGACGGTGATATAAGAACTTGAACGAAAATTCAAATCAAAATTTCAGTTACCTATCCATCCACATTAATAAATTAAACTTAAATGAAGGGAAAATTGCAATTGCCCATCCCTTATGTTTCAAATAAACAGAATTCTTTTTTTAAAAGTTTTTATTTGCTAGAGGGTTCAATAATATCCCAATTTTTTTTTGTTCTATCCTATTTTGTATCAAATGAGGAAAACTAAATAGAAAATTTTCAATTACCCAACTATCCATCTTATTTTTGTGACAAAAAAATTTCACAAGTTTTTTATTTGTCTCAAAATATTTTGTTTCTTGATGTGTTCATACCAATGTTTTTCCTTGATTAAAATTTTTAATTTTGTAGAAGCAACGAATTTTTGCTGATAAAACACATTTTTACATTGAATATTTTTCTCAAAGAAATCACCCAGAAACAAAAATCACAGAAAAAATCAATGGTTCATAGGTTTTGATGTTTGTTGCCCAAAGTTATTTTAAAGTTGGAAATGAATGTTTTTAACACCAAAATTGAATCAAGAAAAATCTTCCGAGAACTATTTTTATTTTTATTTACCGATTAGAAGTTTTAAAACCAAAACATTCTTGGAACATTTATTCTTTAAAAAAAATTATAAAATTTAGTTGATTTGGTTTATTGAAAAAATGTGCATAAACATCT
>Ga0209208_10007607_pt1 | contig 14618 bp, 17 predicted proteins | sample S1TSphfallax_3_FD_187694 | JGI IMG/M metagenome (GOLD analysis project Ga0209208, IMG submission 187694) | Host-associated microbial communities from peat moss isolated from Minnesota, USA - S1T2_Fd - Sphagnum fallax MG (SPAdes) (version 2) | ecosystem: Host-associated > Plants > Peat moss >...
ATTTTCCTTTGTCCTCACATCACAGTCACACGGGGTAGACGATGTTTGAACCCACAGAGAATTTCCCAAGAAATTGTGTTTAGTAGATTGGCCCAATCATCAGCGGAGATTTTTTCTGTTCCCTGTTCTCCCAGTAAGGTGACAACCTCTCCTTCTTGGATATCGGGTATGGAACTCACATCTAGCATTAACTGATCCATCGTGATAGCCCCAATTTGCGGCACACGTTGTCCCCGAATTAGGACTTGCATTTTGTTGGATAAATGGCGGGGAACTCCATCTGCATAGCCAATTCCGACCACAGCTAGGGTAATTTCCTCCCTGGCTATAAATTGATGACCGTAGCTGACCCCAGTCCCTGGGATAATTGTTTTGACCTGGGTAACCCGTGCTTTTAGTTGTAAGACCGATTTGAGGTCAATTTTATGTCTGAGGTGGGGAGATGGATAGAGTCCGTAAATAGCTAAACCGACACGGACAATATCATAGTGCAGTGCTGGATCTGCTAGAGTGGCAGCTGAATTTGCTAAGTGCAGGCAAGGTGGAAGGATTCCCTGAGCCTGAATCTGGGCAATGGCTTGGGTGAATCGCTGTTGCTGTACTTGCATCACCCTTGGATCAGGACTATCTGCTGTTGCTAAGTGGGAGTAAATGCTAGCTATCACCAGGTGGGGCAACCGCCGGACTAACTGCACAAACTCAGTTGCTTGCTGCCAGTTGGTTCCTAGCCTAGACATTCCTGTATCCAACTTGATATGTACGGGGATGGGTGTAGGATAATCCAGGGTTTCTAAGGTATCGGCAAAGACTAAGGCTTGTTTAGGGCTGCATAGTGTGGGCTGAAGCTTCCATTGAGCGATCGCCTGAATCTGTTCTGGTGTGTGGGCAGCACCAAGAATGAGAATTGGGGACTCGATTCCACTTTCTCGCAGTTGGATGCCTTCTGGCACTGTAGCTACTCCTAACCAACTAGCCCCAGATTCTAAAACAGTTTGAGCAACTGTTACTGCTCCATGCCCGTAGGCATCAGCTTTGACCACTGCCATTAGCTGAGTACCAGGAGATAACAACTTAACTAACTGCTGCACATTGTACGCCAACGCCCCTAGATGAATTTCTACCCAAGCTCGTTGGGAAAACCATGCATAAGTATTACATTGTTGAGAATTTGCAACTATCGGGGTCTGCTTGCGACTTAACATTTCACTCACTCCTACCACAGCACTGCTAAACTCCTAATCCGATTGATCAGGAAGTTTACCCCTCATCCGGCAATTGATACAAGCAGCCTCAATCAATGGAGGTAGGATGTGTTTTGGCTAAAAAATTTTGTCCTAGACTCAGTAATAGTAGACTTATCTCTAGAAATATACTGTATGTATCATTTCTTTTCATCTTCCAAGAAGAGTATTTTCGTGTTAATATATGTAAAACTAATACCTTGAGCGCATATCCATGGGGAAGGTTTTAGTCCTAAACGCCTCTTATGAACCGCTCAACATCACTAGCTGGCGTCGCGCTGCAGTTTTGTTGATTAAAGGCAAGGCAGAACGCGTAGAACACAATGGTAAGTTTCTTTACTCAGATTTTCCGTTACCAACGGTAATTCGGCTCCGTCATTACGTCCGCGTTCCTTACAAAGAAATTCCGCTGACACGGCGAAACATATTGCATCGTGACAGTCATACTTGTCAATATTGTGGTTACACAGGGGACGAATTAACCCTAGACCATGTGATACCGCGATCGCGTGGGGGAGGTGACACTTGGGAGAACATTGTGACAGCTTGTGTTCGGTGCAATGTCAAAAAAGGTAGCCGCACCCCCCACGAAGCCCATATGCTTTTACGTCATTCTCCTCGTCAACCTTACAGTAGCCTTTATTTTGAGGTCAGTAAACATCTCAAGAGTGGTCTACACCAAGAATGGCAGAAATATGTTATAGGTCTTTGACATTTATTAGCTCAAGGAAGTTGGCAATAATAGAGCAATGAGCTAGTCTAGCGAGAAAAATAATTAATAATTGCTCATTAGGCACCAAATATGGGAGTATTAACTTCAAAAAGCTATAAAATGGTATGAAGTATAGGATGAGAAGTATACCCCAAGCCAGATAAATCTTCAAGATTGGGTTTTAGGCTGAATTTAGCCAAAAAAAGACAAGAAGCAGAGACTCGCGTTAACAGATATGCGCCAAGATATCTAGGGTATTAGTTTGCCAAGCTTGCACACCCTAAAAAGCCGACACAACGCTAATAACAAAAAAATAGACCGCTGTATATAGTGCCACGACTTTAGATTTTTGCCAAGATCGTTATGTGTGGCTAACCAGTACAAAACTGGTTGAAGTATCTGTGAACGAATAAAACTAGCCCCACACTTAGAATAGAGTTCCTTATGTACTTGAATTCTCCTGTTACTAAATTTGAGAGTTTGTCGTTAAATACAGAGCTAAGTCCGGAGGAAGGGGAAATAGATAGGGAGCCACTTGAACTTCCATCGCTGACCCGGACTTCCTTGCCACCATCGACAAGTGAGGCAGGGATTTATTTAGCTCAACGAGGGAATTCTCTAGCAGTTCAGAAATCAGAAGAGTTGCAAAAAACCCTTCTCGGACATCGCCATGAGCGCCAGTTGATAATTCTCCAAGACTTTCCAGATCCTGATGCCCTGTCCTGTGCTTGGGCGTATCAGTTAATTGCTCAACAATACGACATCAAATGCGAGATTATTTATGCCGGGACTTTGAGCCACCAAGAGAATATTGCGTTAGTTAAGCTGACTACCTTACCAGCTCAACGTTGGACACTGCAAACCCTAAAAGGTAAAGATTTGTCATCTTATCAGGGTTTTGTCCTCATTGATAACCAAGGAACGACTTCTCAACTGTTGCCAGCAGTGCAGCAGGCAGGAATTCCCCTAGTTGTGGTAATAGACCATCATAGCTTACAGGGAGAACTCAAGTCAGAATTTATCGATGTCCGTCCCTACGTACGAGCCACAGCAACGATTTTTACCCAGTATTTACAAACAGGGATACTAAAGCTAGATAACAGTATCAATCAACATGTGAAATGTGCCACAGCCTTGATGCATGGCTTGCGATCAGATACAAATCGGCTAATGCAAGCTCAAGAGGAAGACTTTATGGCAGCCGCGTATCTCAGCCGATTTTATGATGCTCAACTGCTAAATGCCATTTTACAGGCAAATCGTTCCAAGCGGGTGATGGATGTGATTGAGCGATCGCTCAAAAATCGCATTGTCCAAAATAACTTTTCGATAGCCGGGGTAGGTTATCTACGCTACGATGACCGAGATGCAATTCCCCAAGCGGCTGACTTCCTCGTTACAGAAGAAAATGTCCACACTGCCGTGGTTTTCGGTATTGTCCATGATGAAGTTAATGAGTTAGAAGTAGTGATTGGCTCCCTAAGAACTACTAAACTGACCCTAGACCCCGATGAATTCATTAAAGAAGCCTTCGGACAAGATAGCACCGGACGGTTTTTTGGTGGTGGACGGACGGGAGCAGGTGGCTTTGAGATTCCTATGGGATTCTTATCTGGAGGCAACGAAAATCCCACCTATGCCAAGATAAAGTGGGAGGTCTTCGACACCCAAATTAAGCAAAAGTTGCTGCGGTTGGTAAATCCAAAAGATAATCCAATCTAGTTAGTGCGAGTTTGCATTGTTCCAAACTGTCCGATCTTACCCACACCTAGCGTGCGACGGTCTACTAATTCTCTTAATATAGGGCTAGCTGAAGAACTACACAACCCTGATCTGACAAGAGTTTACAGTGTTTTTTCACCAAATATCTCCTTTGGCTATGAGGTTATGAGGTTTATGTCACGTAAATATACCCAAAAACACTTGCACAGTTGCGAAAAAAGTAGGCTAGGTAATGGATGCAACTGCCAACACTCAAATTTTTCAACCTCTGTCTTTCTAGACTTTTTCAGCAAGCTCTAATATACAAGGCTCAGGGGAAAAGAGAGTTCATTCATATTTCGTTGTAAGAGATGAAGAACCCTAGAACCAAACCCCAAGGACCCGTTGCTTGTTCACCAAATACAAAATCTAAAATTAGCAAAGAGTGAACCCATCACCAGAGGAAACAAGAGAACTACTAAAAAAAGCCGCCGAATACTACGTCAAAGCCGGGTGGCTCACAGATGCATGTCGAGTGTGGGAAGATATCGGGGGTAGTTATTAACTCTCTCCCCCCTCTAAAATCGTCGAAACCCTTGATGTATTTTCATCTCCCGAAAAAATTGTCAAGCGATCGCGAAAACCGAAGAGAAAACTGTAGTTTCCCCCTTTCCTAGAGCATCGGTCGAGTAAAAGTAGTTGACAAGAGATATAATTTATGTGATGGACAAATTAGTGTAAAATACGTCAATAAATGTGTCAATACTTATAGAAGTATAACTTAATTTTATATTGTAAATTACACCTAAGACTCACACTTTTACCTACCCCATAGTCTAGTGAATTTGTCAATACTCTCTACTTGATCGGATCTCTAGACACGGTAAGTAACCGAGCAGAAATATTTACAAACTAATATCTAGTCTGATCTAGACTGGATAAAGGATTCCAGCCGAGAATTTGTGTAATTAATTCTGCTCAAGTACTTAAAAAAATAGGAATTTGCTTAAAGCCTTCCTAGTGCATATCCCATTAGTCTACACGTATCCCATAAGAAATCTTGTTGTAGATAGAAATATAACCATAACTTCTTAAAAGCAGGGCAAACGCATCTAAAGTATAAAAACCTGATAACCACAATGGTTTCAGCGACTGATCAAGAATCCTATTTTTTGATCAAGATCCTTACCCAGTGAGCATTTCAGAAATAAGATGCGTTCGCCCTGTTCTTAAAAGATAGTGTAGAAATTTTGGATTTATATTTTCGGAAATTTCACAAACAATATATGCAGGACTGACTATGCCTTCATATTCAGGTTTAAACGATTTGGATTCCAAATTTCATCTGCAATCTTTTGATAAAGTTTTTGCCGTGCATCCAAATCAGCCTTCTTAAATTCCTTATGCGGTTGAGATGGTATGCCCAGAGTCTTCACTTTAGTCTGATAAGGATTTTTTAAAAACACTCCCAGCCGCCTGGGAGTGAACTAACTACAGAGAGCGTTTAAGTTCCTTAAATAACAACCTGCAACCGTAGGCGGCAGTTTGGCTGATAACAAGGTTTCCAAATCCTTTTTTGACTTCCTTTTCTTTCACCCCAGGGGTGAGATCACTATCCAGGCTGGAAGCTGCCAAGGTCATTTGCATGGTTTGCATGGTGAGGTTAATTGTGGCCTCGATCTGTGGTGCCATCTCCTTACTGATCATTGGGAGTAGGTTCTGGGAGAGGTTTTTCTTGAACTCATTGAGTGCCTGGGATTGGAGCCGCTGCACTGCCTTTTTTTTCCACAGTTCGGGGTTATCTTGGAACTGGGATTTCCTGCGGTCATAAAACTCGCCGAGTTTTTGTCCGATTTCGTTTTTGGGACGGGCGTGAACTGGAGCGATAGTATCTAAAATCCACAGGTAGAGTTGAGAGCGGCATAGTTGGGAGCCAGCGCCACTATTCATGGTTTCTTTGTCGCCAGAGCTGAATTCTTCCTTAGCCATCCCTAGCCTACGCTTGAATCTGCCAAGTGATTCAAATTTGGTGATGGGATAAATTTGAGAAATCAGTAAGGCTTGTATCCTATCCCCAATGCCAAATCTACGCATGACCTGGCGGTAGACAGCAAACTCAGCAGCATCTAAAAGTTCCAGGATTTCGCTCTGAATTTCATTCTCCCATTCTCGTAAATCGCAAAGCATACCAGCTAGTCGGCGAGTAAATTTAGAAATTTCCACACCGTAAGACTTGCCAATGGATTTCTCGTAAAGGCGGTCATAATAGGAGCTTTTACGAATGCTTTCTCGCTCCCTGCCCGCTAGCCATGACCATAGAGGTACCTGTCCATCACTTGCAACTTTACTACCTTTTAATGCGGCTTCTGGGAACTCACGCGCCAACTGCTGACGACACCGATTGATTATCGGTGACTGGATTCTATTGATAGATTGCAATTGGAACCAAAGAATCCTCAATTGTGCAACCTTTCCTGATTCAAAATTCAGGAAGAAATCATCATCATCCCAGTGAGTAAGTGCGTAAGCAGCCAATGCTAGCGCGTCAGCTTGGTCGTTTTTATCGGGCAGTTTATGTTGTTTTCTGTGGTGAACAGCTTCTTGATGTCCTACCCATTTCACATCAATCCCTTCCCTTTCGCAGATATGTGCCCAAATCCAAGAGTAATGAATTCCAGTAGGTTCTAGAACTACGACATCTGGCTTTAATGCTAATAATCTACTAACACCATCTCCATCGGCTTTAAAGACAAGAGAGCTATCATCCTTGGAAGGGCGGTTATCCCTAAAATAGCTCCTAAAGTTCTTAGGAATTGATTGTAATTCCCAAGCAACAACGCGGTCTTTACACACGTCTAATCCAACAATTTTCATTTTTCAAGGTTCTGTCTGAGGGTATTTTTGTATGCACAACTCACGCTATAATGGTCACGAATCACCCAAATTCGATTCAACAATTCACTTTTAAACCAAACGTGAGTGAAAGTATCAGCAGTAGTTGAACTCATGAAGACTCGAAGCCCTAAGGCCATTTCCTTATAAAAACTCGACACTACTGCCAAACTTTCTCCCTTGCGGGAGCGGAATAGTTTGCAACTCTCTTCCGCGACAACTCCCAAGGGGGAATTGTTTCGACTGTGAGTCAAACAGTCATCATCAGGCGGAGGTGGGATCGACCATGATTACGTTGAAATCTCGTGCGGTTGTCGCTTGGCTGACAATTTGTAGCACTAGATCGTTGATGCAATCGTCGCTAAGTTCGTGGATCTTTCTGGCAACTATCTGAACTGTCTGCCCGTGCAGTACGCAAACTGGCACCCTTAGCTTTTCAGCCAATCCTTTAGCTATCACATCAAGGCTCATGCCTGTAACCAACAACGACTTTTTGGAAACTAAAACGTATTCGTCGTCATAGGGCAGGTAGGCGAGCCTGACTTTTGGAATGGAAGCATTTTGTTCCTCCAGTTCCACGGTCAGTTCGCGCAGGAATCTAATCTTTTCTAGTTTCCCCATTTTGGCAAGGTGAGCTTGCGATTCCAGATCAAGCGATTCAGGTACGGGCGTATCTTCGTAGGCGATCAGGGAAATTAGTAATTCACAGAGTGAAAGTATTTCTGGTTCGGTTTTTGGGATGATCATGGATTTAATTAGTATGGGGCATCGTCTGGATCAGAGCTTGCGAAGTACCTATCAGTGAGGAGATCGTCAACTGCGCTCATCAGTTGGCGCGCCGCCTCCTCTGGATCTTCTCCTTCCTCGACCGTAGCTGTTAATTCCAGCTGGCCGGAGTTGTAGTTTTGGAGATTCAGTATCCTTTTGAATGTCACTTGAGTTATTTTCATTGGCTACCTCGAATACAATTGATGTTTGTCTGTTGGTCGAATTTCTCAAGATGCGGGCGTATTGTTCCGCATCTGTTCTTTGGCGATAGGAGTTCATTATTTTCCAGGTCAATCCATCTACATCAAGCAGATATACGCTCCATTTTGCTTTAGCTATCCTATTAGTACTCATTGGCTAGCCCCCAATATTTTTCTGACAAACGGAATCGAAAAATATCGCAGTTCAAAAATTATGGCAGGTAGCTGAAAATCAAAATCAGCCCTGGTGATGTTAATCCTTAGTTTTGAATTATTGGATTCAAGGCAAAATATGTCTTCGCTTTTTGGACAGCAGGAAACTAAAAAATCTAGATTGCAAACTTCAAGCCTGTGACTTCTAAGTGGACGCAAGATAATTCGCCTTGGATTGCAAGTTACAGTTATACTCTCGACAAATCTTTGCTGAATTCCACTCCGGAGGAGTAATTCTGTCGAGCCGGGAATGCCAAATTGAGCGATTAACTTCTCCAAATCCTCGTATTTGAGGATTGGTTGTGTCGTTAGCATGCACATCTCCTGTTTTTTAATGGACGATCTGTCCAGTCTTTTAAAAAAAAACTGGGGTATCAAAACCGGAATTTACTCAGCATCAAATGCAGATTCATGGAATAGAATCTGTCGGATCTTGTTTTCAGAAATTCCCATCCTTGTTTTGCAATCGCAGCACAAAGAATCTCGCTCGCCAATCAAGATGATTGGCGCAGTTTTGTAGACCGAATTCCCAACCGGAACTGAGCGCAGCAGAGCCGAACAACTAAAACCATAAAGTGGCGACTTTTTCGGGTGCTACTGCTTTGCACGTTGTCGGCAGGAGAAGTCGCCGATCCGTGAGTGCGATGGCTAATTTTTTGAGTTGAAATTTATGCAGGTAATCCCCTGCTTGAGGGGTCTATCCCTACCACCCTATCTCCAGGTTTTGTGCTGCCAAAAGGCTGCTGCATCAGAGTGCGTCTCTCTGGGGTGGGGTGGTATCAGGTATTCTGCTAATGCAGAACCATAGTAGTATATTAAGCATAAGCAGAACTCAAGTCAAGGGTTTTGCTTATGCTTTTCATTCTGGTTATGTAAAATAAGGAAACCCTATGAGCAACAAGAAAAATGGCAAGACCCAAAAAATCAGCGGAGGACACCAAGACAGTGGGGCTGAAGGTAAGCATGAGCCTGTGGGAAACATTCAACAGGAAGGCGGAGAGCCTGGGACTAACGAGATCTCAATTGGTGGAGAAGATAGCGAGTGGAGAGATTGGGTTAGTAACCTCAGAAACCAGCACCCAGATTTTGCTAAAGTGCTCGAGCGTCTTCACGGAATTGAATCCAAGTACCTAAACTACGTGGATGCCCATCAAGGGCGACTGAAGGCGCGGCTACAAGAATCCTTGGATGATAAAGCAGAATTTCTTCGACAAGTTAGAGGACTTGAAGCAGACATACTAGGACTCGTTAAGGAGCAAGAATCACAACACGACGAATAACCGCCCACCCAACGGTAGGCGGTTTTGCTTTTGGTGCTACTCACCGCACCTCTCCCTGTTCGCCTATCCCAAAATCCAAAATCCAAAATCTAAAATCTAAAATCTAAATTTGGATTTCCAAAATCCAAAATCCAAAATCTAAACCTCCCGCTGGAAGGCGGGAAGTTGCGATCGCCAACCAAGTCTACTAAATACCAGGTGCGTGACCATCATGAAAGCATTGTTCGACCTAGCAGGTTTAAACCCAAAAATCCAAAATCTAAAATCTAAAATCTAAAATCTAAACTTCGGAGTTTAACTAGCCGAAGTTAGTCCCTAAACAACCAAGCCTACTAAATACCAGGTGTGTGACCATCATGAAAGCATTATTCGACCTAGCCGACTACGAGCGAGTAGTCTACGACCCTTATTGGGATGAAATCGTATTAGACGCCTCCACCCCAATTCCGGATAAAGCGGGACAACTCACACTTATATATGATGATTCCGCAGAACCGCCCGACCCAGATGATTACCCAAGCTTGATAGGGTACCTCCAGGCTTGGGAACTATGGGAAGAAAATCACCCAAATTCACTACACGGATTCTCCACCCCTGCCATCGAAGAGGGGGGCGTTAGCGAATCGTCTTCTCCGTACTCCCCACCCGCCCATGTAGGCATCCCCAATACTTATATAGAAAGAGTTTCGGACATTGCCGACGATGATTCGGTAACTGATTCGCTAACGCCTCACGGCTGTATCACAACATACTCACCACGCGGAGAAGCCAGGGGGGATAAAAGGTACTTTCGCTACTCCTACCGTAGCAGCGGTAGAGTACACCATCACCACATCCCCGGCGGTAATTGTAGCAGCAAGCTCGCTAAGTACCGGGCGGAGAAAATCAGGGAAGCGATTGCCCAGGGCAAGCCTCCAACCGAAATAATCGCAACGATCAAGTCATTCTGAATAAAAAAACCCCTCACTCGCCGAGGGGTTTTTTCGGGGTTAGGTTTACTCTCGTGAACCACAATAGCAGAAAAAAGCATCACTTCTCCACCTAAAAGTGATGCGAGTCAAGAGATGAAAAAATACACAACCGCTGAGACAACTATTACATCAACAAAGGTATCATAATTGATGTTCCCTATTGATGCAAAAGTGATGACTACCATCAACATCGAAGAATCCGATACAATCACCGCTAGCCCCGATTTGCTTGCAGCTCTGCAGGCCCAAACCGACAGCAACAATAACCTTGCGGCTTCCATTAACACGCTTGATGCTGACGTCCAACTCCTGACCGCTGCAATCCAGTCCCAGCAGCCCGCAGCTAGTGATGAAGAGACAGAAGTAACCAGCACTGAATCATCTGGCGACGACGAATCTACGGACGACGAAACCAGCGACGACGAATCTACGGACGACGAAGATTCCGACAGCTAAGACCAAATTCCAGGTTTAAAAAGCGATGGCCATGACTTGCGGCCGTCGCTTTTGCGTTAGTCAAGGAAATCTTGAAGCCTGATCGTCGGTCCCGCTGCGCCGTACAGTTCGGTGTAAAGGTCATCAATTTCCACTAACCACACACCCAATTCCCTTAAGCTTAGGCATTTTCCCTTCACCGCCAACGTGGCGAGCCTTGTCTGTATTTCTTTAGCCACCTGCCTAGGTGTTCTAGTCATAAAACTGATATCGCTCCTACCTTCTGGGAATCACTAACTTCGATATACCGCTGAAGGTTGGCAAGATTCTTATGCCCTGAAATTTCCCGGATGGTTGGCACTGATATGCCGGCGGCGTCCATCTTGGTAATCGCCGACCTACGGAAGCTGTGGCAGCTGTACCCTTTCCCTTCCAATCCTGCTTTCCGGATCGCTCGCCTCAAGGCATCATCAACGGATTGGAACTGAACTGCAAAATCAGGATCTTTCCCAGGAAACAGGTAAAAGCCAGTAGGTTTCCTTTCTCGCGAGTAAACCCGCAGCACATCTCGCAGCACAGGCGCAACTGGCACCTGTCTAGGTTCCTGATTTTTTGTGATTTCTGAGGGGTATGTGATGTACCCTAGCGGTTTTCCATCCTGCCCAAATACACAGGAGATGGGCAGTCTTCTTACCTCTCCACACCTGGCAGCAGTGAAGTAAGCTATCTGGAAAATCAGCCTATGGCTGGCACCCTTCGTGGCGCCAATTAATTTAGCAAAATCAGCAGCAGTAAAAATACTTGCCTGCCCCATACCATTATTTTTCGGCATTCAATTACATCTTTTATATGTGCAGTGGGTAAAAGTTGTATATAGCTCGCAGTTCCTGTTAATTGAATATCGCTCAACCTTAACACCTGCCTAGCTTTCATGCAATCCGCAGATGTACATGATTTACCTAAAAGTGGTAATTTACATAATTTTATAATCCCTCTAGCTTGGAGGTAAATAGGAACAAAAAACAATTAATGGCAAACCAGCCGAATTGCTTCCACTTTTACACCGGAAGCTACACATCTGCCGGCGCCCTCCTAATCAATTACGAGGCTTTCTTCTGCGCTGAAACCGCGGAAATAGTGAGCGGAGCAGGAACCTATGGAGCCGGCACATACTATCTCGAAATTAATGGAGAGCCGTACTGGCAGTACCTTTCCAGCGTAGGGCAGAACTCAACTTTTCATGTGGGAACCTACAATGGCACCACCTATGTTGCGGTGGTAGAGGCAGGAAGCGGCAGCCAAACCCTCAGCCCCCAGGGCGCACAGGGAAGTTGCGGTAACTGCACGTCTTCCTACAACTGCACCCTTGGATCCTGCGTGGCGCTCAGTGATGGATCTGGGACCTATGCCACCTTATCGGCTTGCCAGTCTGGATGTGAGCCGCTGCCTACAAATTACGATTGCGTGAATGGCGCCTGCGTACAAAATAAACAGGGAGCTGGAATCTATTCTTCACTTTCGGCTTGTCAGGCTGTGTGTGGGGGACCCACTTGCTCCACCGGGCAACTTTGCGCCACTCCCAGCACCATTTGCGCCGGCACCTGCTGCACTGGTGGTCAGAGCTGTGCCGATCCGAGTTCAATTTGTTCCGGCACTTGTTGTCCAGCCGGTCAAAGTTGCTATGACCCCAATAGCTTGACGACGCTGTGCCAATCGGGAAACGCTTGTCCCACCTGCCCAACCTGCCCAACCTGTCCGGAGGACAATGTGCAATTTTCTACTATCAATGCTCAAATTTTCCAGCAATGTGACACCTCTGGCAATCCAGTTTATGGAACACAATCTGTCTCTGTTATTCAAGGGACTGAAGATGCCGAGTTGCTTAAATATAAGGAGCTTTCCGAAATTTATGCTTACCAGAATTGCAACTCAAATGCCGATTGTGCAGCAATTCCCCTGGGCTGGCAAATTAGGCCGGAATACCAGCGGCCACAAGGCATCTTTCAATTCGCCCAAATTGACAACAATGGCAACTATATAGGAGCGCCCAAATATCCCATAACTGTCCCACATCTACTCAACAATCAATCCTTAAATGCCCTACCTAATTACATCAAAGGTAACTGGGAGATTATCTATGTCCTGGACGATAACTCAAGAGTGACAATTCACTCCAAGGATGAAACAAATGGGATGACAGTTCTCACTGCAATTCAGCAATTAATCGATCCCAACTACATGACAAGTGCCTACATTAGCAAGTCGTCATTAGTCACAACTCAGACCCAAATCGCCCAAAATACTGTCAAAAATCGATTAGTGAAGTACTACTCGCAGGGGAATTTGAATGCCTTACCAGATTGGATTGTCAAATGGCCGGCTACTGGTTCCTGAGAAGTATTGGGAAATTCCCGATGACTTAACAAATTGCGTCCCCTTGCGAACCGCTTGCGAAACATATTTTTATTCAAGAAGTGCGCTAATGCGACGAATCAAAATGGGCAGATTGCAGGGATTTAAAATAGGTCATCGCTGGTTTATTGATGTATCAATGCTTCAGCCGCATCATAGTCAAAGCAGTGTGTAATTGAATCGGCCCTTAAGGCTCGATTCGCTAAACATTCATCAGCTATTGATTTTTATGGTTCCGGCCATTAGCTTGGAACAAAGCAATTAAACAACTTCATGGCAACCAAGAAGCACGTTATCGGTAACGCGATAGTTTCGCTCGACCCTTATTATGGTGGCACCACTGCAAGCGGCTCACAAGTATCTGATATTACTGGTGTTTCCCTACTAGATGGCGACCCCCCTGATAATGCAGTGTCGAGCACAATCAGAGCGCAAGTTCTCGGAGGTGCCGCACGCCGATTCAAAGTCCGTGTTACCGGAAACAAAGTTCGCAATATGTATTGCGCGGCTGCAAACGCCTCAAAAATTAGCACGCTGGCAGGCGCTGAGATCGCTAACGGATTGACAATCATCTCGGCCTGGTTTCCTCAACACTACACCTACGGAGCCTAGGCACGGCTTTGTTCCACCATTCGTCCAACTATTTTGAGCTTAAAAGATGGCAGCAGTTTTAACTGATTTGTACTTACAAATACCAGCCGCAGATCCTGCTCCGGCTGTTAACTTCCTGTTTCGAGGGATACCAAACGTGTACAGTAATGAGACTGTCGCCACCGCTACTGGCATTAGTGAAGCAACCGATGATCAGTCTGCCTCCCTGCCTTATACGCCCGTAAAGGAGTTGATTCGCAGTGGATACCTACAGACAAGCGTGGTATCGGTAAGTGATCCAACCACGGGCAAGGTCTACTACAAGACTCTGCACTACGGGCAGGATAAAAATGCGACCGACGTGCAGACGGCAGTTCAGGCAATTCAGTGGCCCACTGGCAAAGGTCAGGGGGGCAAAATCAACGGATTCGTGAATCGCGCGCACGTTAAGGGTCGGATGGACTAATTAGCTAGGAACTGACTAGCGTGATCGACATCTCCAATACCTCGAATTGGGAACAGAGCTACGAAGAAACTTTAACTTTCGACGTCGCTCCCAATTTCCCAAACTTCACGCTGCCAATTCAGCTCACCTCACAATTGATTTTTATCCAGGTAAGTACCTCAAACCAGCGGGATACTTGGCACCTTGCCGGGTGGGTGAATCAGGCAGTGAATTTAAATCTTTTGGGCACAAATAGCAATACTTTTGCCTTTTCACAGAGGCTTTTACTAGGAGGAAATCTGATTTTATTTCCTCAAGCTTTTTCGTCTTATTCCCTTATCTTCAGTTTTCCAAACTGGTTTGCGACGACTTTTATCAGCATTTGGGAATACACCGGCAACGATATCGTCGATACTGAATCGGCTCTCTCCCAGATCAGCCAAGTTACTGGCGATCTGGCTAGCGTAGCGCAAAATATCAGCCAGATTCTTCAGGTGATCCAAGCTTTGTCCGCGTTGATTGGGAGTTCTTAGTTTGAATATCAGATTTTTGGCTTTGCGGATAATTCTAAATATGCTTCCCATCAAACGCATTACCAGATTAATTATGATTTTTGGCTTGCTACTTCTACTTGCAGGTGGGGGGATTTGTGCATTTCTCCTGATTCCCAGCCACCCATCCCAAACCAGTGCGATCGCGTCCGCGCCATCGAATTCAGGGATGGCTTTGGATCAGCTCGCGAAGGAGCTGAAGCAAG
>Ga0209208_10007608_pt1 | contig 14617 bp, 5 predicted proteins | sample S1TSphfallax_3_FD_187694 | JGI IMG/M metagenome (GOLD analysis project Ga0209208, IMG submission 187694) | Host-associated microbial communities from peat moss isolated from Minnesota, USA - S1T2_Fd - Sphagnum fallax MG (SPAdes) (version 2) | ecosystem: Host-associated > Plants > Peat moss >...
AAGGGGAGATAAAAAGAATGTTCTATAGTCCAAATTTGCAATGAAAGGAAGGCTGAATAAGGATTCAATATACAAGCACTTGATAAAATAAAACAAATTTAGGGACAAACCTAAGAAACACTGGCTAAAGCTTTTACCATGAGTTGGTTGAAGGAGATGATTTTTATACAACAAACAGTTGGACTAAAGTCCTTGGCTGCAGCCAGGGTCTTGCAAGGATGGGACTAAAACATCATCTTGGCTCTCATTTTGGCACCCACATCATAGCAAATAATAACATCAAATACTAGATTACAAATGGCATGGAAATTTGAACTTTAAACCCCCCCCAAACACCCATCTATGCAAAACCTCAAAAGTCTTACATTATTTTCACTAACTAGTATTGTTTGTCACTGGTGTATCACAACTCAAACTTGGGAACTCTTCATATACTATATGCTCTAGATCCCCCCTTCCTAAGTGTCCATTTTGGATGGAAAAACAGTTGCTGCGGTCAGCTGGAAAGTGTAAGTTGAGATGCTAATTCAAGTGCTTGCACACTGGTTTGTGCCACCTCCTGGATGACAACAGGTGATGTCGTTGTTGAACTCAAATTGTTATTAGTTATAGCATCATCAGTTGACCTGCTGGTGGTGCTTTCACCATTTCTGTCAGTGCTTCCCGAAGCAATTCCACTCGCATCCATATCTTGTGCGTTTTGGTTCGCTACAAATCAATCAAGTCAAAAATGAATCTTTAGACATTACTCCATAATCTGATGATATGAGCTTCACGAATGAACGAGGAATACAATATCTGATATAAGTAACATCACCTATTTCTTTCTGACTTTTTGCATTGCAACTCTCCAAGTTAAAAGAGGTCAGCTACAATTTCGATTGTTCCAAAGGGTTGACGTAACTAGTCCAAAAGTATCCAGACTGAAAATCAAATCATGGGCCTTTTTTTAATGAATAAGAACATATCTGTCTCCATTAGGTGCATTCCTGCCAAGGATGAGGTGCGCAACCATCGTCATTAAAAGCTTCAATTGTCATATGAGATGGTTAGAAGCCCACATTTGACAAATCCTGGACCCATAATTCTGGGACTGTTATAATTACCTGGCATACAGCAAGAATCATGTACATGAAGCTGTGATGAATAGACATGCGCAATGTTCGATTATGCTCTTGTACGTTATACACTATGAAAGTTCAAGCATTCATACCAGCTTGTTGCATTGGATGGCGATTGTTTGCTGCTCCCCATGGACATCGACGCAAGCTCAAGTACAACGTGAAGATGGTCACAGTGATGGCTAGGATTCCAATCACCATCTTCATGACTGCCAAAAAATTAGATGGTGCCGCCTGCGCATTTGAAGATAACATGATTCGCTTGATCCCAAGCTCCTCCATGAATTTGGTAGTACTTCTCAAAGTCTCCGGAAAGCTAACTCTGCTAAAATTTCAGAAAATTGAAAACGTGTGCTGATAAAACTCAACTAAACCGTTTCCACTGATTTCTCTTCTACCTCACAGCTCTTGCAAATTTGGTCACTGCTTGACTAGTCGAGTTGTGACTACGAGCAGAGGTAGCTAGCTAGCTGAAACAAATGTAATGGAAAGTCGTTACTAAGCAAGCAAGCAGCTGCAGTCTTTGAGTCCCAAACAGGAAGCTGAAAAACACGTTGTTATGGAAGCTAGTGTGGGAAGAGGGGTATATATACAAAGAAGCAGAGAATCTAGATATTCTTCTTTTATTTCTTTTAGTATTAAGGTATGCATATCTGCCCCCCCCCCCTACGACCTACTTGAGTTGCACCCTAGCACCTAGTCCCATTTATCTTTTTCTTTATGTCTTATAGTATTAAGCTATGCATATCTGCCCTCCCCCCTACGACCTACTTGATTTGCTTGCACCCTAGCTCCTACTCCCACGCAATCCTTTCCTTTATTATTTCGCACTGCTCTCCCATTCTAACTTCATGGCTAGGAAATGCACTCCTGACAGCTTCGTACAACGTGGTACTCCCCCATTCGACCACAAGCCCTACCAGGGATACTCTGAAGATCTGTGGGGATTGGTTCCATTTGTGGCCGGTGCTGGTGTGAACTGGGTTTGACTTCTCCAAGTAATTTGTCCTTTCAAAATCAGTTTTGGTAATTTAGTTGAATTTTCGATCAGAAAAAATGACTCAAAATTCAATATCTCCCACACCATAGGTCGAAAAATTTACGAAATCAAACTCTAATGCAACAATACCAAGAATTTACCCCTTTTTAAAAAAAAATTGTTTTGATTTTGTTGAATTTTCTTTGATAAAATGATTCAATATTCTTTAACTCTTGCTCTGTAGGTCTAATCAATAGCACACTACAGTTCCCCTGTACCTTGGCCAATTCAACACTAATTATATTATTTTCAGAAATGTTGAAATTTTCAAAAATTATTTCTTCCAAATCAAAAAATATGTGAAGGATAATACTGAATATTTAGGAATATTTCATTTGTTGCAATGAACTTTTCAAAACTAAAAAATTATTTGATGAACATGTGTTGTTTCAGGCCAAGGCAACTCCAGTAGTATCTTGGCGACTTTGGCACAAATTAAAGTTTTTTTTTAATCTGCTGGTATTTTTATAAATTTATTTTTAATCTATCCAAATTTAGAAAAAGTTGCTAGAGTACGGTGCCTGCTCACCTCTATTCATCGAGGCCATTTCAACAACCCCAAGTGCACAACAAGAGGCACCGTGGTTTGGGAGATCTCAATGACACGACAAACAAAACAACCTACTTTCATTAAAAGACAGATTTTCATACCTTCAAACTTCTAATTTCCATCTACAGGCCTTTCATACCTTTCTGGGGCAGGGGGTGTTCTTCACTATTTCATCCATTCGGTTCTCTCATGTTCCTAATGGTTATGGATGTTTGTTTTCATGTTGTTTCCCAAGTTCCCAATGTGTTCCCAACAGCACCATGCTTCATCTCATAACCTTTGACCCAAATTCTACTCTTGCAACCTATTTAATGTAGCCAAAGGGAAAAGTTTACAAAATATCTACCTATTTACATATTTTGTGAGTGCCCAAAGTTTGGTCACATTTTTTTGGTAATGGGCCAATTAAAGATGTCCATTACAAAACAAGTTTTAAAATAAGAACTTTGCCCCCCACCCCCAAAGCAATGAATTAGGTGATATGAATCACACTAATTACTGTACTTAATATGAATCCAAGTAGGGTTGTATACTTGCAAAACTCTGCTAGGTTTCACTTAAACAGACTTCAGACAAATCAATTATGTGTGGTAGTAATTGCTGCCCTTAGCTTGTCAATATACTTGATATCATTGTCATCAAATCAAGTAAAAAATTATGCTATTCATTATTTCCTCGAGTTGAAGAAGTTGAGTTTTGAAAGCTTGAATTTTTATTTTGGTTAATTCAATGTTTGAGCAATGTTTTTTCATTTCATGTTTTTATGATTTTCCAAAAGTGGCAAATCTTTTGCTGGAAAAACAAATTTGAAATTTGACATTGAAATAATTGTTTTTCCAATTTTTTTCTCAAAAACATTTCCTCAAAAGAGTGAAAACTCAGCACCAAAAAAATCACTGCTTGGGGGCCACTATTTGTTGATTTGTGATAAACCATACAAGATGGTCATTTTGGCTTGTTAGGGTATTGTGAAATTGATGGCTAAACTAAATAGAATGCAAAACCAGCCACTAAGAATGGACGTGATGGTAACCAACAACATACCATATTGCATTGTTATTGAGTTTGGAATGGACAATTAGTGATCATTAATTTGCCATTGCGATGCATATGTAGCCTTAAGAAGAAGACCAATTATTAAACTTGGGAACAAGATTTGGGTTATTCTTTTACTCAGTTGAAAAGAAAACTAATAAAATGAACCGCTTATTATATATGACAATTTGCACATGGATGTGAGGGGAATGTTGGAATTGTTAAAAGCCAACATTATTCTACATTGTCCAAAGACACCCTCAATCTAAAAATCATGGAAAGTTTCTACAAAATCAACTTTCCATGATTTTTATTAGTTGTTGAATCATAGTAGAAATCGACTTGAAGAAAATGACAATGAAATGAGGACAATAAGATAACTGACATGTTTTTCTTTTAAATTTTAGCTAAGTAGTTATTAATGTGAATAGCCCTAAACATGACAATACATTGGTCATCAGCCTATTTTCACTTTAATAGGGACCTATCTGAAATTTTCAATAAATTGAAGAATATGTTTCTTTTACAAAATATGATACTATGTTGGTAAATTTGAGTATTTAGGACTTATAAATGAATAATTAAGAAGACTGAAAACCCAACTGTTACATTTTGTCTTTTATAGTTATGGTCAATATTAGAATATCAATGATAAAAATGGGCATTTATGTTTCATTCAAATAAAATAAAATAAAAATTGGAAACCTTTAAAAAGTCATTATCTTATCTGAAATGAATAGAGCTTGTTAACTTCAATCAAATTTGTTGTAAAAATCCCAAAACCTTCAAAACCTTTAATGGAGAATGTGGCACGTGAAAAATATGCATGGACTTTTCACAAATATATTACAAAATTTCAATGAGAACCATCAAGAATATATGTAAAGTATTGCCCACAATGAGTGTTATGTAAGAGGTTCAAAATTGAGTTATAAATCAATGTTATAAAGCAAGAAACGCCTTTTTATCTCTATCATCAAAACCCTTCTGCACCATTGGTGGTATTCAAATCATGCTAGTGTTGTTGTTATCATTCTCCTTGCCATTGCTAACCTCTTTCGTCCTCCATCAACACAAATTAGAGTGGGGGCATTCTTCTTTAAATTTAAAAAATATGTCAGTAAAAATATATGATATCATATAATGGTTGTTGAATAAAAGTTATAATTTAACAATTGGTTTATTTTATATTTATTAATCCTTAATAATATATTTTAAAAACTTTATATATATATAATGTATGCATTACAAATGTTTTAAGTATTAGTTACTAATAAGTTTAATTATTGGATTAATAAGTGAACAATTGAAGGTTTGGTGATACTATGATAACCCATTATCATATGTATAAATGTTAGTTTTTTTGTGAACTACCAAAGATCAAGCAAAATGTGGTTTATTTACCCTTGGTAGAAACCAAGAATTTACATTAAACATAGTGATTACATATTCAACTGACATGGTGTTTGATGATTTCCATCACAGAGACATTTAATTGGTTTTCAAACTTATGTTGTTAATGAAGAGGTAGTTGATTCTCTAAAAATGAAAGAAGATGTGCTACAAGAAGCCCAAAAATAGTGATTTCGGCGGTGGTGACGAGAACATGACTCACTACCCTACAAGTATGCAAGAACGTTTAAGTTCAACAAGTTTTGTTGAATTTAAAATAGTGTACATTGGCAAGAATTACACAAGGAAATGATAAAAATGTTCAAAATATGTGTGACAATACAATTTTTTATTACATTGCATGCGAAAAATGTCCCTACAATTGATTTTCAAGTTGTTCAAATTCTTACAAGAAAATTCCAATGGGTCCATGTTGATTTGTTCTAAAGGTGTATTTCTTTTATAAGCCAAATCAAAATTATTATCTATTCATCTTTTTTGTTTTGATTTTTTAATCATACACCTAATGTGACATGTTGTAGATGTCCCAAGTTGTTTTAGCCATTAACAAAATCACATATAACTAACATACGCTGGCAAATTTGTGACCATGTAAGGAATAATGAAAATTACATAATCAACATCAAATCAATTATTGAAATATTGAGAAAACTTACACTTTAGAGGGGTAATTTGTTTTATCATTTTTTGATTACCTAATTTGAGGATATATTAAGTGCATATGGTATATTGAAAAAATAATATTATAATCACACAATCTTTCCATGTTTAGTTGCATCCTCATCATTTTTCACAATTTTAAGTACTAAAATTAAAAGTTTAAATAAAGACATGACATTAAATTTTGAACAAACAAAAAACTATAATTAAATATAAAGCCATTTAAATATGTGTATATTAAAAAATTAAATAATAAGAAGTGGGAAAAGAATTCCATCATAAAATACCTCTTGAACAATACTTTATTTGATATATATGTAATATAAAATTTTAAAATTTAGTGGCCCTCGTAGGACACAGTTGTGAAATTAAATAATGGACACATATGACATATCACTTTTGAACTTTGACAACTATGGCAAATAACCAAATGAAGAAGGTAACAACATTCATTTCTTAGTGTTTGTTTTTCTACAAGATATAATAACATTCTAGAATTTTAATTTGCAAAAAGAAAACGCATTCACAAGTTAACTTGTTTACTCCAATGAAAATGACGCATTCCCAACTCCTTGAGGGATTCAAATGTGAGTCCCAAACAAAAAACAACAGAAGAATAGGAAGTCGAAACACACTCCCTGGCTCGCAGCACTTTAGAGGGGTAGAGGGGCGTGCTGGAGCTCCGGGATGGGACTAGGAAGATTTGACAAGCTTTATTTACTCACACAAACCTACACAAAACCAACACAAAGTGGTTAGTGCATAGTTGGAGCACCTTTGGTGCTAGGATGAACCACGAGCAACTCGGACACATAAGATTCACCACGACCTAGACTTGAGGGAAGCCATCACCTTCCCCCTTATAGTACTCTGCACCTCTCCATGAGGCCCACATCCAAATGGCTTTTTGTCCCAGGACTCCCAAGTGGGAGTCCCGAAATTGCCAAAGTGGGACTCCTGCGACTTTGGGGCACCATAACTTTGCATGCAGACCTCTGATTGAGATGAGATCTAAATCAAAGTTGTAACCCTCGTTCAGATGTTTTCAACGGTATGTCGCACGCCATTTGCACGGACAGAATTTGAGTTGATTCCTGACTTTTAGTGGTCAGGAGTCAAATTGCCAATTGACTCCCGGCCCTTTTTTTGGCCATAACTTGTGTTTCAAATGTCCAAACTAGCAATGCGAGCCCATTTTAGATATATCTACATTCCAAGAGCTTTCCAATGATATAAAGAACTCCTCAAGCCATTGAGTTTTGACTCCTACAATCGCCCTCTGAAGATTCGAAAGTCCATTGGGACTCTAACTCCCAAAGTGGAACTCCCTTGGGGTGTGAGGGTTCATTCCCTCACACCTTCTCACAATCCCAGGAGTATGTTGTGTGACTCCCTACTTCCCTCTTGGCCCGCAACCTTGCAAACCCTTACCTTGGTCGCGAGCCCAAGGCTAAGGTTACGATAGATAAATTATCATAAAAATTGTCATAGGTGGTCCAAAAAACAAAGGAAACAAAAAAATGACCAACAGAAGTTTGAATTTCATTAAAATTCACATAAGGAAACCTAGATAACTAAACTAAAAGCATGGAGAAATAATGGTTCTCATCAAAGCCAAGAAGGAACATGTAACTTCTTTGGACAAAATTGACCTGTGTGATCAATTTGAAATAGTTGTGATGAAGTGGAAAAAAAAGTCATGTTGGTAATAAAAAACAAACACTTAAAGACATAATATAAAATAATACACAAATGAACAAGGTCAAAACAATTATATACATGCTTTTAACAAATGTGATTTAAACATGGCATTATGCCAAAACATGGTTTTTATGATTAGGAAAATTTACAATTAAAATTCAAACTTAATCATGTTGTCAAATGTTACTTCCATTTATGTGATTATAGTCATATAAATTACAATTATATGATTACGATTATGATTACATGACTAATAGTCATTTTGAAAAACATGATATGTATCATAATCTAGGCCATCTTGGATTACTTTACACAAGTTAACACAATCAAACTTAGGTTAAATTAAAACCTTGGTCAACCTCAATTTGAATAAGTAAGCCTATTACAAGAATTTAAATTACCCTAGGTTACTTTACGTTACTTTATGTTAACCTAGGTTGGCCTAGGGTAATTTAAATAAATTTAAGTACCTTTAGGTTATCCAAGATTAACCTATTATTAACCTAAATAGACTTAAATTAGCCTAAAAACCTTAGTTAAGCTTAAATCAACCTATTTGAACCTATGATAACCTACAAAAACCTATGTTAATTTAAGTCAACTCCTTGCTTAGGATAACCAAAATGACTTTGAGTGTAACCAATTGTTTCCGTAAATTAACTTACGTATAGGTTTAACCCTAGTTATTGTAGGTTTAAACAAGGTTCATTTAAATTTAATCTAGGTTTAACTTTCATTAAACTAATTTAGGTTTAACTTTTGTTAGTCTAGGTTTAACCTTGGTTATTTTAGGATTAATTTTATTTCTCTTAAATTCAATTTATAGGTTTAGCTAAGGTTGAATTAGGTTTAACAAATGTTTAACCAAAGTGTAGCCTACGTTAACATAGGTTTTACTTTGGTTAACTTAGATTATACTAAGTTAAATATGTGATAACCTAAGGAGGCTTAATTAGCCTGGGGTTAACATAAGTTTGCTTGGGTTAGCTTGGAGTTAACTTATATTAATTTAAGTTAACTTAGGCTTCCTTAATCAACCTGCATTATTTAAATTATTTTTGTTTATCTTCAATTAAGTTATGTTAGCTTAGGTGGGTTTAAGTTATCCTAGGTAACCTATGTAAACCCACATTAACCTTGGTAATATGTGTATGTTTAAATTAACCTAGGTAGGCCTAGGATGGCATAAGGTAGCTTAAATTTTCTTTAGGTAAATTAGGCTTAGTTTAACTAAGGTTCATAGGATGTTCTATTTAGGTTCTAGTAAAATATTGTTTATAATTTTCTGGTGGGGAATTTTGTGGTAGAAAAAAGTTGTTATGTAACAATAAGGACTTGAACCTTCAATGTGGAGGTGGGGGGTTCAATTTGTCATAATTGCAATCTAGGTAAATGGTTTAAGTTACTTAGGCTTCTTGCCACCTAAATTCTAAATAACCTTATTAGGTTTTCTTTAACCTAGGTTGTTTAGGTGAAACTTTTCAAAATAAATCACCTAGTACATCAAAAACAAACCTAGGTTAGGTTGCTTAGGCTTAATTGATTAGGCCTTGGCTATCACACAAAAATGCACATAATGACAAAAAAATCAATAGTATGTATTGTGAGTTTGTGACCACATGCTTGAACCATGAACCTTGAACACTTCACACGTGGTGCACTTGAAGACATTAGGATTCGCAAGTCCATGATCATTTGGAACCTTAAACAAATGCTCAAGCACAATGGCGATTTGAATTGATAGGTTTCAATTCCAAATCTAAATGATGTTTACAAAATTAACACAAAAAAATCATAGTCAATGTTGTAACTCTTGAGTCCATATTCTTAAATCTTGTGAGTTACAATCTATAGATGCATTGCAAGTAGTAGAACACATTTGGACAAACAACAATGTGCACACAATTTACAAACTACAAGTTGCAAGGTATGATTCATGAACTTTAGTGTTCATTGTTGAGTGCTTGCAAGTTGCTATTCACTCGCACAACTCATGTTTGGATTTTTGAACAAGCCATTGTGATTTGTGATTCACAAGCCATCGTCGCCCTTAGGCCTGGCATCTAACCTCCAATGGCTAATCATTTTTGGTTACAAGTTTACATCTTCCTTGTTAGGTCTACAACGTTGGTGATCTTGAACCATAGGATGGAGAACATTTGGCAAATCAAATGGTTGTGATCATTCCAAAATGGAGCAACTAAACAACTAGCAACATAGTGCTTTTGGTGATGTACCCTTCCCATTCATTGTTGTTTGGCAATTTGACAAGTTGGACAATGTTATTTTAGTAACACTTGTTGATGTTTAACTGATCACACTAGCAATGTCAGTATTTTTAAATTCTAAATATGGAAAAAACATCTTTTAATTTATTTTTATTAACCTTTGCAGAGGTTGCAACTAGACTTTTTAGGTCACTTTTAAGCAAATTTCACCACACAAAAAAATTCACTGCATGGCAGGTGCCAGTTTGCCCAAGGGTGGGCTTCATAGAAACCCACCCCTAATTATCTCCAATGAAGGTAGGGACTATCTGCAACCAAAGAAGAGGGGTAGGGAAGCAATTATCTCCATTGAAGGTAGAGACTAGGTATCTGTAACCAAAGAAGAGGAGTAGGGAAGCAATTATCTCCATTGAAGGTAGAGACTAGGTATCTGTAACCAAAGAAGAGGGGTAGATTTCAGGGGTGATGGCTCAGTGGTATAGGCCATGTCTGGGACCCTGGGACCTCAAAAAAGGTTCTGGGTTTAAACCTGCTGGTCTTGATTAGTTGCAAACCTTCAGCATTGTAATCACCTCATCACAAAATCAGCTTTCTCATATACACACATCAACACTACAACATGATACATGCACAGCACAGAGTCCAGCAGCAGAAGGGAAGTTGACTCACTCACAAACTCAGTATCTTGTCATTTGTATATATGTATGTATGTATGCCTCATCTTCAATACAAAATTTCAGATGCTAAGAGTCCAGCAAGGGCACACATGCTGGTAGTAGTTCAGTAGTGCTCTCATACTGCACTGAGGTCTACCAGAAAAATACCCCATAACACCCTTCTAAGTCCAATCATGAACAGGAGAAGCAGGACTTTTTCGATTTTCAGAACTTGAACCCCCCAAAACAACTTCAACAGAAGCATTCAGAAGCTCCAAAAGCAAACCTTCCCGCGCAAGGAATCCCCAACCAAAATGTGGGTGGCCAATCTCAATTCTACGCCACCAATAGATGGCAGCATTTAGAATAACATTAACTAAAAGAACATCAAGTATCCCAAAGGTTCCCACCCATTCAAAACCATGAAAAGGGATCGTTCAAAACATATTAATTTTGCAAAAAATGTTCTCAGCCACCCAAATTACACGTTGTATAGGTATCAATTTTGAACTGAGAAGATAAAGATGCCAAAGGTGGGGAACAAAACCCCAAATAAAAGAAAAAAAAAAGCAATTGTTTTGAATAAGTCTCACTTATTGTCTTCAATTCTGATCTCAGTAGACCTCCAAAGTCAAAAAAGCTATCCAGAGAGTGAGCTTGTCTTTGGTGGGTTAGTTGGACCTGCCAATTTATGTTTCAGCCCCAATGGAATTGATATCAGATATTAATAGACTTATTTGTAAAGTCGCGCACGATTAGCCGGCAAGAATGGCCAGTTTCAACATAATAGGCCATCAACCGCATAATTGAGAATGAAAATTTTACAATATGGAGCAACAGGGACCCACACTAATTTTTCCACCAATTTTGGTGCATAAACTGAGTTTCATCCTGTCTTTCCTTTTTCCTCAGCACCTCTACAGCTGCTACATATATTTTCACTACTCATACCTGTATAACTACTATAATTACTCTCGAACCTTGTCTATTAAATGCTTAATTTCAGCATTTCATACAGAGATATAATAAAATTTCTTTACATTGCAAACATCACTGAAAGCGGGGATAGGGTGGTGAAAGCAGGCCCAAGGACAGCATGACTTTACCAATAACAATATGGAGCCAAAAACGGTACGATTTGAAGAGTACGATTTGAAGAGGATTTCATCAAATTCCTCTCAACACCTCAAACAAGGGGTGTGACTTGTTGGTTCAAGACTTGGTGGGAAAGCTTGATGAGGACATTACAATTCTAGTTTACCACTTGACAAACCAACATCAACAATGGAACCTGATACCCAGTCTAAGAATTCAACATGTTGGTGGATTTGCTAATCAATCTATCACACCAAACCCCCAAAATTTTAATAATAGGAAATAAAATTATAGGTTAGTTCTAAGATTCAGAATTTTAGGAGGGTGCAAATCTCAATCTAGCTCTAAGTTGAAAAAGCTTGTCCTTGAACACAAGTATGTGTAGCGTTTTTGGCAATTTTGGATAATGGTTTAATGTGTGGTCATCTAACCCCAGTGGACGGCTTCTGGCCCTTTTGGAACAATGGTGGGGATGGGTAATTGGCTCCAAAAGACAGATTATGCTCAATACATGGGGTGAAAATATGTCATCATGAAATGGTGTGGAAGGTTAATGTAGTGAAACAAGGCCTCACCATGATGAAAGTTTTAATGCAGTCAACAAATTTTCCGGATAAAAGAGTACTGAGAAAGAAATAGTGAGAAATCATAAAATGAATTTGCTTGGTGGAGAATTGGTGAATTTCTTTCAGCAAGGAAAGAAGAAGCTTAGTGAAACAATTGTGCAAATTCATTCAAAGTATGGGCATTGAGCATCCATTCTGTAGAGGATGTGTCAATCCACAACAAAGAATTTTTAAAAGTTAACAAAATGAAGTTGTAAAACTGATTTGGAAGAATGTAGCGTAACAAAACCAACATTTTGGTGTGAAGTAAATGTTTGGAATTAAAAAGGGGTCTTCAAACAAAACACCTCAAATTAAGAGGTTATTGAATTCAACCTTTACATAATACTGGAAATTTTCATATGTCTAAATCCAATGTTTCCTAAAACAATCTCTTGTCAACATGGAGTCGGTAATATGGTGCCTTCTTGAAGGATCCACAAACAAAAAGTCCACCATAATTTGAGACTTTAATAACCACTAACTTGTGAATAGGCCATTTCCTTAACAAATAGTAGCAAAACATTCAAAAGGAAATGCCTTCTCTTTTGATATCAATGTTCAAATTCAAAACTAACTTCATTACAAGTTCAAATGAGGTGCCCCAAAGTTCCAACTATTATCATTCATGTTGAAAATTCCATACCACATTTGCAAATGTTCAGGGATTGTACAACAACCAAAGTTTTCAAAGGTTTCAAAGTTCCAAACAAACATCTCCAGATTGTTAACATTGATGTTTGTGGAGTTTCCACCAATGATCCTAGTTGTGATGATCCATTCCCAAACTTTCCTCCACCAAAGCCCAAATTTGAAGTCCCAAAGTTCCCAATGATGACTTCAAATAAATTCCAAATTGCTCCCATCAAAGTTCAGATAATTCCTTGGCAATGATTTCTTTGTTCCCCAGAACACCCTTTCATAGATGGCAATAATGGTTTATAATTATAGGTTATCGATGGGGATGGCAACCACGTCTTCTTCAGCTTGGGAAACCATGTGTGAAAATTTAGGAAGAAATTAACATTAAAAATAGAGACCTGTTGAATGGTTATGGAGGACGAAACTTAAAACCATGATAGTGAAACAAACCATACAAATGTGTCTTGTACTTAGAATGCGATGACCATTGGTTATATTGAAAATGAAAAAATAAAATTTAAATCATTTGTTTTCTTTCCTTATAATTGAGGAGAATAGCCATAATAATGTGGACAAATTATGACATAACAAACTTTGGGGATAAGAGTTTGTAGGTAGAAATAATACAAAGATGGGAAAGTGGCAATGGATCTGGTAAGGTTAGATGTAAATGTCGAACTTGGTTTACAAATGTATTACCTACTTAGTTTACATTTATTGTGTTGTTGTAATCTGAAGTTTGTTGCAATGAGGACCTTTAATGGTCTGAATTTCAACCTAGCACATGCAACACCATCTGAAGGTATTCTATCTTGCATTGCCACTTGCATTAGTTCGTGGCAATGACTGCTATACAATATTGGCATTGCATAATGTTTGATTGTGGCACTACATCTTTGCGTCACGAATTGTGGGTTTTCTGAATTATTGCCCAAATGTATGTGATATCAGCTATTGACAACAGTTTCCAATACTAAACAACATCCAAGCTGCGTTAGATCAAACCTTTAAAAGGTATTTTCTGGTGAATTATTTCTAGAAAAAGACAGTAAATTAAAGCTTTTGACATTACGTAACAAATCATTCAATATGATGGGAAAAATAAAGTAAAAATTATTTATGGAAATTTTAAATGAAAAAGTTCATTAAGCATGTAAAAATGTTTTAGTGGCTTATCAAAATGAACTAACATTTTTTGGATTGTAGATCTAGCCAACTCAGCTCTCGACCTTTTAGAAAATGAAAATACTCCCTTATTCACTCACAACATTCATTCATGTATTCATCCAAACCCCATTTAAAATTCTGCACCTCCTGTTTTTAAGCAATTACTGCGATGCCATAAAAAGAGTGTGCGTCATGAACCCATCCATGTTAAGGCATTCATCCTTAAACACTATTTCATTTCATCCATATTTTCCATGTTATCAATTTTGTCCATATGAGTCAGTTTTGTCCTCGTCAATTACAATATCAAGGTTCATTTGCATCCAAGTAAAATCTCATCCACATTATAGCGAATTCCATCCACTGAATCACACTTGCAATCAATAATTTGTGTACAGTTTTGCCAAAATTACAGTGGTGCCAAGAATGTTGTTCATGAACATAGTTATAGCCATGCAACGTACATACATACAGTTCATTTTAATTTCATCTAGAAGATTAGGTTCATCAATCAATATGGTCACATTTCATCCATGTGTATGGCCAATTTCATCATGTGATCAATAAATAAATAATACATATGTGATAACTTCATTTTTTTCAGTTTAACTTGGCATTTACATGCATCACCCCCACCCTCCTCCTTCCCCACATAGGCAATTTGTTTTCTGGCTATATTTAGCCAAATTTCCACTTGTGGAGGTG
>Ga0209208_10007609_pt1 | contig 14617 bp, 13 predicted proteins | sample S1TSphfallax_3_FD_187694 | JGI IMG/M metagenome (GOLD analysis project Ga0209208, IMG submission 187694) | Host-associated microbial communities from peat moss isolated from Minnesota, USA - S1T2_Fd - Sphagnum fallax MG (SPAdes) (version 2) | ecosystem: Host-associated > Plants > Peat moss >...
CACGCGCGACAGCGTGAAGCTTTTTTTGGCGCCAAAAGGTCCGGTTTTGGGGGAGAACGTTCATTACAGAAGTCCAAAAGTCATTTATTTGCCCAATAAAGGATCGTTTCGACCTCTAGCCCGAATTCATTAACGAACCTTTCGTGGCACTACGGTAGTTTGTATTAGTTTATTCATGGGGATAGAGATTACTATTACAACTCAAAAAATTGTGAGGAAGTTTGGGGCGGGGTGAACAAGCCACCCATTAGTTTGCAAGGAGTTGTGAGTAAAATTTAAAATAAAAAGATCCAACAAACAAAGGTGAATGTGTCCTACCCTCTATCCTTGAAAGCTTGTGACAAAATGGAAAAATAAAAAGCTAAGTTAAAAGGCCCTTACATTACATCCGTTAAAAGTTATGAAAGAAGGAAATAAAACAAAGTACATAGAAGAAAAAATTTAGAAAATGACAAAAGGGGGGATTGGAAATGACATAATTAGTGCAATCAAACCCAAGTTTTATTTCAAATGAAGCTTAGAAACAAGAACCAGACCAAATATTGTTATAAGATTTTGAGTTCAATTAATTATTAATTTATTCGTAAGAATGAGACTACCATTAGAGCCCAAGGACTTGTGAAAAGAGCATGGCGGGGGCAAACAAGCCACCCACTAATTTGTTACAAGTTGTAAAACTATGAACACTAAGAATTTTTTAAAATGAGTTCCCTTGGCCTCCCCTCACCTTTTCAAACTTTTGTTTTTTCTTAAACCGTCAAAGCTTTCATTGAAAAAAAAGAGAGTTTTGATAGTCAACTTGATCAAAGGTTTTACATTAAACTTTTCTTTCCAAGCCATGTACATTTTCACTATTGTTCATTCAATGCCTGTTACAAAGCCAACCAAGGGAGAGAAGAAAAAGAAAAGTAAAGAAACACATTGAAAAAAAAAGAAAAAAGAAAAAAAGGAAAAATAAAAGAATAGGAAAAATAAAAAATACATCAAGAAAAAAAAAATCACCAAATAAAATAATAGAAATAGAAAAAAAAAGAAGAAAAAAGAAGAAAAAAAGGAAATATGATGAGGGGAAAAGAAGAGAGGATAGAAATAAAAAAATAAAATTTAATAAATCTAAAGAAAAAAGGAAAACGAAAAAAAAATCAAGACCTAACATGTAAAAAAGAAGGAAAGCCAAAAAAACAAACAAGAAAAAAAGAGAAATCCAAAGTGGGGTAGCCTACCATCCCATGACCACCCCCCAAAAAAAAAGCTTCCTTTGGAAGATTTGCAAAACAAAACAAAAACTTTGTAAGTTCAAAGTCCCCTTTTAAGGAAAAAGAATATATATATATCATGGTTGAAAATAACAAGGTTGGTGGGACTAGACCCGGATTTGATTTTAAAGGGACTTGAAAACGAGAATCAAACAAAGTAATATTTTAAGAATTTTGGGCCTGGTTTAATTTCTTTAGGGTCATGCATGCTAATAATGAGATTACGATTAAAGCCAAGAGAATTGTGAGAAGAGAGTGGGGTGAACACGCCACCCATTTGTTTGCAAGGAAACGTGATAAAAAGAAAAAAAACCAAAACCAAATGGACAAAGGTACTTAAAAAGTTTTAGCCCACTTCTGTTTTATTGCATGCCACCTACCTTTGGACAAAAGAAAGAAAGAAAACCAACCTTCCCATTTTTCACCCAAAAAGTTGGACAATTTAATAAATGTGGATTGTTCACACATTTTTTAACATATTTAATCCCCTTCCACCCTCATTCACTTCAGGACACAAAAGAAAAGAAAAACCTCACATCCCCTCATCAAAATATATAATCGAACAGTGTAGTAAATGTGGGTTGTCCACACATAATTTTAACATATTCATTGACTTTGCACCCTCCATCACTTCAAAACATAAAAAAAGAAAGAGAGAAATTTCATCCCTTCACCTAAATTGTTGGACACATTTATAAAGGGGTCAATGATTTCGTTAATAAAACTTTTGTGGACAGTCTATAATAATATAATATCTTTAAAACTATTAGAAGAAAAAAGAGGTCCAATTACCCTATTAAACCTTATATCCTGTCTGCAGATATGGGGGAGTTTATGCATAGGATAAAACCCCTTTTATTGAGGGGTAGTTGCCTGGCTGCCTGGAGATGTGCTCATATATCCTAGATCATATATAAAAAAGATTGTTTAGATTGGAATAAATTGTTTTGGTGTTCAGAGTGTGAACACAATAGGTAGATGTACATCTTATCTGTTCTGTTGGTGTTTGCAATGCCTTGTTGGTATAAGGCACATGCGGCCCCTTAAAAGCTAGATTTTACTACATCAAATTAGTTTAAACAGGTTTTTACAAAGGGAAAAACATTCCATTGAGCACATTATCACTTTAAGATCCCTACACCTTGGAGCTATGGTCCCCTTGGGATAAGCCTTACATTAATGCCCTCAATGGAATACTTTCCCCTTTACAAGAATTCTTGTGAGGTTGTGGAATTTTTTTTAGCAAAAAAATATAGATACACCCTTTTTTCCTTCTAGGAATGGTGTTCTCCTCAATTTCTGACAGATCCTAATTACACATCTATGTTCTTGTGTGTATGGCATTGACGCTCAGATGAAGGAACTAGGTGCCAAAATATCTTTTGGCACTTAAAGCACCAATTTAGAGGTGTGCTTCATCCAATTTCTGAAACATGATAAAACAAACACATGATTTCAGAAGTTCTTAAGGTTGTTTAATTTGGTGAGGAGAATCACATGGAGGCCCCATGAAAGCCTGTCATATGGTTTCACTGGCCCTTTTGGAGGGCACCATATCCTTTGCACATTTGCACATCCAAACTCAGTTTCATACTAGTTTGAACTTCATCCGGTTTCATGCTACTTAAAGTTTGAACCTCATCTAAATTATTCTGTTGTAATCCCTTTTCAAGTTTGGCAATCGGGTGCCAATAATTACTTTTTCTTCAAAATACACTTCTGCAATTTAAAAAACAATGTATAAATTTTCAATACAATTTTACAAGGACTTTATTTCCTTGATATCATGGAACCTTTTCAGGTTTTGCAATAATTAAATTACTTTTGGAAATGCCAAATTTTTTTAAAATTATTACCCTTGGAAGGGTGTGAATCTGAACTCCAACTTCCTATCATTTGTCACATGCCTCATTGCATTATTGTCTTTACAAAACCTTTAGAACTAGCAGCAGTGTCATGGATCTGAGCATGCTTCTTCATCTTTCTTTGTCTGCTAGCACCATAGTACCTTGGCCATTTGAACACATGTCCATTGAATAATCAATTAATTTTGAAATTTTCATTTCAACAGATGGAATATTCCTAAATATTCATTATTTTCCTTCACAATATCTGTTGATTTGGAACAAATAATTTTTGAGAATTTCAACATTTTTGAAAATAATATATTTAGTGTGGAATTGGCCAAGGTACTAGGGTAGTCATTTGCTCCAATTTTTTTGGTTTTTTATCTGGTGGCACCTCCTTTAAGTAGAAGTAGGTACCTCAAGTTACATGTATCCCTTTATTGATATCATGTGTACACAATCTATCATCATTGCTAAAATCAAAATTGTAATAGTACAAGTTACAAGGTTGAAATTTTCATAATTTATTATTTCTACACTCATCAAATCAGATTTAGTTTGCTCTGATGCCATCCTTCCTGAAGAAAAAGCATGGGACGTGGGTGTGTGACTTGGCGTTGCATTGTCTTGAGAAGCCGCCCATGAAAACCCCAAAATAGAAGAACAAGAATAGGTCAGGCCCAAAATGCCATACAACAGCTTTTGATTGTTTGAGAAGGCCAAATGCATAAATAATAATTTTCATATTGCATAAAGAAGAAGTAGGAATTTGCTAAATATTATTTTCCGAGGTGCAAGGCCAGTTTCAATTATATAATGGATCAAATTGTTATTAGGCCAAGACCAACTTAGGACCAGGGGGTTTTTTTTCCAATTTTGTCAAGTAGGTGAACTAGCAAATTTTCCAAAATTGTAAGCAATTGTTTTATGAATTTGCACTTAGAAAGCTAAATTTTCCAATTCTTTTCAATTCTTTTCAATTCTTTTTGTTGCCAAGTGGCAAAAATTCAATGAAAAGAAAAAATCACTGCTTAGGACTCCAATACATGGAAAAGCACCAGTAGAAAATTTCTAGCATATCTGGAGGGCACCTTTCCAAGTGGAATTTCTCCTCCACAAGGGGTGGAGTGTTTTGAAAAACAGAGTGGCCATTTCGCTTTGGTATAATTATTATTATTATTATGCCAAACAGATATGGGCATGTGCTATCATGGGCAGTGTTTTTTTTTTCCATCTTTCTCAAATCAAGAACGTGGTGGAATTTAACAAAAAAAATTCAAATTTAGTCGTATTTACACTAGGAAAACAAAATTTTCCAGAAACTTCCCAATTTCTTGGTTTTTTTTCCACCACAGTGCAGCACCAAATAAAAACGTTGATTGGATAGGTAGGATATGGAAATGACCCGGGCATATGCTCCACTCGTTTTTGGACCCCTCACCCTACCTACTTGCTTACCGACCTACCTAGATATGTACTTGCCTACACTCCCACCTCCCTTGCCGTGCACCGTCATTTTCGTCTTCCACTTCGGGTCGGTTATTGTGCGCGGCCGTTCTGAAGAAGTTCCCACCATCGTTGTCTGAGATGCAGAGAGCAAGGTAGCAAGGGTTTGGAGCTTGGCTTGTGCAAGGAGAGAACTATGCAGGCGGTGTCGACGAGATAGAGATCCGTATTTAATTGTCAGAGGTGAAATTCTTGGATTTACGAAAGACGAACTTCTGCAAAAACATTTGCCAAGGATGTTTTCATTAGTGAAGAACGAAAGTTGGGGGCTCGAAAACGATCAGATACCGTCGTAGTTTCAATTGTAAAGGATGCCGACTAGGGATCGTGGATGTTGAATCGATGACTCCGCCGGCACCTTATGAGAAATCAAAGTTTTTGGGTTCCAGGGGGAGTATGGTCACAAGGCTGAAACTTAAAGGAATTGATGGAAGGGCACCACCAGGAGTGGAGCTTGCGGCTTAATTTGACTCAACACGGGGAAACTTACCAGGTCCAAACGTAGTGAGGATTGACAAATTGAGAGCTCTTTATTGATTCTATGGGTGGTGGTGCATGGTCGTTCTTAGTTGGTGGAGTGATTTGTCTGGTCAATTCCATTTAACAAATGAGACCTCAGCCTGTTAACTAGTCACACGAAGGGTTCCCCTTGGCGATCGACTTCTTAGATAGACTATTGGCATCTAGCCAATGGAAGTTTGAAGCAAAAACATGTTTCTGATGCTCTTAGATGTTCCAAGCCGCACGCACACTACACTGATGAATTCAACGAGAGTTGATGATTCGCGCTTACTAGGAATTCTTGGTTGAAGATCAATAATTGCAATGATCTATCCCCATCACGATGAAATTTCAAAAGATTACCCGAGCTTGTCAACCCAAGTCGTACACACCGCCTGTCGCTCCTACCGATTGAATGGTCCAATGAAGTTTTCAGATCGTGGTGATGCTTGTGGTTTGCTGTCGACGTCGTTGTGAGAAGTTCATTAAACCTTATCATTTAGAGGAAGGAGAAATCATAACAAGGTTTCAGTAGGTGAACCTGCGGAAGGATCATTGCACACACACAACAGTAAACCTTGTGAACATGCTTTTGTCCTCCTGAGCTCCACGTGCAGGTGGGGAGCAGCCCTCACAGTCGTGCTTCACTCGCGTGCCCCCTCCAAGGGGCTCGATGCCTTGTCCACTTTTCTGGCTTCCAATGTGAGTTCGACCCTTTCGTGGCCAGTTCGTCGACGGGTGAAGGTAGGTGCAAGTCGGGTTTTTGCCTTGCAAATGCGCCATGCACCATGTTTGACCGAGCGAATTTGAGCCTCCCCGGGGGCACGCGCATCGTTCGCGAGGGGGAAGCGAACCTTGAAGAGTAACAAACAACTTTCAGCAACGGATATCTTGGCTCTCACAATGATGAAAAACGCAGCAAAATGTGATACGTAATGTGAATTACAGAATTCCGCGAATCATTGAGTTTTTGAACGCAAGTTGCGCCCGAGGCTTGTTTCGAAGGCATGTCTATTTGAATGTCATCGCTCGACCCACCCATCCGTCCCGTGCTTAGGGCAGTGCTCGCGTGAAACTGGTCGTGTGGCAGAGCTATTTACCATCGATCAGCTGAAATGTATGATGTTTGGACGCCATGGCGAGGGACCATGACCAGGTGATCCGCTAGTCGCCCTTCGAGGGAGGCCGACACAAAGGCATGCATAGTCTTGAAAGAGTTTCCTTCATCTTATCGTCCGTGGCGGAAAACAGGCCCTTTCGAAAATCTGATGCTGACCTCAGATCAAGCAAAAGCACCCCTTGAATTTAAGCATATCACTAAGCGTAGGAAAAGAAACTAACCAGGATTCCCCTAGTAACGACGAGCGAACTAGGAAGATGATGTGCTCCCAAGTTCCTTGGTAAACCCACTTGAGGGTCTAACTATGCGAAAATGCGGAAGGAGTTAGAACTTGGAGCCGTTCCCAACTTCCAGCATTAAAGGGGGTGAGAGGGGCGTGCTAGAAGTTCCGGGATTAGACTAGGAAGAGGGACAAACTACTTAATTACTCGGTCCTGCATCCAAAACCAACCACAAGTTGGTTAAAACTCATTCTACACCTTTTTAGTGTTAGGACTAGCCACGGGCGACCTTGGACTCACTTGACTCACCACGGCCCAGACTCGGGGGAAGCCACCACCTTCCCCCATATAGTATTCTCTATAGCTCCCTGTGGGGGCTACATCCAAATGGCACTTTTTCCTAGGACTCCCAAAGAGGAGTCCCGAAACTGTCCCAGGTTGGAGTCCCGGGACTTTGGGCATCCATAACTTCCTGCTCAGACCTCCAATCGGGATGAGGTTTAAAGCAATCTTGTATTTCTCTTTGAGAGCTTTCCAACGCCATGTCGCACTCCTCCTGGAAACGTTGGAATCGGGTCGATTCCCGACTTTTAGTGGTCGAGAGTCAAACTGCCAGTTTGAGTCCCGACCCTTCTTTTGCCCATAACTTGGGCTACATATGTTCAAATGGTTCATGCAAGGCCATTTTGGACATCTACACTTCAAGAACTTTCCAACGGTATAAAGAACACTCCAATGCAAGTTGTTTTGACCCCTACGATCAAGCTCTAAATTTTCGGGAGTCCCGCAGGACTCCAAGTTCCCACTTTTGGGAGTGTGAGTTTCATCCTCACACTTAGTCCAAAGTGGGGTTGCGACAAAAGAGCCTACCTTGAAAATCGAAAGGCCTCGCCCCTCGAATTGTAGTATGGAGAAGCGTCCTCTACATCGGACTAGGCCCAAGTTCCCTAGAACGGGATGAGAGAAAAGGTGAAATCCCCGTCGAGCCCAAACCCTGATGCTCCACGAGGCACTGTCGACGAATCATGCTATTTGGGAATGCAGCCTTAAGCGAGTGGTAAATTCCATCCAAGGCTAAATACTGGCGAGAGACCAATAGTGAACAAGTACCGCGAGGGAAAGATGAAGAGGATTTTGAAAAGAGAGTTAAAGAGTGTTCGAAATTATTGGGAGGGAAGCGAATGGAAGCTGCATGTGTGCCGCGGTTTGATGTGGAACGGCGCTAGTTGGTCTGCCGTTCAATGCGGGGCGTTGGTCAACATGGGCCGTCACAGTGGGACAAGAGCCAGCTTTCGTTGCCGACCGATGAACGAAGCACGCCCCTTTCTCGGCGGGCCCCTCGGGGCACTTGCGCACTCGGGATGCTGGCGCATCAAGCTCTCCATCCGGCCCATCTTAAAACACAAACCAAGGAGTCTAGAATGTATGTGAGCCGATCGGTAACAAACCCATTGAGGCGCAAGGAACTTGACAAGTGGGATCTCCTTTCCGAGGGAGCACCATCGAGCGATCGTGAAAGGTTTGAGTGCGAGCATTGCCATTGGGACTTGAAAGATGGTGAACCATGCATGAGCAAGGCGAAGCCAGAATTTCGATACTGACGTGCAAATCGTTCGTTAAACTTGGGTATAAGGGTGAAAGACTAATTAAACCATCTAGTAGATGGTTCTCTCCGAAGTTTCCCTCAGGATAGCTAGAGCTCGTGCACTAGTTTTATCAAGTCAAGCCAATGATTAGAGGCATTAGGGTGGTAACACCCTCGACCTATTCTCAAACTTCAAATACTTAAGATGCTTGGGTTGCTCGATTGAACCCTAGCGCAGAATGAGAGCTCCAAGTGGGCCATTTTTGGTAAGTAGAACTGGCGATGCAGGATGAACCAAAAGTCAGGTTACAGTGCCAAATTGCACGCTAACCTAGATCCCACAAAGGGTGTTGATCGATTAAGATAGCAAGACGGTGGTCATGGAAGTCGAAATCCACTAAGAAGTGTGTAACAACTCACCTGCCGAATCAACTAGCCCCGAAAATGGATGGCTCTGAAGCGCGCAACCTACACCCAACCACTGGGGTGAGCGAGAGGCCTCGATGAGTAGGAGGGCATGGCGGTTGTGGCGCAGCTTTGGGTGCAATCTTGAGTGAAATGGCAGCCAATGCAGATCTTGGTGGTAATAGCAAATATTCAAATGAGAACTTTGAAGACTAAAGTGGAGAAAGGTTCCATGTGAATAGCAATTGGACATGGGTTAGTCGATCCTAAGAGATGGGACAATCCTGTGTCAAGGGCGCAATGCGCGCCGTGCAATCGAAAGGGAATCAGGTCAATATTCCCAATTGGGACGTGGCCGAATCCTGAGACGCCGGCGAGGGCCCCGGGAAGAGTTCTCTTTTCTTTTTAACGGCTCGCCACCCTGGAATCGGATTGTCCGAAGATAGGGTCCAGAGGCCGGCAAAGCGTCGCACGTCTCGCGACGTCTGGTGCGCCCCCGGCGGCCCGTGAAAATCCGGAGGAGCGATTACCGATGACGCCCGGTCGTACTCATAAGCGCATCAGGTCTCTAAGGTGAACAGCCTCTAACGATAGAACAATGTAGGTAAGGGAAGTCGGCAAGACGGATCCGTAACGTTTCTGCATGAATTCTTTTATTTGTCGAGAGCAAGACGATGCATACTCGAAAACCCTAAGTGTTCCATTCAGTGGATTCTAATCGGTTTGCTCACTGATCCCTAGTAAAGGAATCAAGATGGCTTGATTGTTGGGCGTAATCTTATGTTGCATGCAACTCCAGGGCTTTGACTACAAGAGCACTTCCGCAATCAAAGTCTCCAGACAGAACGAAATGTTCATTTCCACTTGCATGTTCTGAGATGTTTCAGTGAAACAAGAGAGATAATAAGCAGACGCGAGAAGAGATGGCCTCGGCACATCACCTCCGACTATTCTCTGAGCGAGTCCCTGGACAGCGGCGGGTTTGCCGACGCTAGGCTTTCCAATGAGCACCGGAGTTTTCTTAGTTCCTCTGGAAAGGATATCCACAACTGTGCGAATCTCACCGTCTCTTCCAATCACTGGATCTAGCTTTCCAGCCTTGTGAACGAGTTTGAAGTTGAGGAAGGAGTTCCTGTAGGAGCTCCAGCCATTGCAGAACCTCGACATATCGCAGCAGCAACAAGGTTTATGGGAATTGCAAGATCAAGCTTTGGTGGGGAGTGCCGCATTACAACCTATAAGTCTTCTCTACATGTTGTATGGACCATTGGGTCTTTGTTGGAGGAGCTTTTGCTATTGCTGTCTGAGGACTGTGAGGAGAAGGTCACGAGGACATTCTGTTGTACTGTCTGCTTGCATCTACTGTAGACAATATCTAGGGTTCTCTTCTGCCACTGTTGGTTTGTTTGCATCTGCTACACAACAGTGTGTAGCATGAATGCATTAGGTGTCAGTTAGGTCACATGATCACTCACTAGCTTTCACAATGAGCTGGTTGCAGCAGCTCTTGTACAATCATCAAGCTTCTGATCAATGTTGCATGGGAGTTACAAGAACTTGGAATCTTGAACAATGTTTGAAGGTAGGTACTAGGTATACCGACTCATGAGTGTGGAAAAAGTCATAACACATGCTGGAGTTCTGCAAGAGCATTGAGAGGTGGAAGAGGAGGGGACAAAAAACTGAGAATATATAGCAAAGGGAGAGAAGACAGTTGAAGAAGTGTGAATGCAGCAAGATTTGTTGTTTTTCTTTTTGGGTTTGGATTTGTAAAAGAAGGAAGAGAATAAGAGATTGGGTATTGAGCTTCTTCAGCTACATTAATGGGTTGTAGCAATTTCTTGATGGAGTTATTGAACTTCATTACGAATGTGCTGTGACTCCCTATCATCAGAGTTGGGATTTGGCTGGCAAAGCAGTATGTTAGCATTGAGTACAAGTTGCAGGAGAAGAAGAAATTGAATATTCACAGAGTGCATTTAGAGTTCTTGAACAATCAACCCTTCTCCAAGAAGGTGAGTACAAATCTTGTGATGCAAATGAATGCTTGGATCCTCATTGGGAGGCCACCTACAGTGTTCTGCTTGCTGTCAGGTCCTCTGAAGACACATGACGAATTTTGTTTAGCATTTGTCTTGCGGACAAGTTTTGGGACCAGCCAAGGGAAGCTTATGTGAACAATCCTTCTTTTCAACATAGCAGGTAATTTGCAATTTCTTAACTCAAAGACAATGGATTGCATGACCTGTCAACTTCAATTCTATGAACACCATGGTCTTTCATGTTTGTATTTTGTTGGCTTGGGATTGATTGCAACAATTTATGCTTGATATAGGTTCTTGCTTTGTGTTAGGTGTCCAGGGTAACATTGTGTTCCAGCATAATTAACCAGTCATTAGCCAATTGCACAAAGTCTGCTACTCACATGTGTAAGTAAAGTCTTGGAACTTGTGGATGGTTGGGAACTTGTGGGGGTATAGTGCAAGGCTTTGAAGACCCAACATGGAGTGAGTTCAAGTTGTTATTGAACTGCTCCTCAATAATCACTTCAACATTCTACCAGAGCTGCTAATTGAACTCCCAAATGTTGTCAACACCTTGCTTGTCACATTGGCTTGCCATACCATCTTTTTGCACTGAACCCTTCAGTATCCAGATTGTTGGCAAGGTGCATCTTGACAACCTTCCATTCAGTAATGAAAGCAGACCAAGACATGGAAAGATTCTACTCATAAGACTATGCTTGTCACAAGCCTTGTAGCAAATTAATGTTTGCCCAGTTGCATACATAGAGAGGCAGAGGAACCTATTTGGCACTTCTCTACCTGCTAGCTTGATGTTTGACGTGCCTATGTGAAATGGTAGACCACCATTTGATGTGATCATGTACTCCTCTTGATTATAACACATAGATGTTTGCTGCTTTGAGAAGACTAACTCAATGATCAGTGATGATATGGTAAGAGGAATAAGAATTCAGAATTTTCATGTCCTACCAATATGTTTGTTCTCAACATCCACATACATCAACTCTGTTTTTCAATCCCCTTGGTTAATTTCCTTTCATTAGAGAGAGGGGAGCAATCACAATCAGTGTCTCTTCAGGAAAAAAAATGAAAATTCTTCCAAGCACAGTGGTGTGCCTCAAGGATATTTCAAGAGTGGTGGAGGCCCAACCACTCCCTCTATGCCTCTTTGTGCCTTATGCTTAGATGCTTTCTTGGACAGGGGCAGTCAATGAAATGAAAATTTCACAGGTTGTCGCAGCTTGAATGAGGATGGAATGGATTTTCCTAACTAGCAAGTGCTCTCGAGTTCTAACCAACATCAAGACTGCAACTTGTTCCTTCAAAAAATTTGATAGAAGCTCAGAGAAAAAAGGTTTTTGTATGCATTTTTTGCCCTTAGTTTTCCAGTGGATCATTACGTACTTTCTACAACCAGTGTATGGAGCTGAAGAAGGCAGTAGGAAGTAGCGCCATCTTGACATATTAAATTGGTGCATGTAATTAGTCCAAAAATTCATATGGTAATTCATATTCATATGAAAAATTCAACAAGTTGCATCAATATAAATTAAGTTTCAGATTTTCACACAATAGTATGAGTATCATGCTATTAAAGCATGTGGTAGCAAAGGGGTGATGAGTATCAATATGTATATGTCCATTCCATGTGCCATGCCATAAATAAATCATGAATTTTTTTTGTGCAAGCCATAAAAATAGAAAATAATTTCATTAATTTAACAAGTAATCCACACAAACACAAAATCTATCAACATGAACAAATCATGAGGTATTGTGTTAGCAAAGTTTTTTTGGTTGTTCACCCTAAATCTTCTAGTTTTTATGCGCAACTCATACTAAACCAAAGAACCATGCACATTGAGGCATGTAGTGCAACTAGCTCTTATTTTGAACATTCAATTTCCAAGCCTAGATTTTGCAATGGGCCACCGACATTGAAGCATTGCTTTCAACTATAATGTAGAAGCTTCCCACCATGCCCAAGAACAATGAAACTCAATTCACTTCTTGTCAATCCAATTGCAAGAAGAGAACACCATGTTGCACAAATATGTGCACATGATAACAACTTAGCCTTCCATTTACATTATGTTTCTCCAAATGATCCAACTTAAATAAAAACACCAACAAATCATGATCTCGACACAAAACCATACAAAATGGGCAATAATGTGAACGTTCATTCACCATTTTAATGGTAGTTTCTCTACCCTCCTTAAAATTGATCCCCCCCCTTTTTGTAACTTAGCTTGTTGACCACATGCTTGCATCTAGAACAGTAATCAACATCATCACTTTGCATAGATAAAGAATTGAATGTGACATAAGATAATAGTTTGTCCTATTAAATAGATCTTTTACAAGGCTATCACATTCTTGCATCTACAATAGCAATCAACATCACTACTTTGCATAAATAAATAACTAGATGAGACATAAGATAATAGTTGTCCTATCAAATAGATCTTTTACATGATTATCACATGTTTGCATCTATAATAGTAATCAACATCATCGCTTTGTGTAGATAAAAAACTAGATGAGACATAAGATAATGGTTTGTCCTATCAAATAGATCTTTTATAGGACCACCACATACTTGCATCAACGATAGTAATCAACATCAGCACTTTGCATAGATAAAGAATTAAATGAGACAGAAAATAATAGTTTGTCCTATCAAACAGATATTTTACAAGACTACCAAAAAAACATTACATGGTTTTGGGTGAACATTTATCTTCCGTTTATTCAATGATAATGTTGGTTTTTACTTTAAATGTATTAGGGCAGGCCTTGAATTAATGGCAAGCTCTCATCATTAAAATCGCTTACAGAACCTACAATACCTTGTGCCATGTTTTGATCTTCATCATCAGAACATTCAACAAAGCTTGGTGTAGGTGGTGGGGTGATTTGTTGTTTCATCTCCATGTTTGGAAAACCCACATCTGCCACTAGTGGATCCATCTTTTGGCTATACATAAGTCAATGTGATTCATAAACATTGTTTTCTATGTTAGAACCAATTTTGGGCCACTTCTTTTGTAGGAAATTATCATCAAGGCGATATCTTCTCTCGTCATGAAACCCTAACAAATAATCACATTTCCTTTGGAACCGTGTTCTGAAATTTTGATGGGTGGGATGCATTGGCCATTCATTGTCTCTAGGAGGTTGTGGCAAGTTGTTCATGAACTTTGGTATGAACATCTGAATGACTATCCCAAATCTTGTAGTCCTATAGTCCATTTTTTTATGCCCAATATCCCACCTTTGCTTGGAACTCTACATCTACCTTCTTTAAATCACTCTTCTTCACAGTTGGCTACAAGTCCAAGTTCAATGGGGTTTAACAAGAATGTTTAGACATGTTTGCAAACGAAGAAAGAAAACTCAAAATTAACATCTTAGAGTTTTGCGATGAAACCTCATTAAAAATTACCCCAAATGATTTGGGAACATTGAACCATGTTAACCACACCTTATTAAATTATTGTTTCATTGTTGGTGCCACATATGGTACTTGCATTTATTGACATTTTTGAGAACCCAATGAATTTATTCTAAAACAACAATATTGGGACCGGCAAGTTTGTGATGTTAACAAAATTTATTCATTATGCACTTAGGACAACTATAAATCCATGTCATAAATCTAATGTTGGAGATTTGTTGGAGTGGGTTGTAAAATACTTCATCCCAACACCTCCATTCCATTCATGTCACAATCATTATACTCTCTAAGTTGATTCATGTTGCATGATATTGTTCTGTGTCAGAACTTGTTTGTGGTGACACATGTCAAATTTTCATTTTCAAATAGTTAGCCTACATATCATCAACAATTTATTTGGTAATGGGTGGCAACCATTAGAGCCATTGTAACTATGTAATGACCATTTTGATGCATCTACCTATCAATAACCAACAAAGGCCTTTCAAACATAAAATATGATAAATGTATCCAAATATCATGAAACATCGAAATCACACATGTTCCAATTTCATGATTCAATTTGTTATTTTTGAAAACTTCTATTGGATCATTTGAATTCCTTTTATGTATTCTTTTATCTTATGCATGTATTTCTTATTCCATTGTTGCCCAACCACTCACCCCTAAAACCTATAAGCAAAATCTAA
>Ga0209208_10007611_pt1 | contig 14617 bp, 9 predicted proteins | sample S1TSphfallax_3_FD_187694 | JGI IMG/M metagenome (GOLD analysis project Ga0209208, IMG submission 187694) | Host-associated microbial communities from peat moss isolated from Minnesota, USA - S1T2_Fd - Sphagnum fallax MG (SPAdes) (version 2) | ecosystem: Host-associated > Plants > Peat moss >...
AAGCAACTATTGTCATCATGTTGCTGGCATGATTGTCAGGTTTTCCACTGCACTTTCATAGATATACGTTTGTTGCATTCACATGTAGTGATCTGGAAGCAAGTATTGCAATCATTTTGTTATTCCATGTTGTGAAGTGCTCCTCTGGACTTTCAGAGATAGTTTGTGTTGCATTGATGTGTTGTGATCTGGAATCACCTATTGTCATCATATTGTTTAGTCATGCATGCGTGCAATTTTCCTTTGATTTAATTAGGTGACCTTGAATGTTATTAGAACAGATGGATACAATCTCTCATACAAATAACTGTTGTCTTATCCATTCCCACCGTGATATTTGGCAGATATGGTTCAATATTTATTTGGGAATTTCTGCTTATTTCTTACAAAATCTGTGATTCACTTATTTCATGGGAAGCCTCAACTTTGTGACTAATATTGATTCACACATGTTGGTTTGAACCAGCGTTGGGTGGGTATTTGACTTTTAAGTACCCGTGAGATCTGTTTATATGATTTTGTGTTTGAAATGTGGAAAGACATTGAGTAGGGAGTTTTAAGAACAGCCAGTTTTGGGTGTTTCAGAAATTCAAATTGAAGGGCATGAACTGGGGCGGGGGTTAGGTTAACTTTGAAGGTGGGTGTACTGTCCCATACTTTAAAAAATGGCCTGCTGGGTAGACCCCAGGGGTTTTTTGACAAATATCAATAGCTTTGAACAGGTCCTGGATCTGGTTCTTTCAAATCGCAAACAGTTCCTAAAGGTGCAAGGCACAAAATAAGTTCAACAATTGCTTGCATAAAGAATTGGTTTTATGCACGTATTGCACAAACAACTGATTGGAATAAAATGGGGAAATCAAATAGAACTAGTGTTTCATTTTACAACACTAATGCTACATGTTACAATAGCAAGCTTTGAGTATCACCAAGAGACACAACACAAAAGCTGAATTTTCATAACTTCACAACCTGGAATAATTCCAGTAATTATTCAAGGAGTTTCCTTCAAAGAAAGAAAAGTTGGGAGACAGCGCTCAAGTGCTGGCCGCGTGAGAAAAACCCTAACCCTAACTTGACGATAGGGGCAGGTATATGCCTTGATGTTTGAACCGGGGTGTGTCCAATAAAGATATCCATAAAGTGGCAGCCAGTCCTATGGCCTTTGTCATCCTCACTTGGCCATCCCATCCCCCAATTTGCCGGTATTAAAGCCCACCATGCTGAGAGACCCAGCGTTCAAAAGTGGGGATGAGCTTCTGGAAATTTTGACCATGGTTTGTTTTTCTAAATTGCACCTCCACACTTTGTGCCTATCTAAGGGGTCTATCGACATTTATTAGAGACCTACTTTGGCTACATATCTAGGGTACCTACCCACTTAACTAAGATATATACCCACCTACTTAGTGTACTTACCTACTTGTGTGTTGAGGTTACCTATCTATGTTACAAACGTACTTAGCATGCCTACCCATCTAGGACGCAACCTAGTTACTTCGACTACATAACTACTTACTTAATATAGCTACATGATTACCTAGGCTACCTACCCATCTAAACCACCTACTTACTTATTTACATACCTACCTACCCACCCACTTATTCCCCTAATCACTTATATGCCTAAAATACCAACTTGATTACTTAGGTCACCTACTTACTTATGTACTTACCTACCTAAACTACTTATCCAACTACCTAAGTCACCAACCTACTGACCTACATACTCACCTAGACTACCTATTCGAGTGCCTAGGTTACTAACCTACCAACATACCTACCCAATTGCATAAGTTAGTTACCCATATAAACTACTTATCAGCTTAGTTACCTACCTATTTACCTAAGCTAGTTAAGCTACCTACTTACCTACCTACCCACCTTAGCTACCTACCTACTTGAACTGCCTACCTAAGTTGGTCTTCACACTCTCAAAGAAACTACTTTGATGTTTTGTCAATTTGGTCTTTTTTTTTAATCAAAAGTGACAGTCGCAATTTTGGGTCCCAGATTGAGCCGTGTAGATTGCCAGTTAGAGCAAACTTTATGAATATTACTAGTTTTAGTGCCATATCTGGGCATGGTTATGAAGATATGTTATTGTAAGGTCTTGAGTAGGGAGGTGCCACGGGTACTTAAATTTTGCAGTTATCCAGGTATGAACAAGGGTATGTTTTTGAAGCTATCAGCTCCCACTGTTATAAACTGGTTTACCCAGGTTGATTCCTGGTAGGGGTTTGGTGTCAAATCTCATACCTGCCCAACAATGGTTTCAAAGTTTTTAAGTGTCAACCCATGACACAAGAGGGGGACTACCATTTGCAAAAAATGTGCAAAATGTTTGCAATTGTTAATTAAGAGAGTTTGAACAGATTTTTGAAACTTTTGAACTAATATAATTACTGCACTAACTTCGAGCTTATATAATAATGCCAGTAATAAAAGGCATATCCACAATTTCTCGGATGAGGTACAACCTTTAAATAGTGTGAGGCTGGGATTGGACTTGTAAATGTAACCAAAGTACACACTATTTTGGATGGCCCAAGATACAATGACCTCTAATACAGTCACTACAAAAAAATCACTGTTTTTCATTGGCTAATCATAATGATTTGTCCAGGTGGTGGCCTTTAGATAGTCTCTCACTTTTGCCTTCTCAATTTTCATGTTTAGGGAGGAAGGTGGGGAAATAATTATGCTATATGTTGGATGTAGAATGTAGGAGAACACCTAAGGATGAGGGTGTTCCCAAAGTAAAGGAATCCCCAATAGTCCAGAGGCAGGGACTCGCACTTGCAGATGTGGGGTCCAAGGACATTATCCCATGTAATAACTTGGCAGAATCCTGTGCAACTTGCAACATTATTGTACATAACGTGCTCTTCCCTAACACTAAAAGGTTTATGTCAGCTCATTTACTGCCCCAAATAGGGGCAGTAATACTGTGCACAACACATGCTCTAACTCCAGTAGCGTAAGGTTCTTGTCATAGGTCTTAGCTTACTCCAATGGGTGGGATTAAAGGGCTCCATTATTTCATCATCCTAGGGTCCCGATCAAACCACCCATAACTGCTCTCCCTCAATTCTTGATGCATTCCTCTTTTGAATCTTTGCAAGTTGGCTTACCAACTGCATCAAAATCCCCCCCTCTTTTCCCCCCAATAGCTCTCTACATTTGTAGTGAACATGTTTTTCACTTCTTCTTCATAAGTGTGCTGTGCTTCTGAAACTTCTCTCCATCCCTTTTGTATTATTGTGGTGTTTTTAAATGGTGCCAAATCTATGAAAATGGTGAATTACCATTAAATTTCTCTTTCTCTGCATTAGAAAACAGAAACTGAATAAGTGAATTATTTCTTTCTTTCTTTTTCCCAATTTCAGTTGGGCTTTGCTGGAGCCAGTTTTATTTGCATGTGTTGTAACTTATAACTTTGTAGGAGGCTGCAACATTTTTAAGGTGTTAGTGGATCTATTCAAAATTGTATTGAGTTTGGGGTTTCGAACGACTTGAACTGTGCTGTCAAAGTGGGGGTTTTGCTTCATATTGAGGATTGTTTAGATTTCAGCTTCAGCAACCATGGTGAGCACTCTGCAAATATTCTCAATATTGTAAAAAAGAATGTGTGTGTGTGTGTGTGTGTGTTTTTTTGGGGGGGTTCATTTTGTGTCTTTGTTTCCTTTGATTCTTTGGTGGGATGTGTGAAGTGTTTTGCGAACTTTTCATAACTTCAGGTATTTTTGTTTTCATTTCAGTGAAGCAAACATGAATATACAAGCTGTTATGAAGATATTTTCAAATGAGAGTGGTTTTGATGAAGATATATCCAAATGGAGGTGTGGTTTTGATGTGCGGACTCTGTTTCTTCTTGAGTCTTTTGTTGGGAGTAGAGTTTTCGCAAGGGAGTTGGGGCTGCAAGACGAGACAAGAACAAGGGCCGTTCACAAGGGTTGTCGGAAGAACAAAAGCAAGAGATCCGTGAAGCTTTTGACCTCTTTGACACCGATGGCTCTGGTAATACCATTCCAACCATCCTTCAGCCTTATTATCTTATTCAAACTCTTCTGAATAAATAGTGAATTGAAAGCCAAAATATTAGTGAGAATTACAAATTGGACAACCTTCCTATGTTTGTATCAACTATTAATATTTTTTATATATCCAAATTGTTTGGTTTCAAAAGTAATGGGGTGCTAATGTAAAACACTTTAGACTAAATTGTTAATTTGTTCTTTTAGGAACAATTGATGCAAAGGAGCTCAAAGTTGCAATGAGGTAATATCCACTATCCCCACTATTGCATATTTTATTCAATTGAGAATTCTGTATTTATGTACATATAAGTATTTGGAAAAGATTGGGAATTGTCCATCTTTCATTACCAGTTGCTTCTAATATTCCACATCATGTGTTCCAACTAAATCAAAGATGGACATATGTGGCAGGGCCCTTGGTTTTGAACCAAAGAAGGAGGTTAGTTGGCCCTTTACCATGGACCAGAACCCAATTCAAAGATTATTAATTAAAGTTCTGGTTTTTGGGTAAAATGTGCATGGCCTTTGAATGTAAATTCAAACAATAGTAGGCAAGGAATTAGTTGGTCTAAGATGTGGAACTTTATACCTATTTCTTTCTTTCTATCATGGCCCTTTTGGTCCTTCCAAAAAACTTGCATGCTTTTGTAAAATAAATTTTAATTTAATTTGGTCATTGAGTATATTTATGTTTCCCAACAGATTTTCTTGGGACCAAAATCATGAATTGCTTTGGTAATAGGAAATCAAAAAAATGATAGCTGATATTGATAAGGATGGGAGTGGGACAATCGACTTTGAAGAGTTTTTGCAAATGATGACAACCAAGATGGGAGAGCGAGATTCCAAGGAAGAAATCATGAAAGCCTTTCGCTTGTTTGACGATGATGAGACTGTGGGTTGCTTCAATATAAAACAAAAACATTTGTAATTTAATTTTTGGAGTTTCATATACCCACCTATTTTTATAACATGCTAATGATAATAGGACAATTCTTCTGTATCAACATATTGATCACACATTGTTTATTGATTTTGCCCATATCTTGTAAATAGATGAAATGAATAACACTCAAACATTATTAAACTTCATTTTGTTCTTGTTTGATTTTTCAAAACTTGATAGGGCAAGATATCATTCAAGAATCTTAAGCGAGTTGCCAAAGAGTTGGGTGAGAACATGACAGATGAAGAATTACAGGAGATGATAGACGAGGCTGATCGTGATGGTAATTAAATAAATATTGTTTGTTTTTCCATCAATGTAATGCCTCTTGTAAATTGTTAAATGACCAATACCCAAATTACCATATTGATGCCTTTGACCATGGTATTTAAATTTACATTTTCAAAATAATATTATTTTTAAAATTGAAATAAACAATGTAAGGGTTTACATCCTATTGTTATTTGATATATATAGTTAGCATATGGTTCCATTGAAATTTTGACATATGTAACAACTAGATAGACAATTATATGACATAAAGATGGTTTTGGAAAACAAAACACAGCAAAATTTTTTAGTATATTATTGTGAAACTTAATTCTAACATTGATTAGTTTGGATTTCATAATCAGTTTTCTTTCCATGGAAGACTTATTACTGGTGAAAGATTTTACAGGAGATGGTGAAATCAATGAGGAGGAGTTTTACAGGATTATGAAGAAGACAAGCCTATTTTAAACCAAATGCATTTCATGCAAATCAATGTGTGTGTGTGTGTATTCCATTAGATTTGGACCAACTCTTTTGAAATAAGAAAATGATAGACAAGTTAACGAACTTTCTATTTTTTGGTGATCTTTGTAAATGTTTGGACACATTAGGATGAACATGATATTGTGGACATTTTGATAGATTCACAAGGTTTTCATCTTCCTTAGTGTAGGCCTGCATTGTTGGCCCAAATGCAAACACTTTTTTTTTTTCACATTTTTAGAATTGAAAATTTCTAAATTTAGCAATGTGAATGCATTGAGGGCTCAACTTATTTTTCTTTCGAAACCCAATTTTGACAATTTGTTTGAATTTCCAGTAACAAAATCCACTCAAAACTCAATATTTTCCAAACCTTAGCTCTCAAAATTGTGAAATAAACCTTATTAAATCTAACTCACTAAATGTTTTCCAACAACACCAAGAACACCTCCAAATTCCAATACAATTTTCAACTTTAGTTTTATGTAGTTTTCATGGAAAAAATGGTTCAATAATCAATAGCTTCCATGCCATAACTTCAAATAGTCTCAAACCAAGTCGATGCACCACTACTCATCAAGAGCTTTCTAAACATACCAAGAACACAATATGAAGCACTGTGGTTTGGAGATCTTGGCATGACAAAAAAAGACAAAACAACCTACCTTGCTTCATAAATAAATGTGATATCAATGGCAAGTTCTTTTTCTAACTCTTAAAAATGATCTTGGATTATGTAACTTATATTTCATTTTGTACAAGTAAAATCTACATTTGGTTCTTTCAAAAGTTTAGTGACATTGTCTAGATGAAAATAAAACATCACAAACACATTGGCCTTGCCAATAGATAAAATATTGTACATCTACCTACTATATCCACACTCAGAACATCAAAACAATCCATTCCAATGTAAGTAGTCTAAACATTTTCACCAAAGAAATTGGTTCACCTAATGTGAAACTTGTTTTAACAAGGTAAAACTTCCAAAAGTGGGATCCAATGTGATAGTCCCTACGCCTATGGGGGTAGGGACCAACAAAATGTTGAATAAACATTTTGTTATTGTAAATATTGTGTAACATTAAAAAATCATAGACAATCATTTGACAATTTTTTTTTACTAACATGTGGCTAAAAGGGTGGAACTTGGGTTTCTTTATGTTTATTAAACATTTTTTAACAAAATTTAAGAAGGCTTTTGACATGTGATAATGTGCATGATGGAGACAATATATTTGGACAATGCACATTTTCTTTGAATGGAAATTTGATAGTCTAGACACAAAAAATTGGTATATTGTCCATACTTGCAAATATGTATGATAATTAGTGATATCAATTATCTTGTTTATATGGCTATCTTTCGAATTTGACAAGTTAGAAAAAAAAATTATAAATAATGTAACTCATGGTGCATACAACCAATAAGACCAAACATGATGTTTGTTCATGATGGATCAAATTCAAAATATGTAAAATATAACCACCCATCATCAATAAGTAACCAATGAAAGAACACCCAAACCATCCAAAAGAATGTCTATGATGAATCGTTGGCGATTGAATAGTTGCTAAGAATTGCCCATAAGTTTGAATGAATGGTTCAAAAACTTAATGGACAACTTTTTTATCTCATAATTATAGGATGAAAGTTTTATGTTTAATCACTTGCCTTACAATGTTTGGTAATGAGAACTTATTTTCCCCTTATAAACATGCCAAACAATTTGGCATACTTATTGGAAGTTTGAGACCATGTCTCCCCATAATGGTGGTAAGGGTGAGTTTTTAAAATTTTTTAAAAAATGAAAAGGTGGGAGCCACCCCTATTTGACAAGGATTTTTTTCTACACACTTTCAAAAGAGGTTATCCACATTAGTCCTCCAAATAGCTTGGTCACAAGTGATGTGCAAAAATTGAAACAAAAAATGAACATCAAGGGTCCTTGCCTTTGCTTGGTGATGTTTTTTCATTCACTTTCAAAAAGTATGGCATGTTTGGTGATAAGGTGCACATGGGACAATATATGTTCACAAGGAAGTGGAGTATGTTTTTTTGCCCCCTTTATTTCAAGGTGGGGAAGGAAGGGCAATATATATATATCATTCCCTTCAAAACCAAATGCAATCCCTACTCCCTTATACACTTCTATACCCGAGCTTGGAGATGGTGACCCAATCTTCAAAAATGAATTTGCAATTAGATATTGCCTATGTTGTGAAGATTTTTGTACAAAGTGTGTGAAATTTGTCAAGGGACATTTCTCAAAAAGGCATCACCAAGATCTTTTGTCCTATTGTGAACAAAAACGACTACAACTATGAATTCACAAAGGACCTTGTGTACAAGAATGTAAAGAAGTTATGAATGGTAGTAGACTAGAACCCATTTATGCCAACATCAAAATTAATATCCTTTGGAATTGCAAGAAAGATTGGCATGCGAGAAGATGGGGAAACCAATTAATTGGGTTATGTATGTCGAATGGACTAATAGTGAACAACAACACTACAAGGTAACGTTAGAGCAAGTGGATTTATTTAACTTTTACAAAGAAGTTGATGATGAGCCCTTGATGGAAAAGGTGTGTGGCCAACTAATTGAATGCATAAGTATAATCGAATGCACCATTTGGTTACTTAGAATACATGTGGCCAAACGGAAGATGGCAACAACCATCTCCATGAATAGGAAGTATTTTTACAAACCCTAATTACAAAAATGAAATTTTATCTAATGAATAAAAAAAAGAACCACAACAATAAATTGAAGATAAAAAGGGTATTTTTGTTTTATGTAAAGGTCTTGCAGATGCAAGGGTCTTTACTTATGAAAACTTAAATAAAGTTTCAAATAAAAAAGACAATGTTTTGTGTGTATTAGAAAGGAAACTTATAGTCTTGCAACAAAATGTTAGCATTGCATAATCCTTTCATTCAAAAAGGTTTAGTTCCTTCTACTTGCATTGCCTTTCCATTTGTTGATTTGGAAAATAGTAATGAGCCAACCTATCTATGGGTTGACAATTGCTCATTTTGTGGATTAGGTTTTAAACTATTGTGGGTGGGACAAATTACATCTTGTAAACATGGTTGGTGTGCATTTGTTCATTTCAATAAGTCCACAAAATGCATTGATCCTTTGTGTCAAGAAAAAATGCATAAATGTTAATGGATTTTGCAACAGTCATCAACTCCTGGAGTGGATCAATGTTAAAGCCCCACAAACAAATTGTAGTTAAAAAAACAAGATGAAGCCATGGGCAAGGTAAGTACACAAACTCAACACATTTTGTTGCCATTTCTTGTGGTTAATCACATGGCTTTGGGGTTATATAACTAATAGTACTCCACATGTGAGCCTTGGATTTCCATCCCAAATCAACAATTTGTATGAAATTCATGGTTGACATAAAGGTCTTTTCTACTAAATTTTGAATGTTTTTGAATATGCAAGGTCATATTTGTTACATGAACATCATCTATGTTACTTGAACATGTTTTATCCTTAGTGTTATTTTTTGTATTAATCCAATGGCCTATTCAAAATTTCATAGGTATTGGTTCTTAACTGGTTAAGTTTCCATACATTTTTTTAAACTTGGAAATTTTCACTAATAAAAATCTTGTCCATTCCAACCATGTTTTTGTGATTAGGGTGTGACTATTGTTCAAATCAACTCATTTTGTGACTACATATGTAATAATCCTACGTGTCACTAAATTATAGATGTTAATAGTCATATGTGTGATTATAAAACAAATGGATTTGGATTGTAATCATAGATGCAATTATAATTTGTGACTACCTTGTGTTTGGATAAAACATTTGATAAAAAATCAACATATGTTATCAATTATTGTTAGATTCCATTGATGGATGAAAACCAAGTCATTTTTGTAACTATTTAAACATATTTTTCACACTACACATAGATGATTAAATCATATGTTGCATCAAGTTTATGAATACAATTTATTATCAAAGTCTATAAAATTACATTTAATGTTGGCATTGGTATTAATTAAGTTTTACATTATTGTCTAAACTCCATATTGGAAACTATCTTAGCCTATATTAACATACCTACTAAGCAAGAATAACTAACTTACCCTAAATTTATATATTGGGCAACAATTTAACTTTTTGAATTACCTATTATAACTAGTAGGTAGGTTATGATAGGTAGGTTATTATAGATTAATATTTAAGTTAGGATTTTGGGTTAAATGAATATAAACTATTATTCCTTATAATTAATAGTTAGTAGTCCATGTTCGTTACTAACTATACTAAATTAGGATAGGCTAACTATTATTACTTATATATCGTTAATAAGTTACATTAATTATTAGTTAGGTTAAGTAGACTAGGCATAAGATTGAATGACATCATACATGATATTATTTTTTTATAAATATTATTATGTATTTATAAATATTATTAAAATGATCTATTAAAAATATATATCTATAAAAAAATTACATCTAAATAGAATTTTGGGAGATATATTATTTATTTATTATTATGTGAACTGAATAATCTTTTCCATTAATAAATCATGTGCTTGAATTCTTTCTTCAAAATAATGATAATTGAAATCTTATCAAAGAATGAATTCAATGGTTTTTTTTGTTGAAATGAGATTTATAAAAAAAAACTCGTTAATTGTGTGCATCATTGATTCTTTTTTAATTGGATTTTTTTTTTGGGACAAAATATTGATAAGATATTTTTTTTAAAGTTGACATTTGTGCAATGTTTAAAACAAAACATGGGTTAGATAAAATCAAACCATTTATAATTTCATAACAAGTGGAATGGTTTGTTGGTAAAGAAGTTGGTTTCCATTTTTGAGATCCAAGGATCAACCTTCACAAATGACATGGTGGTTGTCAATTGTGATTTGTTGATTGAATACTTTCAACTTAAGTGGTTTACATCTATTACATTTCCTAAGTGTTTACTTACTTACCTAAACTAGTTTTTCAGCCTAAGCTAAAAAATGACACATGTTAACAACTCAGAGGATGAAAATAATGAAAATATACAATAATTTCAAGAAATAATATCAATAATTTTATTTAAATAATCATATATATTTTTTCATGACCATGTAGTTATAAATGCAATCTTAACACTATATATGTGACTATCAATTCAACTACCATGCCACATGGTGTCTTTTATAACTAATTGTCTTATGGCACTTGTCTAAGGCGATTATTAGCATTTTCAGTTGCATGTGTCCATTATAATTAAAATGTAATTGAAAAATTAATGGTTAATTTCCAAATTTTTTTAGTGTTTGTTTATGGGATAACAAGTTATGCATGTACTATTGTCATTTTTATGATGCTTGGAGTATTTTCAAAAGTCTTTCAATGTATGTGCATTTTGACAAACGTTTTGTGTATTTTGATTTTGAATTTGGTGATTTTTGTGACATATGATTAGTTACATGGTACTTTTATATCCATGCAGGTTTTGATTTATATAGTTGTGTTGAAGATTCACGTAGGTGAGTTTTTTATGGAGAATATTTCCAAAATCTTTTCATGTTTAGATAACTTTTCACTTATGTAGTTAATTGAGTTTTATGTACAATAAAATGACTTCAAATTACTTGAATAGTCTTTCAATGTATATTTAGGTTTACATCTATGTAGTTATATGTGCATTTTATGTACATTAAAGTGGCTTATGTGTGGTAAAGTTTTTAGATAGGCCATAGAAGTATATGCATGTTTAAATTTATGGAACTTTGGGCACTTTATGTTCATTAAGGTCATTATGTGTGATAGAGTCCTTAGATAATCCATATATGTCTACATGCATGTTTAGATTTATGTAACTTGTAGGCATGACCATATGGACATTAAGGTGGATTTTATGTGGTAGAGTCTTTAGATAGTCCATAAATTTATGCATGTGAAAATTTAAATCAAACAATTATGCACATTTTGTGTAATTAGATAGAAGATCTTGGGTAGTCCTTAGATGTCCGCAAATTAAATCAACATTTTATGTACATTACCTATATGTATTTTTATGTGGCAATTGATTTCTACGTATTTTTGTGATCTAACTTCTTTTTCTATTGGCAAAGGGAGCAAAAATTGAACCTACATCCATTAGTATGCCAAGAATTCAACCTTGTCTATATAAAGGCACCCATTCCCTTGTACTTCCATGCAATTTATTTTAAGTCCAAGATGTTAACCCAAGTGTGCGTAACATACATACGAAACAACAACTTAATCCATTAATGGTCACAAGAAGAAATATTGTTTTTTTTCACTACCCAAATTCATTAGGTTTTTAGTCAAATACGACAAAATTGACTAATATGCAACTTGTACAGTTTGATAAAAAAAGGATTAGTTGATTAAAACATTTTTAATGAAATGTTTTTTAGTCATTTTAGATAGTCGCATGTTGTATTAGATAGTTTTTAATTAAAAAATTATGACATGGATAAATCAAGAAATTTTTTTTGGTTTAAATTGACTTAAAATCTTTGTAAATTCAATGTGAATTAAAAAATGCATTTATTAAACCTTTTATAAAAATATTTAATTAGATAAAAATATTTCAATTTTTTGAAGAATTGCAAGTTTTTATTTTCCCCAATATGATTAGATATAATTCATTATTTATTCATTTTTATGGTGTTGTTAAAATGGTAATCATCCACAAGAAAATTGCCACATTTGGTTATAGACAAGTTGTGTAATTGAAAACTTGTTTAATTTTCAATATTATGGTAATTTACATTGTTTATTGTAATATATATACTTTAAATTTAAATCTGCCCTGAAAAACTTTTCTTATTTATTTATTTTTGATGTTGTTGCCCCTTAAATTCGCAAAAATTGGTCATAAGAAAAATAAAAATAAAAATACAACCATTTAATTATTAAGTCCATATATTTTTAATAATATTAATCATACATCAATATCAACAATTGAAAAAAAATTGAAAAAAAAATTACAACATTTTTTTTATTTCGAATTTTTTTTAACTTGGCAATTCTTGTTGGGAAAAAACTGGGAAAAATAGTGCAAATTCAAGGAAAAATGTAAATAATAAAAAAATGGTCAAAAAATTGGGACAAAAAATTGAAAAAATTGTTAAAATGTTACTCCTAATGAACTTTTTATAAAAAATCTAATAATTTCATCTTAAACACATAAACAATTCCAACATCAAATTTATTTGAAAAAAATTAAGTTCTTTGAAATCATCATAAGCCTTATCCAATGTTTTTAAATTTTTAAAATAAATATTAATGATGTAAGCAAAGGTTTTTTTTGTCGTGAATTTCTGCCATTTTGCAAACATAAAAAAGGCCATCAACATAAACAAAGGATTTTTTAATCTTTTAAAAATATAATTAAAACTTTAAAATCTAAATTTTTAGTTTTTAAAAATGACATAATTCTACAAAGGTTTTAGGACTTGTAATAAAAAATATAAATATTTCAATCAATAATGTTTTCAAAAAAATGTTTTTACAAAAAATCAATTTAAAAGGTTAAAAAAATAACTTGAAGTTGCATGTCATGAATAAATCTACAAATTTTATTTTGTTTAAATTGATCTAAAATCTTTGTAAATTCAATGTCAATTCAAAAATGCATTCATTCAGTATTTTACAAATTTATTTTCAATACACCAAATATGTCCAATTTTTATGGAATTGTAAGTTTTCCTTTTTCCCATTTTCATTAGGTGAAAATTAATTTACTTTTGTAATGTTGTTAAAATGGTATTCATCTATTAAAAAAATTGCTACATTTGGTTATAGGCAAGTTGTGTAGTTAGAAACTCGTTTGAATATTTCAATATTATGGTTATTTATTATATTTTATTATAAAAAATTGACCAAAATTTTATTTCAAATTTTATTTCTTAATTTTGTTGCCCCCTTAAATTGGCAGAAATTGGTCACGAAAAATAAAAATAAAAATTCAAAACCATATTTGTTTAAAAGATGAATCATAAATTAATACAAATAATTAATTACCTAATTTTGAAAAAAAATCTCAACATATTATTTTTTCCTAATGATGTAAGAATATATTTTACATTTTTTTCCTTTTAAAAATAAAAAAATTAATTTGGTGAAATTTTTGGTTTAAATAGTTGGATTATCCCCCACACACAACTACCATATTTTTTTGGTTTTGAATTTTCCTAACTTGGCAATACCTGTTGACAAAAAAATGGAAAAAATTCTAGAAAAATGTAAACAACAAAAAAAAATTGTCAAAAAATTGAAATCACAATTAAAAAAAAAAAAGGTTACTCTTGTTGAATAAAATTTTAAAAGTAGTTATAATAATTCCAAAATTAAACGCATTAAAAAATTATAATATTAAATTTATTTGAAAAGTTTCAAATTCAATCTTTGAGATCATTATAATATACATTTGTTGCGTCTGGTTTTTTCCTCTTGAAAATTAATCTAAATTTTTTAATTTCACATAATTGTTGTTATTGTTGTATAATATTTTATTGTATTATAAGGTGTAGCGATCATGTGATAATGTTGTTAAGGTTTACATTGGATCTAAATTTGTTTGAAAAATGGTCATGACTATGTTAAAATTGTTGAAGCACACAAAATTTGAAACAATGGCTTGGGTAAAAGGATCTTGATTACGACGATGAATAAATATTATGTTTATTGTAATGGTATTCGCACATTGGTAAACATAGTCATTCTCCCGATTTGTACATATATTGTTTCATGAATTGTTTTTTTTTCTGGTGTCACGAACATGAGAACAACCAAATCTACAAGATATCCTAAACTAAAATGAAGATAAAAGTAGGCCTATTTCCAAATCCAAATTGTGAAACAA
>Ga0209208_10007612_pt1 | contig 14616 bp, 13 predicted proteins | sample S1TSphfallax_3_FD_187694 | JGI IMG/M metagenome (GOLD analysis project Ga0209208, IMG submission 187694) | Host-associated microbial communities from peat moss isolated from Minnesota, USA - S1T2_Fd - Sphagnum fallax MG (SPAdes) (version 2) | ecosystem: Host-associated > Plants > Peat moss >...
ACCTAACTCCGCCGGCGCGCGCTTCTGCGGCAATTGCGGGGATAGGCTCGGCTGAGCCGTCCCGATCTCTAGTCCAACAATCGAACCCTAACGGTCTTCCCGGATCGGGAAAGCCGCATTTTGAGCCGCCGTTATCCCGCCTGGCTACAGGAAACGATTGCAATGTTTTCGGCAATCTAAGATAGTAAGAGTCAATTCTCGCTGCGCCAGGGAGTGCGATTGCAACACCCAACGATCCAGGCGGCTCCCGCTCCTTCACTTTCCAGTCCTTCGAACGTCCAGATTGGGGTTTCCTTCCTGGTTGCGCTGCTGCTCTACTGCGTGACCCAGAGAGCGCATCTGCACGATATGTGGACGGAAGACGTGCCCGTGTACGCGCGCGGGGTCGGCAACTGGCTTCACGGCCACACCCCATATACCGGCGATCAGGCACCCCTGTACTTTCTCTATCCGCCGGCGTTTCTGCTCCTGGCGGGCCTCTTCGCCCATGTGGTGCCCGCCGCCTGGGGCACCGGCGTCTATATCGCGGTAATCGTCCTCGCACTGGTTGCTCTGCCGCTGGTGCTGGCCCGCTACGTCTTCCGTCAGCCGTGGCTCGGACCTTGGCTGGCTCTGCTGGTCTTTTTCGCCTGGCCGCAATTTGCCGGCATTCGGGCGATGCACACCATGAACATCGCGTCCTTGCTCTATTGCCTGGCCTTCGCCGCCTCCGCGCCAGGCCTGCGCGGCAACCGCTGGACCTGGTTCTACCTCGCGGTTTTCCTGTCCTGCGCTGTCAAGGTGACCTTTCTTGCGCTGCTGCTGCTGCCGCTCTTGGCTGGCGCGCGCCAGTGGTGGCGCTCAGTCTTGTGCGGAGGGGCGGTGATCGCCACAAACCTTGCGGAACGGCTCCTTTTGCCCGATCTGTATCAAGGCTATGAGTGGTCGCTTCGCCAGGGCATCGTCGCCAGCCAGGCATTTGGATACGGCGTCTTCGGCGTCCTCGCCAATTACCACTTCCGGCAAAAAGGCGTGGGCATCGCGGCCTATCTCGTCGCGGGTGCTCTGGCGTTGCTGCTCACCGGACTGATGTTTTTTCTGCGCCGCCAGCTTTTGCGCGCCGGCAAAACGCCCACCGACCTGGCTGCGGACGGCGTCTGGCTGGCCATGGTCGTCTCGACCACGATCCTGGTCAATCCCCGCGAGATGCAGTACGACATGGATGTTACGGTGCTGGCCGCCTTCGTTCTGCTCGTTTACGGTCTGCGAGCCGAGCGTTGGCTATTCCAGTTGATGGCCGCGACTTTCCTTCCTTCGCTGCTGGTGCCCCATCTGGTGACGAATCCGCGGCTCTACGGGTTTTACGAAACCGCACTTTCGCTGGGAGCATTTGCCCTGGCTTACTGGCGCTTGGCGCGGTCGGCCCGCGCCGCCTCGCCTGCGACGCAACCGCCGCTGGCCGACGGCTTCAAGCAGCCCTACGGGGATGCCGCGCAAGCCTGAGACTAGGACCAACGCCGGGCCGACAACCCTTGACATCACCCCAACATGTCACACACACTGTCACAAGCCCGGACTCACCGTGGCACAACGCTGTCACACGGCGCGCGCTACGACGCACTTACATGTTGGCGTGGCCGGAGCGCATCTCTTCGTTGAAGGTCGGCTTGGTGATCGCCAGCGCCTTGTCCAGCTTCGCCCGGAACTGCTCCGCGCGCGCCAGCAGCAGCGGCGTGGGCGCGGCAAACTCGCCAGTCAGCGACAGCAGGCCCTGGCCAGCCTCGTCCGCCGCCATGCGCAGCAGATCGGCCTCGGTGGTGTTCAGGTACTGCGCGTCGCGCGGGTCGGCGATCCAGACCGGCTCGTTCTTGCCCAGTACCCCCGAGAGCCAATAGGTCTTGAGAAGCAGGTATTCGAGTCGCGCGGCGTCGTCGGTATCCGTAAAGATGAACTTCTTCTGCCAGCGGCTGTAATAGCGCGTGGTCACCGGCACGGGCTGGCGATTGCCGCTTTTGACCAGCTCCAACTGCCCCTGATCCAGCGTCTTGCGCACGGCGTTGTAGAGAAACGTCTCGGCGTACGGCTGCTCGGCCGCCGGCACAATCTCGGCAAAGGTCACCGTCATGGAGGCCGAAATCTTCGCGTGCAGCGGCGAGCCCGTTCCGTCTTCCAGATGAATTTCGCCATGCACAATGTACGTATCCGCGCCCGAGGTTGACCGGTGGAACGGCCACTGGAAATTCTTGAGCGAAACCGGCAGCCCTTCGAGCGTCACATACGCGTCCGGCCGGGGATTCCTGAGCCGCCGAGCCTCTTCCGCCAAGTGCTGGGTCATCGCCGGCAGCAGGTCCGGTTTGTTGAAGTCGAACTCTTCGCTCAGTTCCAGCTTGAGCGTCCGGCCCAGAGACTCGTTCGGACCGGCCACCGGCGCCAGTTCGAAGACCGCCGTGGGCGCTCCGTGGAAATCCTTGCCTTCGGTCGTCAAAACAAGTTTGAGGCCAGCCTTCGAGGCGGCAATGCCGATACTGTCGGTGAGATTGGTCTTGAGCGCGGTCATTTCTATCCTGTCGACGCGAATTCCAGATGGTTCTTCCTTCCGATTCTAGCTGGTCGAGGAGGCTTCTTTGGCTTTCGAGGCCGATGAAAAGATCCAGATCTCGATTGCGAGACCTGGGGCTTTTGATGCGAAGCTCCACTTCAGTGCGTAAACTCGGCCACCGCCGCTGGCCGCGCGGCCGCTTCATTGCGCGAGGCGTTCTCGTCCAGCCGGCCGAAGATCATCTTGCCGCTGGCCGTCTGCAAGACGCTGGTGACGGTAATCTCGACCGAGCGGCCAATTACGCGCCGCGCGTGGTCCACCACCACCATGGTGCCGTCGTCCAGATAGCCCACGCCCTGGTTGTATTCTTTGCCTTCCTTGAGGATGAGAATGTGCATCTTCTCACCCGGCAGAACCACCGGCTTCAGGGCGTTGGCCAGGTCGTTCACATTCAGCACCTCGACGCGGTGCAGTTGCGCCACTTTGTTCAGGTTGAAGTCGTTGGTGACCACCTTGGCGTCCCATTTCTTGGCCAATTCCAACAGTTTCAGGTCCACTTCCTTAATGGAAGGGAAGTCGTCCGGAACGATTTGAATCTCCAAATGATGGTTCGACTGCATCCGCTGCAGCATATCCAGGCCGCGCCGTCCGCGCTGGCGCTTCGAGCTGTCGGTCGAGTCCGCTACCACCTGCAATTCGCGCAGCACGAACTCCGGCACCACATAGATGCCGTCCATGAAGCCGGTTTCGGCCACGTCGGCAATGCGTCCGTCGATGATGACCGAGGTGTCCAGCACCTTGAAGCTGCGCTTGGTCACTTTTTCGCCGGTGAAGATGGGGCCGAGCGCCGCCGGATTGAGCATCTCGCCCTTGCTGGTACCCACTAGCAGGCCCACATAGGTCATCAGCAGGAGCACAAACACCTGAATGGTCGCCGAAGTCGGCCCGGCCGGCAGCGCCGAACGCAGCACCAGGCAAAAGAGCGAAGCGCCAAAGATGCCCAGCACCGAGCCGGCCACGGCACCGATCAAACGGCGTAGATTCAGCGCGCGCACACGCAGTTCAAACACGATCACCGCCGCCGAAGCCACGGCGCCAACCCCGGCCGCAACAGGACCGGAGACTCCGAATGGCTGAAGAAAATAGCAGATCGTGGCAATGAGGCCAACGAAGAGAACTCGCAATAAGATCAGGTCCATAAGAGCCGCTCCTGCCAGGGAAGGGAAGATGCCCCCGGCAAACACAAAATGGGAGTATGACTACCCTCAGGCGGAATCGTCAAGCACGGAAGTTGTACATTACAAAAAATAAATAGACCTAGTAATCGAATTGGTCCCGGAATGACGCAGATTGGTACACTTGCGGACAATGTCGGCGGACGCCCAGCGTCTTTCCCAGGAACTTTGGCGTTTCGCCGCCGTTGCTCTCGGGAGGCCGATCAGTACTTCTGCACCGTCGGATCGATTTCATCCGACCAGGCCAGAATCCCTCCTGCCACATTGCTTACGCGCGTAAAGCCGTTCTGCTTCAGCAACTCGGCGATCCGCTGGCTGCGCGCTCCGCTGCGGCAGTGGACGACGATCTCCTTGGCCGGGTCCAGTTCGCCGATTCGCGCCGGAACCTCGTTCTGCGGAATCAGGTAGCCGCCAATCTGGGCGATTTGCGCCTCGTAAGGCTCGCGCACGTCGAGCAGAAAGAAGTCCTCGCTGGCAGTTGCGTTCGCATCCAGTTTCGCCTTCAGTTCCTTCACCGTAATTTGAGGGATGCCATTTTTCACGCTTGCCGCCTGCGCCGGTTCGGGCGCGATTCCGCAAAACTGGTTGTAGTCGATCAACTGGGTCACTGTCGGGTGCGTCCCGCAGACCGGGCAATCCGGATTCTTGCGCAGCTTTAGCTCCCGGAAGCGCATCGAGAGCGCGTCCACTAGCAGCAGCCGGCCAATCAGCGGCTCGCCCTTGCCCAGAATCAGCTTGATGACCTCGGTCGCCTGGATTACGCCGACAATTCCCGGCAAAATCCCCAGTACGCCGCCCTCGGCGCAGCTCGGCACCAGGCCCGGCGGCGGCGGCTCGGGATAGAGGCAGCGGTAGCACGGACCGGTTTCGGTGGCAAAGACGCTCGCCTGCCCCTCGAAGCGGAAGATCGAGCCGTAGGCATTTGGTTTGTTCAAGAGAACGCAGGCGTCGTTGACCAGGTAGCGCGTCTGGAAGTTGTCCGTCCCGTCGGCGACGATGTCGTACTGGGCAAAGATTTCGAGCGCATTGGCGCTGGTGAGCAGGTTGTCGTGCTTGACGACGTTGAGCGCCGGATTGAGCGCATTCAGCTTCTCCTGCGCCGAGTCGATTTTCTTCCGCCCAATATCTTTCGTCGAGTGAATGATCTGCCGCTGCAGGTTGCTGGAGTCGACCGTATCGAAGTCCACCAGGCCGAGCGTGCCAATGCCCGCGGCGGCCAGATACAGCGCCAGAGGAGAACCCAGCCCGCCCGTGCCCACGCACAGCACCTTTGCGGCCTTCAGACGCCGCTGGCCCTCCATGCCTACTTCGGGCAGGATCAGATGGCGCGAGTAGCGGCCCAGTTCGTCGTTGGTCAGTTCTGGCAGCGCGTCCGGCTGAGCTGCGGGTTCGGCAATTGCGGAGGTCATCGTCGGTGCTTCCTGATAGGAAATCCTGAACCTCCAGAATAACGCAGATCGGTTTCCCCTGGCTCTCCGGCGAATTCAGGCGCGGAAAATTGCGAGTCCAGCCCGCATGTGCGAGAGTGGAATCAATCGGCGTTGTGGCCGAGGACCATCTCAACACTTCGCAACCGGATCCGGCAACGCTTTGGCGCAACAATGCGCCGGCCGGAATGCCCGTCGCGAGGGACTGGAACGCAAGCATGTCGAAGAAGATCAAGGCGCAGACGCTGGGGCAGATTCAGGACACCCTGAAAGCGCACGGATTCGAAGTCACGGCCAAAGCCGGGCAACTCCGCGTTTCGAAATACGGCTGCGCGGCCGTGCTGGTGGCCAGCAAGGAAGTGGGCGAAGAGCTGGGCACCGCTACCGGCAGGGACACCGTCGTTGCCTACCGCGAGCGTCCAGGAGTGCTCGTCGCCGGCGAAATCTCTCGCCTGCTGGATCGCGGCTACCAGAAGTTCCTGAAGACCGCCAAGTACGAGCTGCCAGCCACGGCCGCGCAACTGCGGGCCCTTCACGAGTTTACCGAGGAGCTGACCCAACTGACCGGCGGCGTGAGCCTCTACAACGAGGCGCTCGGCACCACTAGCGACCTCTACGAGTACGACCGTGTCAAAGGCCGCGAAGCGCAGCAACCCGCCCCGGCGCGCCCCTGGGAGCTCTCCGGCGGACACTGAAGAAGGCCCTAGCGGCCGCTCCCGATTGGACGATAAGTCGGAAAAGGGAGCCAGCGATGTCGAATCCGCCCCATGCCAGCCTTCCCGCGATCGCCCCGGAAACGGAGACGGCCTCCGATCGTCGCCATGACCCCCGCCACGCCACCGACGTGCGCGCTTTCGTGCTGCTGGTCCATTCCAGAATTCTCAGCCCCGCGCGCATCTTAGACATCAGCATCGGCGGCTGCCGGGTCCGATCCGAGAAGCGCTTCTCCATGGGCATTTTTGTCCGTCTTGAGTTGGAGTTCGCGCTGCGCTGTGTGCCGTTTCGCCTCGGCGGCGTCAGCCAGCATATTGTGGACGAGCACACTTTCGGCATTCGGTTTCTCGATTTGAGTCCACGCAGAAAGGCGCAGCTCGCCGAGTTGATCGCGGAAGTGGCCCAGGCCGAGGCGCGTGAAAAAGCCGCGGCCGCCGAGGCAATCTGACTGCGGCAAGCTCGCCTGCGACCCGGAATCGTCGTGGTCGCTTAACCCCGTTTGCCCGATTGTTTGGCGCGCTCGCGCTGCAGCTCCCGGTAAAGATCGCTTTTTCCAAGGCCAGATTCACGCGCCAGATGTTTCAGAGCGTCCTTTTCTGAAAGCCCTTCGGCCGTCAGTTGCGCCACCTGCGCCGCAAGGCTCATCGCCGCCGACTTCTGCCCCTGACTGATGGGAACGGCTTCGACCAGCAGCGTGATTTCCCCGCGCACACGATCCCGCGCCGCAAGACTGCTTCGCACTTCCACGACCGTTCCGCGCAGAAACTCCTCATGCAACTTGGTAAGCTCGCGCGCTACGACAACCCGCAAACCGGATCCCCACACAGATTCGAGATCGGCCAGCGTCTCCAGAATGCGGTGCGGGGCCTCGTAAAAGATAAGCGTGCGCGCCGCGCCGGTCGCGGAATTCTGGCCGAGCTGCTCCAGCATGGTCCGCCGCGCTCCCGGTTTTTCCGGCAAGAACCCAAGAAACTCGAAGTGCGCGGTCGAAAAGCCGCTCGCGATCAGCGCATTCACGGCCGCATTCGCGCCCGGAATGGGAAAAACAGCAACTCCGGCGGCAATCGCGGCCTGGATCAGCCATTCGCCGGGGTCGCTGATTCCGGGTGTGCCGGCGTCGGATACCAGCGCGATGCGATCGCCCGATTGCAGCGCGGCCACCAGCTCCACGGCCCGGTCGCGCTCGTTGTGCTGGTGCAGGCTCACGGTCGGCGTCTTAAGCTGGTAGTGGTTGAGCAGCTTCTGCGTCTGGCGCGTATCTTCGCAGGCGATGCGGTCGGCCTGGCGCAAGACGCGCAGGGCGCGCAGGGTGATGTCTTCGAGGTTCCCGATCGGCGTGGCGACCAGGTAAAGCCCGGGTGCGAGCGGAGCTTCGGATTCGGATTCGGGTTGGGACACTGAAGACCAGCATAGCGCGGCTGTGGGACGGTTGCGGGCTCCGCATGGCGCAATCCCCGTCGCGCACTGCGCAATGCGCGCTTCCCACTGCGCAATTTTTGCGAAACGCCGCGCAATCCTTGGCGCGCACGCGGCAATGCAAGCGTTCGTTTGTCCCGCAAGCTGGGAGTCTGAGGCCGAGGGAAAAAATTGCGCCGGGAGAGTTTTCCCGGAATCAAAAAGTCCGTGAAAACGACTGCGATCTCGCCTAATGGCTTCCAGCTTACGCGCCTTGGCCTGATGAACTGTTACCTGGTTCGCGAGCCGGACGGATTTACGCTCATCGATACTTGCCTCCCCGGCTCCGGACCGGGGATCGCGGCCGCGGCGAAGGCCGCTGGGGCGCCGATCCGTCGCATTTTGCTGACCCACGCGCACATGGATCACGTTGGCTCGGTCGACGATCTTGTTTCGGTGCTGCCCAGCGTAACTGTGGCGGCATTCGAGCGCACGCTGCCGCTGCTGCGCCGCCCGGCGGACAAGACGCTGCTTCCCGACGAGCCGCAGGATTCGTTTGGCGGCGGGTTGCCGGGGATCGCGACGCCTGTGACTCAGGTGCTTCAGGACGGCGACCTCTTGGGCAGCCTGCGGTGCATTGCCACGCCGGGGCATATTCCGGGGCACATGTCGTTCCTGGACGAGCGCGACGGAACGCTCTACGCCGGCGATGCGCTGATTACGGTAGGCAAACTGGCGGTTTGCGGCTGGACTCCCTGGTATTTTCCACTGCCCACCGCGGTGATGTGGTCGAAGGCGCTGGCTCTGGCGAGCGCAAAGAAGCTGCTCGACTACCCGATCGAGCGCTACGCCAGCGGGCATGGGCCGGTGCGCGAGGGCGGCATTGCGGCGCTGAAGCGGGCGGTTGCCGAAGCCTCCGCGTAGCACGTTCCCTTACGGTCTAGGACCCCAGACTTTTTGCCAGGCGGCAAATTCGCTGGGGCGTATCTGGTAGCGGGCGAAGTTGCCTTCGTGCAGGTTCAGGAGTTCGGATTCGGCCATGGCCCGGAAGCGGTCGCGCTCGTCTTCGGCGATATGCTCCTGCGCCCAGTAGGCTACGTATTGGTACGCTCCGCCTCTCGTTAAGTGGCTGCGCACGATTTCGGCGACGACCTGACGCAGCGCCGCCGAGTGTTTGAAACGGAATGGATCGGGTTCGCCGAGCGACTGGCGGACGGCTGCGTAGTGCTGCGCCGAGCGCGCGTAGGCCCAGAGAAACAGGTCCTTGAGCAGATCGACGCGATTCAACTCGTAGACGCCCAGCACGGCTTCTGTGTACAGCGATTGCGGGACATCGGTGAAGGAGAGCGGCGATACGTTGCGCTGAATAAACGGGATATTGGCGGCGAGGCGGGAGACGCGCTTGTTCACATCGTCGAAGGGCTGCAGGTAAGGCAACTGCGCCATGACGAAAAGTGCCTGCTCGAAGGGGTCGCGGATGGCGGCGGCGGTGGCGAGCAGTTGCTCGAAGCATTCCTCGATCAACTGCGGCACGGCGAGTGGATGGAAGGCGGATTTTTCGATTCCAACGCCGATGCGCCGCAGGCGGCCTGGGGCGCCCTCGTCCGGCAGCAGATTCTGGGCGAGGATTCCGTGCAGATTGAGGATCGTATAACGGTTGAAGCCGATGTCGTCCGCGGAACTAACCAGAAACTCGATTGCGTCTTTATGGTTGACGATCATTTGCGCATCGAGACGGCTGCTCCCTTCGGCTTGCTCGCCGAACTCGATCAGGCGCTTGGTGTCGAGCAGAGAGTAGGTGTTGCCTTCGAGGCGGCTGGAGTTCCAGGCGAGGTCGATGAGCAGGCGGTTCAGTATCTGGCGGGCATAGGTTCCGGCAGGGGCAGCGAAGCTGGGCTGGCCGATTTCGGCCAGGCGGGCGCGCTCGTCGGCAGCGAGATAGAAGGTTTCATTGGGGCGGTATGCGTCAAGGAAGGCGCGGTTGTAGCCGACGGGCTTGCGCGCGGCCAGAGGCTGGCTGAGGTAGATGCGGATGGCCTGGCCGGCGGGGGAGATGGGCAGGTCGAACGCTGCCGGCTCGTTGCGGGTTGTGGGGATGATGGCGGTCTGGCCTGGTTGGGGCAATTCTAGCTGGGGCAGGCGGTATCGGGTGGCGCGGCCTTCGCCCTCTTTGGCCAGACGCCCGGCCGCGATGAGGTGGTTGAGCCGGAATTGCAGGGTGCGGGGTGCGATTTGCGGAGCTTGCTGAGCCAGTTCCGCCGCGATCTCCGCCTGGGCCGCGCCGTCTGGGTAGCGCTCGACGACTGCGAGGATGGCGGTGAGGTCGTCTTCCGGGATGCTTCTCGCCATGGTTACCCCCGTCTTTCTTGCGCGAAAGACGTTCTAAGGGTATTTTAGCGGATTTACGCGCAAGAATGAGGGGAATCGCGCAAGAATTGAGGGAATCGCGCAAGAATTAGGGGAATCGCGCAAGAATTCTGTTGCGCGATTCGGGGATTCTTGCGCGCAACGGAGTCGGGTTGGTCCAGACTGCTCTGCGGAGGAGGAAGGTTGGGTGCGGCGGATGCGGTTTGGGCTCACGCTTGGGGAGATTTTGTTGCGGCGGGGATTCCGGGGCTGGATGCGCCTGCTCTCTACTGGGCTCGCGCTGCGGGCGAATAGGTTGGCATTTGTGATTCCCACCTTGCCGCGAGCCCGGTGGCAAGGGTTGAGCACCCGCCTTTGTTCGTTTGGGCGGGAAGACAAGAAGAAGGGTGAGCCACCCGGCGAATGGGTTGGTATTTTCTACTCCTCCCATTTTATTGAGTTCAGCACCCAGGAATGGCGCTCACATGGTTTGTTCGTTTCCAGGTTGAGTTTGCGAAGAAGATACTACCCGCGATGGCGGTGCTAAGGCCTCGTTCAGGGGAGTGCTATCCTCAAGTTCATAGGCGGAGAAATTCTATCTTGGGCGGCTGATGAAAAAGGTGGAAGTTAATGAAAATAAAGGCGTTCGCGCCATCTCGCTTTTCAGCGGGTGCGGTGGCTCTGATCTCGCGTTGAGCGGAAGCGGCTATGAAGTGGTGTTCGCCAACGACATTTGGGAAGCCGCCTGCAAGACCTACGAGTCAAATTTAGGCGCAGGAAAAATCGAGTGTGGAGACATCGCGAAAATTGACGAGTTTCCAGCCGCTGAATTGCTTGTCGGCTGCTACCCATGCCAGGGGTACACTCAAGGCGGTAAGCGTGATTGGGGTGCCCCAATCAACTTCCTGTACAGGCAATTTGATAGAGCCCTGCGGCTTATTAAGCCTCTCGCGTTTATCGTGGAGAACGTGAATGGAATGGCTTTTGGCGATAGCCGCCAGCTTCTTGACAATCAGCTGCGGCGGTATCGATCAGCGGGCTATCGAGTAAAGTGGACGATTATGAATGCAAGGGACCATGGTGTCGGCCAAAACCGTCGTCGTGTTTTCTTGGTTGGCGTGAAGTCTGAATTGGAATTCAACTATGATTTTCCAAGCCCGACGCATGGTGCGGCGCACCCCCTCATTCCGTTTGTTACCCAGAAGGCAGTGCTGTCATCGCTTCCAGAGTGGCCCGTTGGAGAGTTCAACGATGAGCCTTTACATTGGTACTACCTGTCTAGGCGCAGGCGGTACGACTGGGATGAGCCCAGCCCATGCATCGTGGGGCATTGGCGGCATGTTCCCCTCCACCCAATGAGTCCACCGCTAAAAAGAATTCATACCGATAAATGGGAGTTCGAATATGAGGGACGGGCCAGGCGCCTGTCCTATCGTGAATGCGCTGCAGTACAAGGTTTTCCGGAAACCTTTACTTGGAGTCATGGGACTGTTAGGGACCGGTTCCAGATGATTGGAAATGCCGTTCCCCCTCCCCTCTTCAGAGCAGTTCTTGGTGCATTGGACCACCTCTGGACTAAATAACTGAGATCGTCATGACCTGTTCTCGCTTGCTCGACAGCCACTCAGCCGCGCCGCGGCCAGAATGTGGGGCGAATTCGCAGATTCGAAACCTGTCGAAGGTGAGCCTCGTCGCATGGTGTTTCTTTATTCGCGTTTCGCTGTCCATCACGAAGGGCACGGCAAAGAAAGTCAAATACACGTTATGGGGCTTGTGGCTAAAAAACTCCCAGAACCATGAATCAGAGGTTTCAAAGCCCTTTTGCTTCCAATCATTTCTCCCGGTAGCGCAGTTGCCAAGAGCAACCAGCTTTGGAAAGGAGTTGTCCTTAAATCCCTTTACGATCAGGACGTCCCAGCCGCCGTCGCCGCCTCCCGGAGCAGTTTCCCGCAACTTCTCGCCGAGGTCGGGGATCATGTCGACGACCTTATCTAGAAGATGTCCGTAAGTTGGGAACTCCTCAGTTTTCCACGGTGCCCCAATTCTAATTCCATCCGCTGCAAAAAATTCCTTCGCTGCGCGAGTAACGATGGTTTCGAACTGCCGGTCCCTTTGCTCATTTTCAATTTCGTCTGACGGGAGCATGCTCAGGGCAAGGCAGAAAAGATAAGTCGAATAATGTGGTTCAGGATGCTTCAATTCCAGCTTATAGCCGTCGTAGGTGAATGGGTAAGCCTCTTCCAGCAGCAGATCCCTAGACGCAAACTCCTCCATCACGCACTGGGCCAGACTCTCGGCGTCTTCTTCGGTCACCTCATCCTGAGCAGCTTGTAGGAGAGCCTTGAGTGAACTTCCGGTCTCTGCCCTTGAGCTAGCCCACGCTTGTATTTCGATAACGTCGGCAATTTCGCCAATGGTGGCCATTTCTACCGCGCTGCTCCAGTTCTAGCGTCGGATGTGTTTAGCCTAAGCTTCTCCATGGCGCCATCCAAGCTATCGATTGCGGAGATAACCTTAGGATCATCCTTGACATCGAAAATCTTTGTTAGACATTCTTCGATCGTGTAAGCCGCGCTTAGCAACTTCGCTACAATCTCGTCGGAATTGTATTCGGTGTACAGAAGGGCTGCATCGAGATTTTTCTTGTTCCGGAAGTGTTGAAGTCCTGTCTGGCTTCCCAAGACGGCGTCAAGTTTTTGTTGTGACCTGCTATTTACGAATGGGGGAGATTTCTTCGTTCCAATGGTCCAGCTAATGAACTCGCCTAGCTCCATGAGATGATCTTGCGGGACTGGCGCGTTTGTCAGCTGTTCAGGGGTAAGAGCGAGGAATTTCTGCACCTCTCTGCTACCCAGAAGGGTGTAAAACGTCCCAAAATATCGTTTTGTCGGCGCTTGGGATGCATCGAAAATCCCGGCGGCTTCAGCTTGTTTCAGAGTCAGATAGGCCACGAGCCAGCGACGAAGGGTGGGGGTTGTTGTGCCAAGCCGTTTGGCAAAGCGCATAAGACTTTCCGTAGAAAGGTCGCCCTTGCTCTTATCTAAGACGAATCGAGCCTTAGCCTCTGGGGGCCACTCCCGAGTGGCTGTGACGTGCTTATAGCCGAGGTAGGCCTCTAATTTACCCTCTTCCCAGCCGCTTTGTACCCTGACCTGTTTGAGAGAAGCAGTGATCTCGGCGGGCAAAGTGTGGACGGGCGGCTCCGGTTTGCCGTCGCCGATTTTTTGGCCATTCAGGAGCTTAAGAGCTGCAAGCCTACGGTTGCCCTCGACCACGTAGAATTTACCCGCCGTCTCGGCGGGGCGTACGATTATTGGGTCACCCTCAATCACGCCGGACGAACTCATCGAATCGACAAGGTCTTCTACGCCGATGGCGTCCACGAGGAAGCGGAATATCTCCTTCTCGCCTTCCCCTGATCCCTCTGGCAGCCGCGGATTGTGAGGGTCGAAGAGAAGACTCTGTACTTCTACGATTTGGAAAGCAATGGGCATGTCTACGCCCCGATTGTAAACCATGAACGGGCGGTCAGAGTGACGGCATGGGTTCGATTGCGCGCGGCCTAGCTTCCCGCGTCCATGCGTTCGAGTTTTCTTTGTTCTGCTAGTAGGGACATGCTGGTCATTAGGTTTTGGACGCTTACCATGCCTACGATTTTTTCGCCTTCGGCTACCGGGATGAGGGTGAGGCCGCGGCCGGCGGTGATTTTTCTTATGATGTGGCCGAGGGTGTCTTCCGGTTTGGCTACCTGGAAGGTGCGGGACATTACGCCCTGGATGTAGCCGTCGCCTTCGGAGCGGAGTTGCTCGACGATGCGCTGGCGGTTGACGATGCCGACTAGCTGCTGGCCGCGGACTACGGGGAAGTCTTCTTGCAGGGAGTGGACGCAGCGGCGGAGGGCGTCGGCGAGGGTGTCTGAGGGGGAGAGGGTGGCGTAGTCGGTGAGCATGACTTCGCGCATCTGGACGGTGTCGACGACGGATTGGAAGAAGAGGCCCTGGTCTTCGAGTTGTGCTCCGATGAAGATGAAGAAGCCGGCGGCGGCGAGGATGGGGTCGTGGAGCATGAAGCCGATGGAGATGGCGGAGAGGGCGATGAGCTGGCCGAGGCCGACGAGGGCGCGGCTGGCCGGTGTGGGGCCGTGGGCGCGGGCGAGTCCGTTGCGCAGGAGGCGGCCGGCGTCGAGCGGGTAGGCGGGGAGCAGGTGCAGGAGTCCGAGGAAGCCTTGCGTGAAGACGAGCGAGCGCAGCAGGGCAGCGGGGGTGATGTAGGGGTAGGAGAGGAGCGGGAAGTTGGCGCTGGCACCGGTGAGGGTGGCGGCGAGGGCGAGGGCGGTGAGGAGGTTGGCGAGGGGGCCGGCGGCGGCGAGGGCGTATTGGGCGCGGGTGGAGCTGGCTTGCTCCTGGGATTCGGGGGTGGCGTAGGCGAAGAGGCCTCCGATGGGGAGCAGGAGGACGGTGCGCAGGCGGAGGCCGAGCCAGGCGGCGGTGAGCAGGCGGGCGGTTTCGCGGATGAGGACGGCGGCGCAGATGAGCAGCCAGAGGGCGATGCCGGCGCTGGTGGATGCTCCCGAGCTGGAGGCGTAGAGCATGCAAACGAGGGCGAGCAGGACGAAGAAGGTGTGGATGCGGAACTCGACGCCGAACCAGCGGCCTAACGGGATGGACCAGCCTCGCATTTCTTCATTGTAGAGGGTGGGGTGTTGGGGCGGGAGCAAACAGCAGATTGCCTGCGGGGAATGACAGATAGAGAGGTAAAAGCCGGTCCTTCGCTTTGCTCAGGATGACAAGGCGCGGGAACTATGGAAGAAAAGCAAAGGGAAGACCGATTTGAGAGGATTCGGAGAGCGGGGAGGGTGCGGGTGCGGGTGATTGCGGGGAGTTTGCGGGGGCGGGTGCTGGCGGCGCCGGTGGGGTTGGAGACGCGGCCTACGGCGGACCGGCTGCGGGAGACGCTGTTTAATGTGCTGACGCAGGGGGCG
>Ga0209208_10007613_pt1 | contig 14616 bp, 8 predicted proteins | sample S1TSphfallax_3_FD_187694 | JGI IMG/M metagenome (GOLD analysis project Ga0209208, IMG submission 187694) | Host-associated microbial communities from peat moss isolated from Minnesota, USA - S1T2_Fd - Sphagnum fallax MG (SPAdes) (version 2) | ecosystem: Host-associated > Plants > Peat moss >...
ATTTGGAGGGTGGGTGAGGAGATTTGGGTGCGTTTTTTTTGGGCTAAGGGTTTAGAAGGGTCATGATTTTTATTTTTTTCGTGGAGGGGGGGAGGGGGTGGGGGTGGGGTTCTAGGGGTCTTAATAGGTGGAAGTGAACCGAAGTGATAAATGTGAAGGACCGGGTGAGGGGGATCAACGGGGTGCATTATGCACCGAGTTCACACTAGTACCAAATGGAGGAGACAAGGTCTGATTTTACTTCATTTTAAATGTTTCATATTTTTTACAAACTTCATTTGATTACTTGGATTCCTTGTTTGTAACACCTGCATAATAAAGGATCGGGGGGAAAAGTTGTGAAAAAAATGTAAAAATTAAATAAATGTCTTGGTTCCTGAAGATGCCTAAGGTCTTGTGTTGGGTTGTTGGGAGTTGGGGGTCAGTAACATGGTGTTTGTATGTGTTTGTCCATAAAGAGGAGGTTGGGAGGTTTTCTAAAAGTTGTTGCCTTGGAAGTTGGGGTTACCATGGTGTTTGTTCATGAAAGGGAGGTTGGGAGGTTTTCTAGAAGTTGATTCCTATAGGTTTACATAGTTTTCAGAAGTTTTCTTGGGATTTGCGACTGGGTCAATGATTTCCAAGACACATGAACACTGAGAGAATTAATACACAACCTTCCTTTTTATGAATATAAATTAAACATGTGAAAAATTGTTAATGAAATAAATAACTTAAAATCTCATGGCTATGTAAAATTTTACATAATTCAATCTTGCAATGCATTTATTTTTCACATGACCACCTTTACTTGTATCTAATTTCTTACACAATTTGGTTATATTTGAAGATGTGGGTTCATATTTCATTTTGTCACTTTTTGCATTGTCTTTTGTTCATTTTCTCTAGGTTGAAATTATTTTTCCATGTTTAGTAGAATGTTCAAAACTTTTGTTAAAGGATATTGAAGACATAAGTAGTCTGATTGTGTGAGTGCATTACCACTGCTTTTAAAACACATGTGATTTGGTGTCTTATATTTTTTAATTTGTTCCAAATACTCACCAAGATTACTCTTTTCAATTGAAAAAACGTTACCACAATCATCCATGACCATTACAAGGACCCAAGACAACAAGCATTTGCTTGCCGTCTTTGGGTTCACTAAGTTCATGACAATTTTGACATGCAGAATTTCAACTTTCTGTAATGGCTTTACCCAAGTTCATAGAATACACAATTAACACATGATTTTAGAGTCAGTTAAAAGTTCATCATTTGGTAGGACATAAGAACATCTGTGGGAACTTTTCACATAAATAAGCTTTCCGGTTAAGAGGAATTACACTCTTCAAAACAAGAGGACTCTGTTTGTAGGAATATAAATGCTTGAACATCTTTTGAGTGTAAAGTTTCAATTTACTGTTCTAGATAAGAACTAATAAATTATTGCAGTTTTGTGAAGCCCTTGCTAAAAGAAATTCATGAATTGAGAGTTTTGTAGAAATTGGCTGAGCTGCTCAGTTTTTCAGAAATTTTGTGGCTGGCTAGTGTCCACTTGACATACCTTGGCAGCTTTGACACAACTCTGTCAAATACTTAACTAATTTTTTAAGAGCCCAGGCCCAAAAATAGAACGTTCCATAATATTCTAAACAATTCTCTATTTCCCTTCACAAAATTTTGTTCTTTGAAAAAAATATTCAAACTTCTTTATTTCAACATTTCTGAAAAGAATATAATTAGTGTTAAAGCTGCCAAGGTGCTCCAGTAGTGGTGCAAATGATCATGGGTCAGTAGCTTGAAATCTGAATTTGTGTAGAAAGTCACATGGGTTTGCAAGTAGCTCTTCTGGCTGGAGCCATTGATATCAAGAAGGCCACATGGACAAGCTCTTTTTTATTGAAACTAAAAGAGTTCTTCTAACACTATATATTCTTTTGGAGTTTTCAATCATCCCACATACACCCCTTGTATATAATACATACTCCTTTGCTTGGAGGACAACATCCTCAAAAACCGGGGATGTTTTGTTTCCTCCCTGTTGTTTTTGATTCCTGTTGAATTGTTGACTAGTAGCCTGTACCCTACCAGTCCATTAGGTTTTCAAAAGTTCCCACAGATGTTCTTATACATTCCCAATCAGTGCAACAATTATGGTACACTAATCTTCGCCAAGAGTTTTTGGGAGTGTCAACACTTCAACAATAAGAACTTGTTGCAAGCTACAATTCAAATGAGTGCAACTGGTTATCATATAGAATGAGTTGTCAAACATGAGACAATTGCTGAATTCACATGTTCCAATTTTTGAATCAAATCAAGTACGCGTCCTTTGTTCAAATAACAACAATTAATGTCTAATTTTGAATATCTTGGAGAATGCATAGAAAAGTCTGAACTAACACCTCTGAAGATAAACATTGTGTTGGTTCCAACAGAACTGAAACAAAAATAACAAAGAATGAGTGTGATCATTACCTTTTAAATGTGATTCACAAAATATCAGATTGTCACCTTTGTCATGAATGGCAGTCACTAGCACATGTTACTCCTCACTGACTTCATCAACTCCTGGTGGTGGATGTAGATAAAGTGGATAGAAATCTGCTCCAAATTTTGGGCAAACAATTATACACAAATTTGCATCCTGAGTTTTTGTTGCATTTCCAGAAGCAACTGGAACACTCAGTCATGATGTTGGTTAGCACTGAAGAGACAAAGATAATTGAGTTGTAGTCATCAATCTCCTGCAGATGGCCTCCAGAACTGGAAAGCTGGAGACCCAAGATCTGCAGTTCTCTGCACAATATGGCATTTTTCGCTACTGAAAAATGTAGGTGGGAATTAATGAGATTTGGCACCAAAGCTCATGATTCCTATATTTGACACAGGAAATTTCAGCATGACAGAATGGCTAACAGAAATATCCATTAATGTCCAGTTGACATCTCAAAAGAGGCTTTTGAAACCGGAAAAAAAGCACTTTTAGACAACAGCTCTCAAGCATATAGGCTCTATGAGATGAGTCGAATCTAGGAAGAAGGGCAATTAAGATGCTAAGATTGAGTGTGCCTCAAACTTGGGCAACAGATTCCAATGCCTCTCTTTCAGTTACCTCTGAAATTTCAGAAGCAGATTTCCAGGATGGAGGGGTAGCTAGAAACTTTGCATCAAACAACTTAGAATGTGAGGAAAGGAGGGGAGTGTATGGTGTAGCCCCATCAGGAAGCCCGAAGACCCAGTCAAGAACATTCAGGTACTTTGACCGAAAAACGTCACGCTCTTGAGCATAGCAATGCATTATGATGGCAGTAGCAGTGCTGAAAAGCAGGACATCAAACCGTTTAGGAGGAATCAAATTGTAGCGCTCCAACAGTCCCCAATCAGTCACACAGATTGCAAAGCTCTCCATTGCACGGGCAAAACAGTACAGGGCAATTTCCATGCGCCGTGATTTCTTCTCAATCATCAATGCTAGACCCACTGGAAACTGTGGAAAATAACAAACAGATACATAGTCAGCATCTCCATATACATCATGTCACTTCCATCAAACTTCACCTACTGGAAGCCTAGTTTTTGTGGTTCCTTCTCTCAAGTCAATTACTTCTCTAAATCTGTATTTCAGTGGATTAAAACCATGGATCACCAATGGTGAAACAAAAGAGGCACAAAATCTATCTTTTCAGCTCCACCAGCTGATCCTGGAGCATACTCTTTGACCAATTAGGTATTAGCTAGCATGGTCACATCTGGTCAGCATTGAAAACAAAACCACCAGCAATGTGTGGTACATTATGACCAGTGGCATTTACTAGTGCAGCAGACCTTGAGATAAACAATATGCCACTGCTCTATAGTGTACTCCTAGAATATTTCAAGGATATCACAATAAGAAAAGCACATACACAGAGCATAAACAAAAGAGACTTTCATACTTACTCCAAAGAAAGTCAATTCATGTAGCTGCAAGAGGACAAAACTCAAACAAAAATAGAGTACCATGCAGATGCAAAAGAGAAGGATTCGTACAGTTGCTGCTGCAACAAGCGGGGAGTTCATAGTCCCTGTGGCTCTAAACAAAACACATGTCCAGGACCTGCATAGAGACAAAGGAAGTTTGTAAAAATATCAACTACTATGATACAGCACAAAAGAAACCAGAAGAAATAATGGATTGAATGATGTCCAAAAAGGATATACTACCCACATCTAAAAATCCAATCCAAACCCAAGGGGCATATAGTGACAGGAGGTGTGCACCTACCAATTAAAACAAAGAACAAACTGAGATGAAGTGGAGAAAAGAATTGCTGATGAACAGAGTGACAGGCATTCTGGTGAGATACCTACCAGGCTGATGCACAATAAACAGCAAGGAATAGGCTAGATCTAGCTGTGCCAATCAAGGATTTCCACAATATAGGAAATGGCCTGCACCCATGATTACAACAACAATAGTGCGTGTAAAGAGATTCAACAACATTCCTTCAAAGGCAGCACCAAAAATATGAACAAATTATCAGAAAGGCTATAAACCTTTTCTGTCATTGATGAACAAATAAGAGAGAAAAGCATTGGCCTCAGGAAATATGATTACCTCACAAATAGGCCTTGACGATGCACAAGAAGAGCAGGAACAAAATAAACTGGCAAGTAAACGGGCAATGACCGTAAATATGCTGGCCCCAAGAAAGAGAAGAAATGTGGCATGCAACCTTGGTTTCCATGTAACATCTGCATCATGAAGCCACAACATAGAGATATTATCCCAGTTGGCAAAACAATCTCAAGCTCTGGGAGAAATATTATGCAGGATATGTCAACAGAGGCAAAAAGTTAGAAACCAAAAGCCTGCTCTTCAACAAATACCTGCTTCTACTGCATGTTTTAAGAGGCCAGATTGTACAGTGAAAAGAGATCAAACCTCTGAAGAATTATTGCAATAATAGTAATAGGCTCCTTGAGAAAAAAGATGTCATTACCTTGCATGGAATGGACATATTGGGATCCAGTTTCAGATCAACTCCATTTGATTTGTAATACTCCTCAATGGCTTTCAAGGCAGAGAATGGCTCCATCTTCAGTGCTAGCTCCTTGAACCCCCTTATGATAGAGAGATCTTTTCCTCCATGCTTGTTGAGGAAAGCAATGTAAGATGATGGCAGACTATCTGGCTTCAGAATCCAGGCTGACCTTGAATGGCAGAATACAACAAGGGTCCCAGAGTTAAATTCTTGAAATACTTTTGCTGTGCTATAAACTATGCATAGAAAACATAAGAGACCAATTACTTACAGAATCTGTGAGGATGACAAACACATGAGGAACGTGTCACCATGCCTCCAAGAAAGAGGTCGACATAGCCACCCTGTTCGCTCATTCTTAATGCCACAGCGGGCAGCCAGAACTGCTGCCCGGACAAGGATGTAAAGGGCCATGCTTGTGTGTCTTTTTTTGTGCCCCGTCAGTAACAATGATGGTCCTGCAACTGCTCCAGCAACCAGTGATCGCCACCTTGCAGTCCTGCAAAAAAGAGACTCCGCAAAAAGCCTTGTGACACAAATGACCCAGAGGATGCAGAAGGTATGACATTTGTAACTTCCTACACAGGTCTGCTAAGACATGTAACTGATGTCACGGCCCATTCCTGCTAGGGTTTAGAGCATTTTGTTTTAAATAGGAGACATAATTCATATCATATCCAAACTCTCCTTCAAGTTTTCATGGTTGCTTAAAGAATCCATCTAAGAAACTGAATAAAGAAATTGAGAATGCTTATTACACCACATTGTTGAATGTGCCCATGGTTCACATTTTCCAAATTGACTCAATGTAAAATCTCAATGTTTAAAGGGCATGTGCAAACCTGTGACATCCACCTATAGCTGCAACAGTTTCATCAACTGTGCAGAATACTCCTGCAAATGTTCCCACAAACAAGCCATAGCGAAGTGTCTCTTTCAAAGCAGCCATGATAGCTTCATTGTTTGTTCTTCCTCGAAGACTCACACCTTTTGTACTGCATGAACATCATGAACAGTCAGCTCTAAAATATTTCTGAGAGGGACTTGTGACAGAAATTGAGATTGGCTTGTATAAGACCAATATATTGAATAATCACAAAGAGGATTTAAAACCTTCACCTAAAGGATGATCTTTTTCTCAGGCGGCTGAGAATCGCAAAGAGGGAAAGACCTCCCCGAAGGCCACCTCCAATCACAAAACCTTTAATGGAAGCTGCAATGCAACGATCCAAAGCTTTCCAGAAGCTCTTCCCAGTCTCCTTTCCAGAGGTAGAACAGGCATCATCTTCCACAAATCCTCCTCCCTGCTCTCCCTGCTTGTCCAAGAGCTTCAAAGCTCCTCCTCCTCCTCCTCGGTGACTACTTAGAACAGCTCCTCTATTGCCTCTTTCAAGCTTTTTCCCATTCACCAATACAGGTCCACTTCTGATCATGCTAGGTCTTATGCCATCTGCATCCATCATTCTCTTGAGCAATACAGGAACAACGTCTTTAAATTCCCTCGTCCTCTCTGTCTCATTCCCCGTGATCAGTGCTCCCCCACTAGAAGGAAAAGCATTATCAGAAGGTGCTGATGTATCCATATGCCTAGAGGATATGAAATCGCCAGAAGCGGCTATTCAACTCTCGAAGGCTGGAGAAAATTGCAAGATATATTGTCGAAAGTGTTGAGAAGGTATTCTCTCAGCCGGAGAAGGAAACATCACAGTCTATCAGCATCTCCGATGAATTCCAGCAGCGATGAATAACCCTATATTCTCAAAGCTGAAACAATCCGAGGAAACTGATGACAAAATCGAAGGAATGGAACCGATGTTCGTCGAAAAAAATACCACAGCCAAATCTCGGAACTACCAAACGGGAGGAAAATCCTCTCCGACCTGGGGAAAACCGTGCCAAGAATCAGAGAATTAGAAAGCGTTGGTTACGAACAAGAACCTCAATAAGATGGATCCAATCTCTTGTTCCATTTTCCAAGAGCAACAAGTTAAGCAGCATATTCGAAAGAAAGTAAACAAACACTCGGAAGAGAGAAAAAAAAGAAAACTCTAGAATCCCTGCAGAAGAGCTGAACTACAAAAGCAATTCGCACGTCTAAAAGAAGCCACAAACCTCCATTACTTCCGCGCTACCTACCAGAAAGTGAAGGATCATCCCTCAGAAAAGACAATGGAGCATGACTAGGTATATATATCAGAGAATGGCCGAATGTGTTATGTGGCAAAACAATCCAGAGGAGTACCTTGAAACTGCGCGAAGAGCTTGCAATTTGGCATGAAATAAACATGAAAGAATCCCCCGGTCGCGTGCACAACAAGAACCACTCCATCACAAAAGGCTCTTTCTTCCCGCAACTTTTTAATCTATTAAAAACCGCGCAAAAATAAAGACCAGAAAATTTGAAAAGAACCAAAATAAAGCGCAGAGAATCGATCATCCCAGACGCTCCGAACGATTCCTGCCGCTCCTCGTCGACGGTTAGTACGCAACAGAAGGAGGCTGAGGAAAGACGGCCGAGACGATGCCGAGCGTCGTCGCCATAGCCGTGATCTTCCTCGGCGCACGGGAGAGCTACCGGCGCTTCACCCGCGCCGAAAATCGAGATCCCAAAACCCCCATCCCAGGTCCTGATTCAGATGCTGCCCCCATGACGTGTCGCTTTCGTGGCATCTTAAGCCACCATTCTAGCACGTACTAAGCCAAATGGTCATCTTTTATTTTCAGTGTGTACGCCGCCACGCCCAACAACGAATCAAAATGCATCCGTGGCGGCTACGTGTCACATTGCGATGTTCCGTCTAGGCGATGTGGTGGGCAGTGGGAAAACGGTTCCTGATGCGCGGGAGATGTGGGTGGGTAAGAGAAACTAGATCGTGGGTTCCTCCGCCGTTCTCATCCGGCCCGATCCTTCTGGCAGTCCACGTGGTTTGCTTGCAACTGACGGGAACAGAGAAAAGTGAATGCGAAGCGTCTATCGCGGAAAAGCAGGTGCCCCGTATTTATAATCCGTATCTATAGCCGTATTTTTATAGGTATCTATAATTTTGTATTTACCTCGAATGCTGTTGCGTGGACAAGTTCTAACGTCGGGGCAAAAAATCCAATAAAGAATTGATGGCCGGAACCATCACACAAAAGACGAAAGAGAAGACGAAAGAGAAGACCAAGAAAAGGCCAAAAAAACGCATAGCCCGTACCATAGGAACCAAAGAAGGGAGAGATTTAGTCCCTCTAGTGGTACAAAGCTATCTCACCCACTGCCCCTCTAATGTCGCTTGCATGCAAAGTTCTAACTTCTAACGGCCTTTAAGCTAGTAGGGGTCCACACTTACTACCGCCCAACTTTCCCCTAAGGTTAAACCCAAGGAGTGTACCAGTATTGGCCGGTTATTGAATTTTGACCCATCAATCAACTAGGTTATCAATCAATCCAATAATTTTTGTCCTACCAGTTGGATATTGATTTTTTGATAATCAGTTAATAACCTAATTGATTGATATTAAAATTTCATAAATCTAATAACCTACCTAGATGATCTAGTTATCATTCAAGTAGGTTACCGATCTTAAAACATGGAACATTTATATAATAAAAAACAAAAGAATAAGAAGAAAGTTTTAAAAGTATGTTTAATTTTGTTCACAACCTTACAACCAGCTAACAACAATGGGTAAGATAACTAATGGCTATCAATTGATTATTTGATAACCTGCCTTTATGCGTAACCAATGGTTACTACCTTTCAAAATATTGATAACTTAACCAACACACATTTTTTTAAAAGATTAGTATTGATCATTTAATCAACACCATTTTTTTTTTTGATATTGATAACCTAATCGACACGAACAAAAACTTTTTAAAAAACTTATCTAACAATTATGAAATAAAAGGCACAACAAAAGGCACTTAAAGAATTATATAAATTTTATTATATTTATTTATTTATTTGTTTATTTTATTTTTATTTGAAGACATATTTATGCAATTGGGCTTCATCAAACCAAGTTTTCGCTTGTGAAAAGCCAAAGGAGAACTAACATAATTTTGTAACCAAAAAAAAACAAATCACAAATATAGCCAAAATAATCAAAGTTCTAATAAGGACTAGGAACAATGACAAGTGGGTCGACTATTCACATGGGCATGCATAAACCCAACAACAAGTTGATTAGTGTGTAGCTATAACATTCTTGGTGCACAGACGAACCATGTGCATACATGGACTCACAAGGCTAACCACGACCCAAACTTGGGGGAAGCCACCACCTTCCCCCTTATAGTATTTTCTATGCCTAGCCACAAGGCATGCACGCAAATGTCATTTTGTCTCAAGACTCTTAAGTTGAAAGTCTTGAAATTTTAGAATCTGAGATTCTTTCAACTTTGGAGTCCTGTAATTATTTTTTCGGACCTCCAATTGAGGTGATGTCTAAAGTAAAGTTGTAGCCCTCGTTGAAAGTTTCCAATAATATGTCTCACACCACCATTATACAAGTAAATCAAGGCGATTCTTGACTTTTAGTGATCGAGAGGCAAATTGTCAACTTGGCTCCTTGGTTTTCGACCCTTCTTTTGGCCATAACTTGTGTTTTAAGTACTCAAATGGGTCATGCAAGCTCATTTTAGACATCCACGTCTTAAAAAGTTTCCAATGGTATAAGGAATTTTTCAATCCAATGAGCTTTGACCCTTAAAATCGCTCTTTGAAAATTTAGGAGTCCATTTAGACTCCAACTCCCAAACTGGGAACCCATTTGGGAATGTGTGGGTTCAATCCCTCACATTTTCCTACACTCCTTGGAGCATGAAATGTGACTCCCAGGCTTCATTTTTGGCCCACACCTTTATAAACCCTTGCTTTGGTCACAAACCCAAGGCTAAGGTTGTAATAGCAAAGGCATTCCACATTGCATCATGTGACGTCATTTTTTCCCTACCATGAGTGTGACAAAGAAGGTGAATCCCCATGGGGTTTCAAGAGTGGTCATAGATGTAATGAAATAAACTAAGGGCCAACGAATGGGGGAGGCCCAACCTAGTGTGCATTGCAAAAGAGAAAACATTTGAATTTAAACAAAAAAAAAGATGATTGGGTAAATAGACAATTAAGCATTTGCTCTTGACCCTACACAAGACTTTAAATGTGCATGATGTGAATATGAAGGGCAAGTAAGAATGGATGTTAAAAAAAAAATGGTTATGCGATATTTTTGAAATGTTTTTTTTTAAGCCGATTTGTTTTAAACGATTATTCGTTTTAGAAGATTATTAATGAAGTTTGAATTTTTAAAACTTCCCAATTTAAACATATGTGAAATTTTGCTACTTTATTTTCTCATAATGTTGCACAATTACAAGATTACACCAACTTGTAAATCCCATTCCAATCTAATTTACCCAAACTTGAATTGACAAAAATAAAAGTTGTATCATGTGACAAAATGTTTGTTCATACACTAGTCTTTTGCAACTTTCTTGTTTTAGTTGGTTTACCCATGAAATCAACATTCATTTTTCACATGGCAATATTAGTCAGATCAAGCTTACAAAAAAGGCATTACAAAATGGAAGACCAATGTTCCTTATATGCATTATTATATTAAGCTTGGGAATCTAGATTTTAATATAACCTAGGGTAAGTTTCCACATTGACAAAATAATTTTGTTTCAATTTTTTTCTAAAAATTGAAATTATTAAAATTTTCCATGATTTATTATGATATTGTGATGTTAGTAAAATTATATTCAAAGTGTACCCTATGATAATTATGATGATTTTCAACTTGTCAATCAATATTTTCACTAAAAATTGTTTCATTATTTTGAGGATTATTTAATTATGAAGCTAACCTTAAGGGCATGTACACAAGTTGATAAACATTCACATTGTGTTTTGTGAGCTTTTATTGTTCTGCTGAATCCTTGCCTAGTTGTTGTGTGGTAATGTTTACAGTCTTACCCAAGAAATTTCACATGTCATAATAAGTATGCATCCTAATTCAACCTTCAACCTCTCATTCAAACGCTTGTCATTAATGAACCTTGGTTTCTTCAAAGTTTTGTCATTTACAATATAAGGGAAGGGTAGATCCAGAGGTATTTCCATTAATTTGAAGGCATGGGAATTCGATACCCTATTGAGTTTTCATGCCCTCCAACAATGGGCTATGGAATTTCTAAACCATAGTGAACCAACACCCACTAGTGCACTATCAAGGATGGATGATATGTGATCAAGAAACAATTTGGGTTGTAGTTCCCTAACTAGCCATGGTGGTTAACGCAATTGGTTTATTTACTACCTACCAACTAGGTAGGTAGTAAAAATAACCCCTACCTACTATGTATAAAATATCTACATACTTAGTAGCACCCTATTCTTCTAGCTACATGTTTATATGTTAAACCTACTTCTTATAAAATGGGTAGTAACTCAATTGAGGATCATCCACAAGTGAGTCATAACATGCATCTACTGGATGGTGCACTGGTGGGTGTTGTTTCACTATGGCCAAATTTCCATACCATAAAACAATGCATTATATTTGGAAGGCACCTTTGACTAAAGTGAACCATCACCCATGAATGCACTAGTTGGCCATTCTATCCACCGGATGGGCTGCATTTTTTCATTCGACATCAAATGGGGTTCATCACAATCCATTTCCTTTCGTTGTTGACCATTCTACTTTTTTTGGGGGGTTTTTTCTTGGCTATTTTTTCCTTGCACCTGACTTCACACATAATTACCCTATTCACCTTCCTACCTTCATAAGTATTGTACCAACCTTAGTACCTTACCAATTATCCCTTATTGACATAAGTACCTTAATAACTAGTTGTCCTACCAACCTAACTATTATACTAACTACCTACCCAACTAATCTAATTACCTTGTTAACTACATACCTTACTAACTTAATTTCCTTATTTATCTAACCATTGTACTAATTACTTATCCTATTGACCTAGTTACATTACTATTTATCAACCCCATATACACAACCACCCTATTGACATAAGTATTTTACAAACCTAGTCACCTTGATAAGGTAATTTGTTTCCTACGTACTAACTTGCCTACTAACCCAACTACCAACCTATATACCTACTTACTTACATATGCACCCGCCTTCCTACCTACCACTATGTTCACCTACCTACTTATGTTTGTTACATAGTTAAATACTTAACAAATTACCTACTCACTTTTCCCACCCTCCGAGCCCCCCAATCCTACCTATCAATTTATTAAGGTTCACCTTAATTCATGGATGATGAACATAGGTTCCGATATGTAGTTATTACAAATAATTTATAGTGGAAACAATGTCATAATTGCAGCCATTTTGGTTTAGTTAATGCATATTTTACTAAATTTTGTTTACTTAATTTATTTATGGAATGGACATTATAATACAACTTTTCATGTAATTATTATAAATGTGTACTATTGGATTATGGTTTAGGTTTAAGGTTGGGACACATAAATTAGTTAGCAAGATTTTCACAAATTTATACTAATCAACTTAAACTAGGCTAAATTTGGGGGGGGGGGATTTTAGGGTTTAGACATATGTGACTTGTTTAGGTCTATAACATAATTATGAATCTCTTTTGTTTTCGTATGTTACATAGTTGTTAAAATTCAATATTTCCTAGCCCATTTTTGTTTAAATGTAATACCCATATCACATTTTGATAATTCATTAACCATGAAACATAAAAATATTTTTAAAAATTTGATTCCCTACCAATACATCATGAAATTCATGTTTTCAAAATTATTTATTCACCTTATAATATGATTTAACATATATAAAAATGAACATAATGCAAAATTGGTCACATTGATGACATAAGGGGTTATGGTTTAATGTAAATTTTACTATTTAATGTTAGAATTATGGTTTAGGTTTAGAGTTTAAGACATATAAATTAATTAATAATTTTCTACAAGTCTATAATAATTAAATTAAATCTAGGGTGCATTTTGGGCGAAATTTGTAAGGTTTAAACATATGTAAAATAATGCAATGTAAAATCAACAACTATTATGAAACCTATATGTGGGTATTGCATATTTGAAATGGCCTTATGGAAATTATAATAGAAAGGATGTAGGTATTGCATAATGTTCATTTTGATTTTCATAAACCATAAACAAATTAATGTTACCTATTCATATGGGCCTATTTAAGTTTTGATTCTTACATCTAAAGTATTAAAAAGATTATGAAAAAAAAGACACATATGATCAACCATATACCCATCAAGCAAGTGTGACTAAACAAAAAAATTATATTGATAAAAGATGTACAATTATGGGTGGATCAAAAAATGTTAAAGAACCCAATGAAAAAAAAATTTATATCAAAGGACTAAAGTTCAAAAATTGGGTAGTCCAAAAAATGAAAGGGATGAAAAACCTAGCTAACTATATAAAATGGAAACCCTAACCAATATCATTATCTATAATCCCATGTTTAATTTGGTAAGCAGTTGTTGCATTTATAGCCCTTGCTACATGACGAACAATGTATGGATGGCAACGTTGTATTTCAACCTAATTTGCATTTGTAACAAACTTATCATTTGTTGTTTCATGAATCATATAAACATCCAAAACTCACCAAATTAAACCCTAACACACCTTGGATGAAACAAAATTATAAAAAAACAATACACATTGATTATTATTATTTCTTACCTTCCATGAATCATTCTAGATTCATGGAAATTTAATACATCTATTAACTATTTTGTTCGATTTGCATTACTGGACTTTCAATCCCAATTTTTGACATCCCATGCCATTTTCAATTATCATGCATATATATAAAATAGGTGGATTGAATCATCTCTTGTAATATTCATACTTCTCCATCCGTGATGTTGCATCTTAAGGCATGCTTCCCACGCCCCAAACATTAAAACCCAACACATGTAATAGTTGCCCTCAAGCCAATTTGACCAAAGCTGGTTTTGGGAATGGTGGACATTGTTCTGCAACATTTACTAGTTTATCCGATTTATGTTGTGTTTTGGCACTAGCGTGATTAACAACCTTTTCATCATTTTTCCTTTGCATAGCCATGGCATTTCCTAAGATGCGAGCATTCATTTTAACATGGTCTTGATGTCAACGACCTCTTTTAGAAGTTAAAGGCTTTCTAGGTTTAACCTTTTTTGCCACCAAGCCATACACCTCTTTCAAATGTTTGGTCAACAACCATTTGGCACAATATGCAATAATGCAAATCTTAATTTTGCATTTCCATTTTGACCCAACCTTCATCCATTATTTATCCTTCTGAGCCAAATTAGGTGGATAAGGGGGTGTCGATGGTTAAGAAGCCTGGTCGATTTCAAGTGTTAAACCTAAACCAAAAAATAGAAAAAAAAATCATTACTTTGTAATAAAAAAATCCTAACCTTAAAACCTTACACATAAAAAGTTCAAAAAATAGAATACAGGTATTGCAAAACATAAATTCACACAATCAGATATAATTCCTGCAAACTTTAATTATTTTCGAGTATTACAATAAAACATTTTTAACAAAAAAAATCCTGCACCTTCCATCAAATGATGGAAGGTGC
>Ga0209208_10007614_pt1 | contig 14615 bp, 10 predicted proteins | sample S1TSphfallax_3_FD_187694 | JGI IMG/M metagenome (GOLD analysis project Ga0209208, IMG submission 187694) | Host-associated microbial communities from peat moss isolated from Minnesota, USA - S1T2_Fd - Sphagnum fallax MG (SPAdes) (version 2) | ecosystem: Host-associated > Plants > Peat moss >...
TTTTTAAAAAAAAAAAAAAAAAAAAAAAAAAAAAGTGTTGGTCACTTACCGAGGAGGGAATGGGTTGTTGTTGTTGTTGTTGTGGCAGCGCAGCAATAATTCCTTCCATGGACTCCTTTGTCAATCAAAAGCTTTCTGGACCTCGCTTGCTTGCTTGCTCGCTCCTGGATGTTCTTCCGAAGAGATTTCCTCTGCCACAATCTCTCTTGTGTAAGTAAATTAGGTCAAACTCTCCGTGCAACTTCAGCACAAAGATGATTGAATCTCATGAGCCACCATTGAACTCCAAACCCACCTTTTTTCCTCTCAAAATTCTGCACCCATTTCCAGAGCTTCAAATCTGAATCTCTCTCTCTCTCAATGTCTCTTGAAACTGCAAAAAAATCTTGTTTTCAGCTGAAGTTGGGAAAATCACACACACACACACACACGCAATTCTTTTGGGTGTAAATTATCCCCAATTTCTGGTTCCTTTGTTTTATGGAATCACAAAATGTGAATTCTATAGAATCATCATCACACATGCATCCCAATTTTTTTTTGGGATGTAATTATTCAATTTCTAGTTTGATTTGCTTTATGGAATCACAAGTTTTAAATTGTAAATTACTGTAATATCTGGGCCAATTCAACACTAATTATATTATTTTTTAATTTTATCGTATTTTAAAAAAATACATAATTAGGTCGAAAGTTCTAGAAACTTTAGTCATCATTTGTCGAATATTTATGAAATTTGGCTATCATTTGTCAAATGTTTAAGAAGAAGCCTTTTTTTTTTTGGTTTGCATTGGCTCAAAGACATACCCTTTTATGCAATTACACTTTATAACGAATTATTTATGGCAAGGACATACTTTTTTGGTTGCACTAATTCAGAATTTATAATTGTTGAAACATCCAAAAATTATTATAATTTTTCTATCAAAAATTAAAATAATTTAAAAACAAGGCGTCAAATTACTTTTTTTTAAATTAATTAAATATTCAATAAGAACTTGTCGAATTGGCCCAAATACTATGATAATACCTTGGCCATTTCAACACTAATTATAATATTTGTCGAAATGTTAAAATTTTCAAAAATTAAATCAAATCTAAAGACACCCATGCATATCTTGCCTTGGGTATAATAATTCATGCATAATAGTCTTGAGCATGCTTGCATGTTACAATATCCTGGCCATTTGCTTCAACAATGTGTTAAAAAAAAATTAAAAAATAAATCCATTTTCTGGTGATGTTTTTTGAAAAAAAAATTAAAAAAATGTTTAACATTATTTTATTCCAAATTTTCACCAAATGGTATAAACTTGCCACCCAAAAGCTAGAAAATGCTAGCCAAAAAACTTGCTACAAAAAAGAAAATGTTGGCCATTCCAATCATATTTGCCTAAACCTTTGGTATGCTTGGTATGCCATGTTACATATGCTATATATAGTGCATCTAACATTCCAAATACATGACCTATCATGGAACTTGGCCTATTATAAAGTGCTTGTAACATGCCATGGCTAATAAAAAATTGTATTATGCTTCTCCTTTTTTACACATAAATTTTAAATCCATGAATTGGTGAATAAAAAGGGGGAGATGTGAATGATAACAAGGGCAATTTCAATTGAAAAATGGGCCCATGACCATATTATGGTTTTTTTTTTTAAATATCTAGAATCACCATATTTAGGCAATAGGTTCCAACAAGTTGCTAGATTATAAAAGGAACTTTTAAAAATTTGGTCTTCCCTATCACACCTCTTATCAAATTTGGTTTGTTATGCATAATCACCAACCCCGCCTATACTTCACAAACTTGAGAAAAGAAAAACATTGTGTGCATAATAATGTCTAAGAGTTAAGTGTAATGTCAAATTTTGAGAAGCATTTAATTATTTTTATAACAAACAAACAATTTTATTAGGTTTTTTTGTTTTGGTTAATGTTGTTTGTCATAATGTTAAAAAATATTATATGGACTACAATCTAATTTGAGTTACAATCCCAATATAAATTTGTCAATTCTTGATGGCAATTATAGCCTTTAAGAGTGGGTAGCTTGATGTGGGGGTGGATAGGAACAATGTTCATTTGGGATTTTTTTGTTGTTGTAGCCAAATAAGAAATCATCATAAGATGTAGAAAAAGTGGCAATTATTCCTATGGAAATTTAGCCAAATATGGCTATTACACATGGGTTTTCTTTTTTTTCAAATTTCTTATGTAGTTGAAGTGGCAATCATCCATAAGATGATTTTGCCAAATTTGGCTATAATATCATAAATATCAAAATATAAAAAATTATATAATCCTTTTATATTCTTGGATACCTTTTGGAATTTATCATAAAAACATGGCAATTAAAAAAAAAATCTTTTAAAATCTTGCAAATTTCGGCCATTTGACAAATAAAAAAATAAAGGGTGCATTTGTTGCTAAAGGATTTCAAGTGTAAGAGAGGTATTGTATTTTATTTTTACACAAAATCTTTCCATTAGCAATTTTTTTTTTTTTAATATAAAAATTACATAAAACATCCTCAAGGTGAGGTAGTGTAACATATTTCTCTTTTCATCACAACTTTTTCCAATTTTGGTTTAGGTCTTGAATTGATCCAAGGCATTTGACATGAGTTTTAACATTTGGCTTAGTTGAACCACAATCATATTATATAGTTCTATAAACTTTACATCATCATTTCATTAATTCCACAAAATTTCTATTCCTAAACTATTGTTGGAACTTGTTTGTTGTGTAGACTAACACCCCATCTTTGATCTATGGGTAACTATTAATTTGAAATCTGGAATTTTTAAATGTTATAATATTCAATTTTTGGTTTTTTTTTCCTTTTTTTTTTCATTTCTTCATAAGTTACTACATATTAGTCATTAATACAATTTTTATGCCAATTGCAAGTTAGATGATCAATGTTATGATGCAACAAAAGTTTGATTTATGGTCTTCTAGTGTCATATGGTATAAGTTTACATGAGGGGGTTTGTGGGTAATGGGCTTCTTTGTTGTAGGTTGTTATATGTTCTATGATAAATTTAGGGTTTGTGGGTAATGGCTTCATTGTTGGAGATTGTTGTACGTCCTATGTTAGATTTAGGGTTTGTGGGTAATGGTTTCATTGTTGGAGGTTGTTGTACGTCCTATGTTAAAATTAGGGTTTGGGGGTTAATGGCTTCATTTTTGTAGGTTGTTGTATGTCCTATGTTAAATTTAGGGTTTGTGGGTAATGGTTTTATTGTTCTAGGTTGTTGTATGTCTTATGTTAGATTTAGGGTTTGTGGGTAGGTAATGGCTTCATTGTTGTAGGTTGTTGTATGCCCTATGTTAAATTTAGGGTTTGTGGGTATGGCTTCATTGTTCTAGGTTGTTGTATGTCCTTATGTTAAATTTAGGGTTTTTGGGTAATGGTTTTATTGTTGTGGGTTGTTGTATGTCTTATGTTAGATTTAGGATTTGTGGGTATGGCTTCATTGTTGTAGGTTGTTGTATGCCCTATGTTAAATTTAGGGTTTGTGGGTATGGCTTCATTGTTGTAGGTTGTTGTATGTCCTATGTTAAATTTAGGGTTTTTGGGTAATGGTTTTATTGTTGTAGGTTGTTGTATGTCTTCTGTTAGATTTAGGGTTTGTGGGTTTAGGGTTTGTGGGTAGGGAATGGCTTCATTGTTGTAGATTGTTGTATGTCCTATGTTAAATTTAGGGTTTGTGGGTAATGGCTTGCTTCATTGTTGTAGGTTGTTGTATGTCCTATGTTAAATTTAGGGTTTGTGGCTAATGCCTTCATTGTTGTAGGTTGTTGTATGTCCTATGTTGAATTTAGGGTTTGTGGGTGATGACTTCATCACTTCGGGATGATGATGATGATGATGGTGACAACATTAAAGAGCCGACTGAGAGTACAAGACCTGGAGGCAGCTGGAATTTGAGGTATGTGTGGCATTGTTGTCTTTTGCTGCTTCTTTATGAGGAGATCAAGTTTGTACTGAAGGAGGATATCTGGCTTTGTAGAGATGTGTAGGGAAACTTTGGGTTTTGTTTCTTGGCTGTCCCGTCTGTTCTCTCTCCCTGCTAAGGATGATGAAACACTAAGATTGTGCATTCTTAAGAGGTTTTAGGGTTTCCTTTTTTTGAGTCTCTTTTTTGCCCTTTTATGAAAAGAAAATCAATGCCACTCTTAGCAATGTAGCTTCTGTCAGCTCAATTGGGTTGCTGCTTTTTTCCACAACTTCCTCAACTGGCTTCTTGCACAGCCTCCCTGTGACATGATCTAGATTTTTTAGGACATTTTGTATTTTCATAAAATCCTTCACTGTTACATTGTTAAACCCTCACCTCCAATTTTTTGCATTTCCAGGTTTAGGGTGTGAGGTTAAAGAAGCATTTGAAACTGTTGTTGTTGTTGTTGTTGTTGTTGTTGTACCAGTGGGGAAAAGTAGAATTGAAGGTGAAAGCATGAGAGTCCCATAGGGCTCAAGACAAGACAGGGAATGACAGCAAGTGGTGGGATGGGGGGGAAGAGAGACAGTGTGTGCATGGAGAGGAGGAGGGCATCTTTGACCAGACAAGCAAGGCAGAGCCAGATGATGATGACTTTGAAGATCACAATAAAAAATAAGTAGTTCCATGAGCTTTGTGCAAGAGAGGATGGGCTGACATTGGAAGTTGAAGAGGTGAACTGATGATGATTAGCAATTGCAAATTTCTACCATGATGGTTGGCGACACGGTCTCTGCAAAGAGATTCTGTAAAGAAGCAACGGCAAGTTCGAAATTCACTGCTGGAATCTTGAAACAATGTACAGATGTAGCTGCTGTAGAATCTAGGTTGAACCTGGTAAATTTCAGAGAGATGATAACTATGACAATACCAGTTGGGCTGTGTTCTGATGTGGCTAGTACTGGACCCATGAAGCACAACGTGCACCTTTACAAATCAGATCCAGAATACATTACTGTAGGTGAGGAGGGATGTCAGGTGGTTGCCGGGCATGAGTTGGAGGTGAGAATAGAGGTGTGTCTCATGCTTGAAGATGTGGGTGAGGAAAGGTTGATTGAAATGTACCTATCTAAGATGCGAGAAGGTAAGCAGTTGGACATGATACTGGGAATGGAGTCAAAAATCAGTGAGACAGCACAAAGTCCTTTGCTGGCTTTGAACAAAGAAGTTATGGGTACTGATGCAAAGAAAGGATTGGTGAGCTCAGAAATGAACTATGGCAATTTTCACAAACAAGTGATTGCAATGAAGACCGAGGAAACTTCTGGAGGAGTTATACTACCCCAGAATCAGAACCAGGAGAACCAGCTGGGTTCTTCTTGTACAATCGTGGGAAGATCATGGAATTCTGAAGCAAGTCCTGCAGTTTTCACTGCAGGACAGGAACTTCCATTGGGGGCTCCGGAATATAACAGTGCTGCCAAAAGGGATGGCAGTTTTGTTGTTGCTTATAGAGAAGAGGTTGGGCAAGAAGAGTTGGATGCAGTTGGAGGCTTGAAGAACAGCATGATCTCTGCAAACCTGGGCAAGAGGCCTCAATGTGGTATTGTTGAAAATGAATGTGAAGTTCATATCTGTGAGAGAGAGCGTGCAATAGACTTGAAACAGGCCATCAGTATGATTGTTTCTGCAGATTTTGTTCAAGAGGTTTCTCATGAGAAGACAGAGAGCAAAAGGAGCAGCACTGCAGGATCCCCTTCAACTGAGAAGCTGGTTGGCAGGGTAAAGAATCAGGAGAAGTCAAAGATGGAGAAAAGTGGGTTGGTGGCAGAATCTGGAGTGGGGCAGCAGTGTGCAACTGGCAATGATAGCTCAGAAATGGAGGGGGGGGATCACAGGCTTTTCGGCCAGGTACAAGCAAAGTTTGTTCCCAACATTGACAAGATGAAGAACCCTGCTCATTCAGGTCATCTCAAAATCAGTGATGTCCCCAAGACCACACAACCACAAGGGACTTCAAAAATCAATTGTCCTGTACCCCTCGTGATTATGAGCATCAAGGCAGAGGAAGACAAACAGGATGATACAGACACAAAGATGGAGGCACATCATCTAATTGAGGACCTGCAACAACCCACAGTTTCAAAAGCTACCAGTTTTGAGATGGTGGTGCTGCCGAAAGTTAGGGAACATCAACTGGGTTTGGGTGCAGTTGCCATGGAGGATTGCTCTTTGCAGTCTGAAGTCAATACTGCCAGCAAAGGTATTCATGGAAAGAGTTTCAATGATGAGAATCATGGAGATGAAAAACAGGGATCCTGTCAGGATGTGCTAAATGTTGTTGCTAAAAGGAGAGGTTGCTTAGATGCAGGCATTTTTGTCGACAAAGATTCCCATCCTTGTCCAGAACCCATTGATGATGCACATGCATTGCTTGGGTCTCCAAGAGTTTTGAGTTCACAAGAGGAGGCAGTAGCCCTGGAAGTCATAACAGCCAAAGAGGACAGGTCCTCTTTGCAATGTTTGTTGCATGGGAAGACACCATCTGCTGAAAATCTCAAGGCAGGGGAAGAAGGTCAGGAGCTACTAGACACTTTTGTACAAGCTCTTAATTGTAACACTGTTTTATGTTTTCTGTGGGTATAACTGACAGTGGCAATTGTACTTCTCTTTTTATGTTTTTACCCTTTTGTGCATGAAGCGGCAGAGGATGCTCAGAAGGCAATTGTGGAGGCTGGAGGGGATTGGTATTCAAATCAGGGAAGATGGAAGAACCTGCTCAACACAGCTGCTGACAGGCAAAGTGTGATAAGAATCTTTGGGGCAGTTCTTGGTCTCGGCACAAGAGCCAAGCAGGATGTCAAATTGCAGGGTGAATGGATGCATGTGAACAGTGGGCAGCTGGCCTTGGAAAAGCCACCGGACATGCAAGACAGCAAGGAAGAAGCAGCAGTAGTTTCTGAACAGCATCAGAGAGTGAAGGAGAAACACAAGCAGGTGACAGAAGAGGATAAGAATGCAAACATTCAGTCTAAACTTCGAGATGAGCCAAAATGCAACTATGAGAAGAAGGGTACAAATCCACATGGCCGGAAGAGGGTGTATCTGCAGGGATTGGACAACAGGAAGAAACAGAGGCAAATGGAAAACCGCAACAGTGAAGTGCCTATGAGAGAGCTACATCCTGAGAGATTTTTACATCCACAAGTGGCAGCCAATCTTGGCATTCCTGAATGCAGTAGCCCTATGTCTGAGGAGATTCTTGACCAGTCTCCTTTGAATGCAAAGGGGCAATGCCATAGTCAAGGTTTTACAGCACACCAAATTGGTCAGCTCTACTGCATGATGCATGAGCATGTTCAGCTACTTTTGCAAGTCTATGCACTATGTCTGCCTGCACCGGAACATCAAGCCCTTGTTCCTAGTCTCCATGGAATGCTAATGGAACTCATTGAGACGTGTGAAGTTGAGCTTTCATGGAGCAACATTCCATTTCCAGATTTTTGTTTTTGCCCTCCCTTCACACACCCATCTGTGCAGGAGGACAAACCGTTTCTTCCTTGTCTACCTGTTAAGTCCATCAAAACCCCTGCGGAATCACTACTGTCAAACACTGCCAAAACTACTTCACAGCTTCCTCTTACCTCATCTTCAGTACCTAGATCTTCACTGCAGTCAAGCACACCAACTGCCACAACCAACTCCTTCCCCCAGTCATCTCTGTCAGGTTCTCTGTCTTCTTCCTCATTCCCACTAAGCTCTTTGAACCAGAAATGTTCCACTGGCTGTCAGACAACCCCCCCTCCACAATCTGTGGCCTTCTCTCCATCTCCTCAGTTTCCCAGTCTCTCTGTAAAGTCTGCTGCTGTCGTAGTGTCTTCCTTTTGTGGAAACATTCATCCAGCATCAACTTGCCATGGATGTGCTCCCTTTGAATCTTCAGAAAGAACACTGCAGCCGATCACTTGTGGAACTGAAGATCTTGTTATGGAAGTGCATATCAAACAAAAGTCAGCTAGCTTAGCCCTTAATGACTTGATCCCGGAACAATCTTCTAGCTTGGATGTGCACATGATGGCAGATAAAGAAAACTCTGTGCCTGTACCAACATTGCTTGATCATGCATTTCAATCATTGAATGCATCAGGGAGTTCACAATCTCAATGGGTGCCAGTAGTCTTGGGTCCAGTGCAATCTGTGCTCGATGTGGCTCCTCTTGCTCTCGTCAAAGATTTTCTGGCAGAGGTTGCTAAAGGTATGCTCCATCTAGGTTCCTCTCTTTATTGATGCATTCTTGAGCTGTGAGACTCTTCAACAAGAAGTGGAGTGGGTCTGATGGGTATTTGGCACATTTTGGTTCTTGTCAGTTCCAGAGCAACCTGTGGAGACAAACACAAACTCTGAGGAACATGGATGGGTACCACTGTTCCCAGAGAAAGTTCAAATTCATCAGACCCCAAGGAAACGGTCAAATAGTCATCGCAAGCAATTGAGCTTGATGGAGGGAGTCCCGAACCAGAGTCCTGACTTGAACCCTCCTGTGAGAAAGACATTGGCTAGATCACTCATGGAGAGTGTAAAAAGGCAAAGCTTAGCACTTGTCCCTAGCTATATTGCAAAAGCCATGTTGAGATTCTTCCCTCTTTTTGACAAACGACTCTACCCACACAAAGCACCACGAGCATCAGCTGCCAACCGTCTCCTCTTCACTGATGCTGAGGATGAGTAAGTGCCAAAATTTTCTCTCAGGCCATTTATTTCTGTATTGCAGAACCAGTAGCCTGTCATATTAGCTATCTGTATCTGGGAATGACCTATGTTTTCCTGTTGAAATTTGAAGCTGTTGACCATTATGGACCTTAGGAAATTCTTATGTCTAAGGTTTGGCTGTTGTTCACTGGGTTGTGAAGGTTACTGGCAATGGGGCTGATGACACTTAACACTAATTGGAAGGCGATTCAGCGTCGTTATCTCCCCTCAAAGACCACACATCAGGTAGCTCTTTGTCATTCATGTTCTCTGGTTTTTCATTAACAGGTGTCACTCTCACCAAGCTCAATGAGAGCATTTCCAATGGTGCCCAGTATGTGACCCCACAAAAATATTTCTCACATCCAAGTTTTAGTTATTTACTTTTCCCCAACCTGACCCATAAAACTAAAACTGGGACTGCAAATAGGTGGGAGATTACTAATAGCAACCCACTGGACCAGTCAAATTCACTAGCCCGTCAAAAACAGGGAGCAGTCAGTAAAAACAATTTGACCGTATTTATTAGACTCTTCCAGGTTGCAGAAGTTGCTGTGCATTTCTTTTAGGTGCTAATGATCCAGCTTTTCTTGTTGAGTGTGAGATGTTTTTTCTTGTTGCATTTTTGGGTTTGGGAATATACTGATAGACATTCTGGCATGTGCTTCAGATCTACGTGAGGCAAAAGAATCAATGTGCTGGAAAATCTATGGATAATCCTGTCAAGGTGAATTCTATTTTCCAAGTCCTCCACACTATAATGAGTCTGTATCAGATACACATCATGTCCTCCTTTGTATGTTGTTGATTTGTGGCTGTGGATCACATTCCAGGAGGTGCGGCAGATGAAAGCATCCCCACTGACGACTGATGAGATTATGTGCATTAAACAGGTATGATTTCCTTGGAGATTTTCTTTTGTAGGGATGTCCAAGCAGAAATTGGCAATCTTGAGGGATTTTGGGTGTCTTGGGTTTCATCAGAACCATGTTGAAAAGTTTGGAAACTGTGTGATCATTTTAACACTCTTTTGTAGGCATCTTTATGTTTTCCAAGAAAGCTTATGAAAGCTGTTCCAGAAACAGATCTGTAAGAAAAAAATTCTTATGTCACAGGCTCTGAGGATCTATGACAACTGGGAAGATGTTTGGAAGTTTTGCCTTCCATATCGTGACCCTTCAAAGCTTTATGGGCAGTGGCGGAATTCTTTCAACAGCAGTCACAAGTCATTCAGTGTTGCTGATCAAGAAAAAGATAAGACAGAATTGGGCAATTCAGTCATGATAGAACCCAAAGTAGGACAAGAAAGTATCATGCACAGAAAGGTGATGACCAGTTCCCCTCTAATGCATTGTACAGTTCCTTTGAATCTGTTGTGATAGTGTAGAATTTGTGCCATGGGCATCACATTCAAAAGATAGAGATGATCTTCTTATCTGTTTAGGATGACAAAAGCTATCAAGCATTCTGAGGAGTTCTGTGTTGCTTACAGGGAGGAAATGATTCATTATTGGAGGTCATTAACAATGGGAATCCGAATGATTCTCATGAGAATATAAACCAACAGAATTTGTTTTTAAGCAACTGGAAACCTAACTCAACCCGAAGCTTGCTGTCTTCCCGAAGTCCTGTGCTGAGTGATTGTCATGCTCACTTGCACCATGTGTTTCCAGTTTTCAGGAGACCAAAGAGGATTGTTGATGCAGCTCTGTCAACAACCTTTGTGTGCCTTGAGAACCCATATGAGGCTCCCACTTCTACATTGTGCCGGTCCACATCTCAGACAGTTCAATTAGCCCCCAGTTTACCATCAATTAAGCTCCCTCTCAGTGGTCATGTTTCAGGATCTCTTGATGCTGGCAATTATATCAACCCAAAGTTGAGTAAGGCCCTGCCACAGAGTTTGCAACCTTTTAAATCAGGGTCAAGGATTAAGGCACCCATTTCTCTCACTTCAAATGAATCAACCCTGAAGCCTGAAGCCACCACATTGCCAACATTGGAAAAGTGGAATGCTACAGAGAACCCCCTGAATTCACAGAATGTTCCTAGTTGTGGTGATAAACCTCCTGGGCAACAAGTCACACGATCATCAAGTTCAGAGTCTCAGCCTGTGATTGAGCATTTGTCTCATTGTAACTTGAACCCCACTGGTTTGGTTATTGAAGTTGAGGCTGCAAATGAGAATCTGCCCTCCAAGAAGGCACGATACAGACATGTTCCTGCAATTTTGCAAGAACATTCAAGTACTTCCCAGATTGTGCAGATGCCCAAACCAGCAAGAACTCAGAAATCCTCTAAGGTTTCATGGCCAATGACCCCAGATATGGCAATTACCACAGGGGAAGCTGTGCATCATACATCCTTGCAAGCTTCTGATGAGGTAGTTGAGTTGTCCCATGAGAGATTTAGGGTAAAATTGAATGAGATAGCGAGGAAGATGCCTTGTACAGCATTAAAGCAAGCTCACAAGAAACAGGCTTCAAGAAAAACTGAGCCTCTCAAGCATTGCAGAAAGAAAGGAGCCCCAAATTTGGTTATGGAAAGCATTACACATAAGAGCAGCAAGAAGCAGCAAGTACAAAGATCACAGAGATTGTGGCCTGTTGCAACCTTGACCCATCTCCCTGCCCCATGTGATAGTTCATATTGCATGGGCTCTGAGGTGAGTGGGAAAACCTCCCGGACTCGGAGACTTCGGGGTGCAGGTAACTTAAAGTTCTGACTGTCTCTATCTCTCAAGACCCTAAACACTGATTCTCTGTTCAAAGGTTTTATGTGCTTTGATTTTAGCTAGCATGCCTTTTGTGTGTAGAGAGAACCTCTGAAGATGTATTCGCAGCAGTTATGGTCAAGACACTTTGTTGCAGGTTTTCGGACAGCAACCCAAATTTGCAAAAAGAGGAAGGAAGTGAGGAAAGAGCAGGAGAGGACATCTGATAGTGTGAGAGATGAACCACACATTGAAGCACACATGATAGTTATTGAGCATGAAGATGTTAGCAGCCCAGAGCACAACTTCACCAATGAACACAGCAAAAGCACGAGCTCATTGAAGGTCTATCAAATCCATCCTCCAAATTGTGATAAATCTGTGGTGGGGTTTGGCTCTCTTTTTGCACTGGACCCATTTCATTGTAGTCTACCCTTATGAGGAAGACAGGATTTTCATGCCCTTGTGATGAGTTAGGATGGACATTTTCACCATGGTAACTGTCTTTTTTTCCTTCATTTATTCTAATCAGGCTGATAGGAAGCATGCACATGAAGATGCAATCTGCTTCTATCACACAGGCACAAGGATAAATCTCACCAACCGGTCAACTGCCTTGGGTGATGCCCAACATCAAGCTGTGGATGAGGGGAAAAAATCAGTTCCATCTCCACCTGTCTGTGAGGAGAAGACAGCTTTGGAGCTAGGAAGCCTGAAGCAAGATGCTCCAGTCCTGTCTTCCCCCAGCTTAGAAGGTGGAGTGGAGCTTGACTTGAGAAGAATGAGACAAATGCAGAGGCCACAAAGATGCTGCAAGGAGCAAGGCTATGAAATCGGTGCAAGATCTGGAGTTGGACATGGAAACAAGAAGAGAGGTCTGAAGCGAATCATGGAAGCAACAGAAGATAACTGTAGTAGTTCTCATGAATGCATCGATGGAGTAGGGTATGGGTTCAGTAACTTGGGAAAGAGATGGGGAGGAATGATGAAGGTTGCGGACAATGAAGGCTTGCAAAAAAAATCGTGACATGCAGAACTGGATCAGATAATTATGTGGAGATAATTGATCACAGTGTGGAAAGATGGTTGCTAACAGGGGAGCAATGAGGTTGATCCTGTCTCTACCTACTATCCTTTGTGATGGATGCAACTCCCAGTGTAAGTTCCTTAACAGCACCTCCAACAGAGAGGCTAGTGCAGTCTTCAAGGCACAGAATCTGAGCACCAACTTTTGTAATGCCCTCTCTACAGAATTGTCTACTGATCTCCTGTTGAGAAGGGGTTTTAGGGCAGAATTGAATTGCTAAGAGGTTCAAAGGAGCCTTGCTGCCTATCTTCACAAAGCCAGCAGCTTGGGAATCTCTGTTGGATCTCTGGTTGTTGTTACAGTTGATTTTTGGACTGGATGTCTCTACAACTTACAGTTGCATGTCTCTGAGCATTGGATCACACGTCAAGTGTGTTTTCCCTTCATCAAGTAATGCTCTTTGTTCTGCAGGTTCATTGTGCTTTCCCTTGATCAACTAATGATCTGTGTTCTTACAGTTCTTGCTTCCTGAGCACTTTCTTATCTTCAATCTCAGTTGAATTTTGGTATGACATTCTAGTTTGACCTATTACTTGTCAATTTGACAGAATTCTCATCTACATCTGGACATTGTGGGAGTGCTGATTCTTCCTCTTTTCTGCCCTCCAAATTTTGCAGGGATTGAGGCAAGGATTCCTGAAGCTGCTAAGGTCCTCCCCATTCAACTTTGCAAACAAACAACAGCTCATAAGCTGTCTGCAAGGACCAGCACTCCGGAGTTTCTTTGAGAATCTTTGTTCTGTGAAGTGACTGGCATTTTTTCCAGGTGAGGCACTGATAAAACATCCAGGAATTTTGATACTAGATTTAATATGCTGCATATGATTATATGGTCTGTATTTCAGAAGTTTATGAAATAGAATCCAAGGAGTTTGTCTCTTGTACTCTGCTTTGGGCAGACTAGGATGAAAAACACATTTTCCACCTCAACCCTGGATGTTGATGCTGAGAATATTGTTATTGGAAAAATAATTACAGATACAAGCGGCCCCATGGCCTTGTGTACATGTTTCTTGGAGTGCTTTATTGAGAAGACTTAGCCAACCTATTGCACCAACCCATTGCAAGTTTTCAAATATTCCTTCTCTCTCAATATTACAGTTGCTTCTGTTTTTTTGTGTCTTTTATCTATGATGGAATTGGCTTTGGCCAGGGTTCTTTTTCCTTGAGGAACTGCTTGGGTATTGGTTGTTTAAACATGCGGTGGTCAGGTATTACGAGCCAGGTGCAAAGGTTTGGTCACTTGTCACTTGTGAAGTTGCAACATGTTCATGCCTTAACAAATACCTGTCCAAAGTAACAGCCATGGATTTGGTATCAAGTAAAATAACAAGTGGAGGTTGGTATGGTGTTGAGTGGGTATTGGCTATTAAGGACCACGCTTTCTAGGTTTTTGAACCAGTTTTGGGTGGGCGCTGTGGGAAGCAGGTCTTTGAAATATTGACCTCCAACCATCATGTTCCTGTTGTACACCCAATCAAACTCCCCACTGAGGGTTTAGTGCAAAGTCAAAGACCCGCCCAAACACTGGTATGCAATATGCACTATCACCATCAGAAATTTCTTCATTCTTGATAATTGGGTTGTGGCAACAAATTGGGATGAAGTCACAATTGCAATTCAATTCCATTAGGGGCTTCCAAGATGATGTTGAAAACCTTTGGCTTACAAATGTCAAATGTTGATACAGAGAGTAAAGCAACAAGTCCTGTTGTTGGGTACATATATAACTCCTTCAAGAGTTGTTAAACCCTTAAATGTTGTTTGTTGAAACACACTGCCAGGAAGAGGGATTGATTATTTATTAGTCCTTTACACCTTCTGAAAATCCATGTAATGTGGTGGAATTTGGAAAATCGAACTTGGTGGGACTTTGTAGATGACTTCAAAGCCAGATCTTTCAGTCTGAAAAAAAGGGGTTTGGGGTTTTGAGGTATGGAAAATCGAAACTGTTGAAGGCGAAATCTTTTTTGAGGAATTAAAGAATGTGACTTTGTTGGTGTTGTTGGAAAAAGATCTTGATGAGCCAGAGGATTTAATGGAACTTATTTGGTAAGATTTGGATTGAGAATGTGGGAGATAAACCCTAAACCCTAAACCCTACCAAATCCCCTC
>Ga0209208_10007615_pt1 | contig 14615 bp, 7 predicted proteins | sample S1TSphfallax_3_FD_187694 | JGI IMG/M metagenome (GOLD analysis project Ga0209208, IMG submission 187694) | Host-associated microbial communities from peat moss isolated from Minnesota, USA - S1T2_Fd - Sphagnum fallax MG (SPAdes) (version 2) | ecosystem: Host-associated > Plants > Peat moss >...
AAGAACTAGATCTAAAAATCAACCCAACAATTCTACATGGACAGCATTAAAATTGAGCCTAGAATTTTTTCATAGATCCAAACTCGACAAATCTTGAGGGTTTATTTACAAAGTCCAATACTTGACATTAGGTATGCAATTGAATCCTAGGTTTAAATAGTGTTTATGGTTTCCCTATTTTGAAGTTCTAGGGCTCTAGAGTCATAGGTCTTAACCTTAAACTTGAATATATAAGGGCATCTCTAATGGTAACATTAAAATGGCTTTTACACAATTATGTTATGATGTTCCTTAGGTTGTTTCCCTATGTTGGATACAAGCCCGAATAAGGCCCATGTCAATGGAAACCATTGTTGGCAAACTATTCTCTATGTTGTTCCTATGGGGATCACTAAATATTAAAATTCTACACTACCTTGCATCAAACAATATATTGTCGAGGGCTATGAGGTGAGGGACACTTTTTTTCTCATCTATTATTACATAATATCTAATATGCACATATCTAAACTACCATAAATTTAATTATAATTTGTGTTTGCATCAATTTTGATAACCTATGTGTATTTGAATTCAGTTTTAGTATTTGATTACGAAATAGGAACACATCATGACAACCCTTATTGTTTGAAGGTTTGAAAGATGTAATGAAATGAATACAAACATTTGCTCCTTTGGATGGATAAATTATAGTTCCTACCAAACAAGTAGCATACATATATGATGTTTTTTAACCATCAACCATTACATTTCATTCAAAGCGAACATAAAAGGATTTGAACAAAAAGTCATCACATGTGTGTTTCAAACTTCAAAGCTTTAGAAAACTACTTCAAAATGAAGACAAAAACACCACATAACAAAAAACCAAACAGTGAGGTGGTATACCCCCCAAGACAAGTGCCAATCAAATTTGGCATACTAGTCAATATGCAATTTTTCATACCAAGCTAAGCTTTCAATGGCCGGGTCATTGGCAAGCTAAAAAATGCTTCCATCAACTCTTTAGGGTCGAATGGAGATGTAGTAGGGAACTTTGATGACATTTGTAAATTTATTTGTAATTTCTTGAATTGTGATGTTTCAACAACAATTATTTGTATTTTTTCATCTACTAACATATTAATTCAAACTATTAAAAAACATGCTTAAATTTTTTAATACATATGTTTTTTTTTTCTAATATTGGGAATCAACATATAACTATATATCAATTATAAATTGGTTTTTAGAATAAAAATAGACCTATTATTTTAAAAAATTGAATTATATTTTTACCCAAAAATGAGTATATGGCACCTTATATTTATACTTGCATATTTTTCTAATTCAAAAAAGAATGTCCCCCTTAGGTTTGTACCCTATTGTTGTTATTGGGAACATGTTGGGGAACACATTGAAAACTTTGGGAATTTAAAGGAACACCGTGGGGACACCATGGGAGCCTTTTGGGAATATCAAAATCAAAAAAAAATCAAAATGACTTCATAATCAACTTTTGAACCATCCCTAAGAATAAGCCAAAACTAGCATTAACCTAAACCCAAAATTAGATTTTGTTATAAAGGTTGGACACATTGGACCCATCATACCCAAAACCATTGGTCAAGAAAATATGATTTGACCCTATAATTAGTGAATTTTAATTTCTGAAAGTACTCCCTTGGCAAAGAACTAGGTGTTTTCAAGTTTTCTAAAAACTTTAAACCTAGACCTACCAATTCTTGTAAAAACCAAGAACCAACCAACAACAATTTCAATAGGTAGCCGACAAAACAATCCTTAAATGGTGTTATTGTCATTTCTTTTTCTTTTTTTTAGCCAAATTTTTGACTAATTCTTGTTCTAGATAATCACAACTTATGTTATGAAAGACAAATTTTGAATATAAAAAAATGCAAAAAAATTGAAAAAAAAACAAAACAAAACAAAACAAAAGAACTATTGCTACACACCAAAATGTCCCTTTCAAGTTTGAAAAAAAGGAAATTGAACACTTTTTCATCAAATGATTTTATTTTAATGTAGCATCAAGAAGGTAGTCAATAGGAAAGCAAACATAAGCCAACCTAAAAATTATAATTTTTTTCACATGGTTGACAAAGGAATTTTTGAACTAAAAAATATTAGTGGGGGCACACCACAAAATTCATGAACTTTTCATCACAAGCTCATCAAAATGATTGTGTATTGTATACATGTATATTAAGGAATATTTAATTTCATTCTTTATTTGAAGATGAAGTTGTTATTTTGAAGTGAAGAGCTTTAAGGATTCACCCATCACTGAAAACCAATTTGGAAATGTTATATATTCTAGACATGGAACTTTATGTATATTTCTAATGTGACAAACCTATTCCTATACAACAAAAGAGTCAAACTTTTGGCAAAGAATATGGGGCCACAAGTGGTGGTATTGGGAACACCATTGTGGAGAACACATGGACATCTTGGGAACATCATGAGGACTTGGGCAACAAATATAAGAAAACTTGAATTGCATTGGGAACATCAAAAGTTTGATGGGAACATGATAATAAGGAATGATGAACATGAAAATAACAATTGTAGGGAAGCTCCAACTGAATTGATGTTAGGTTTCATTCCAATAACTTATCTTGTAAAAGATTAGTCCTAGAGGTAGATAGGTAAGTAAGTAGAACAATAAGTGGCCATTAAAGAAATGCATGTATATAATAAGTACATAGGTAAAGGCTCTTAGGTTGTTAGTATATAGGTAGTAAAAATTACTCTTGAGATAACCATTATGGTTAACAAAGGAAATGGAACCCAATGATAAAGTGTTTCCTATCCACTCACCATCCATCCTTCATGATGTTTTGTTGGCTCACTATGAGTACTTGACCATAACATTCATTTGGGTGCTCAACATAGAAGATCCTAAAGAAAGTTGTCATCATAAAGAAGCTTCCCCCTCCTCCACGTGGAATTTGAAAGTTACAAGATGTATTAGTTGATAACACAATAAAGTAAATTAATTTTCTTCATTAAGGTCACCAACTGAAGGGGAGAATGCAAAGCATTCAATAGCCAAGCATAGGTTAGGTGTGGCATTGGGTATTGTTATAAAATTAAAGTGAGTTCATGGGACCAAGGTTAAGTAATATGTTGCAAAACCATAAAATTTTATGTTCATAAAATCCCAAAAAAATCCAAAATCTAATTAAAACATTCACCTCACCATGTCATCTTATATTTTCATAATCATTAATGTGTATCATTGTTATGCTATGTGGTCAAATTCTATACTCCAATTCTTTAACACAAATTTTCAAATTATATTAAGTCAAATATCTAAAGTAATACATTCATCTAAGAACCCATAGCCAAACACTATGCATTATTCGAACTACCAGTCATCATTCTAATTTTAACTAGTTATCTTGTTGGTTAATTTTTGCGTTGTGATGGTATTTCTTCTTTCTTGTTCTTGTTCTTGGGCTTTGTTTTTTGTGTGCATGTATCATTAAATTGAAGAGTTGCAAAGTAACAAGCCTTGATAATAATCTAGATATCAAAGGAGCTTTCAACATGTTCGTGCATGCTTACTACTATTAAACATGTTTTCTTTTAAACAAATATGCATACAACAAAATTGAATATAAGCATCACTATGTGTTTGGTGAGTGTATATTTTTATTTATGTTTCTTTGTTTTCATGAAGTTATGGGCCCACAAGTTTGATAAAATAGCATAAGAATTAGTGCATTGTTTAGTGAAAGATGGATCCTAAAAATCTTAATACATTAGTGAAGTACCAAATAGAGATGGTGTTTGAAGCAAAGCCACTATTGATGGTGATTGCTAGATTTTGGTGATTTGAAGATGTGAAAAGTTGTGAGGAGGAAAATCATTGGCAACATGCAAAGGCCATAATATGAATGTTCATTGGGACCAATGTGGATGAACAACATTTAAATATGCTAATCAATTGCAAGACCACATCACATATGTGGACAAAAATTAGTTGTCCATGAATAGCATTTTAGGGATAATGTGCAGGTTACATGGAGATTTTTTTAGCTATAATTTGAAGGAGGGAGACAAAATTGATGCTCATGTTTTAAATGTAGAAAACATGGCCCATAGATTAAGTGATTTGGGATAAACAATATTGTTGAAGTCTATGCATAGTACATAGGTGTTAAGCAATATACCACCAAACTACATTGTCATTGCATTTGTATGGGACAACTTACTAAAAGATCAATAAACAATATGTGCACTAACAATGTGACTCTTGAAGTTTGAAAGCATGATCAAAATGTAAAATGGGAATTAGGTGTTAGAAAGAGACAAGACATTTTTTTCATCAAATGGCTATAACATAAAGAGCACACATTGAAGGAGACGTTTGAAAAGAAGCAAGATAGCAATTGTATTAAGGAGCTAAATAAGTGTTGGACTAAATGTGATAATTACAAAGAACTTGGTCATCAATTTGAAAAATGTTTAAACAAAGACAAAATGATGGAGAAAAGGCAAAATGATAAGAATGAGCACAATGTAATGAGAACCATGGAGGACATTGAAACTAAAACATATTTTGTGAAGTCTTTGAAAGACCATAGTTGCAAATGAAGATGAAGAGAACATTGAGATGAATCAAAAGTCATGGTGACAAAAACATGAATAAAAATATTGAAACATTACTAGAAAAAAAACTTGAATGCTAGATTGGTTTGTTGATTGAAAAGCCACATAACATATATCTAATTGCCACGAATGGATGATGAATTTTGTTCTAATGACCTCAAAGAGCTAGTCAATGGCAATATTTCAAAATGATAATCAATATTGGGTCCATGGAACAAGATATATATACATATTTAGAATTTTAAGGAAAGTTTGGAAAAAGGTCGTGTTGAAGAAAATTATTTACATTCCCTTTTGAAACTAGGAATTGTTTTTTTTTTAATGAAGTAAACAACAATTCAAGGGATTATGATTCAATTTAAAGACATTTTCACAATGATTGAAAAGAATGTTGATGGTGTTATAATGTTGGATGCGCACTTCAATGGGAGAGATGTAAAAGGGTGAAAACCCTTTAAGGTGTACCACACATGACAAAAAAAGCCTAGTCTTTTTTGCAGTCCTTTTTTACCTTATATTGTAATCCCCATAAAAAATAATGAATCAAAAGTTGTCAAATATATAAAAAAGATTATATTTTAAACCATTACAATTTAAATTCTATCATAATCATCCATAAATGTGTTTTTACATGGTAAAAAAGGACTAGGCAAAAAAGACAAAAAAAAGGTGACATTATGACAAGATTTTGGTACACCTTAAAAAATTTACACCCAAAAGTTGAATGCAAAGGTTATACCACCAATGGAGTCAATGGAGTTGATAGATGTTCAAATAACCTCTATTACAAATCATGAAAGAGTCAAACCAAATTTGGTTATTTAGCATAAGCAATATGTTCACTCGAATTTCTCAACCCTAAAAAATATATATTGAAAATAAACCATTAAAGGTTTGGAAATATTTGATAAAATATCAAAAAATGAAAAAAATTATGAAGGATGTAAATTTGGAAATCAACATTGTCATTTGTACCCAATAGACGCTAAGAAATAAAGATGCAACACACCTAGAAAGTTAATCCATTCTTATTTATGTGCTTCCATGGGTTCACAAAATCTAATGTGGGAGGGATAGCCTTTTAATACTATGTCATTTTCAAAGATGATTGTATATATTTAAGTTTGTGTGTTTCATAAATCACAAGTTAGAGGCATTTGCATGTTTCAAAAATGTGTTAAATTGAATCTATAATGAAAGGAAATCTAATGTGACAACATTTTGTTCAAATCAAGGAAGCAAATATGTTAACAAAGAGTTCAACTTATACTTGTAAAAATAGGGCATCAAATATGAATATAGTGCTACCTATGCCCATGAATAAAATGACTTCATTGAACATGACAAAAAAATTGTGATGGAGGCAACATGTAGCATATTACATGTTAGAGGCCTACCAAAATTCCTTACGGTTGAAGTTATTAACACATTGGTTCATGCGATAAATTACATAACAACAAGAACATTGGTTGGATCTACACCATATGAGCAATGGAGTGGTAAACAACCAAACATCTCATACTTTTGAGTGTTTTGATGATTTGTAGTTAAACAATGTGTGCCAAAGGAACAAAAAAGAAAACTAAACCCAAATGCACAACACCATGTTGTTTTTCATATATGAAAAAATAACAAGGGGTACCAATTATGGAACCCAAGTGGGCTCAAAAAATTTCCATTGCCACAAATGTGGAATGAAATTACATAAACACATAAAAAACTAACCTTGCACAACAACACATTTTGAGTTTTGCGACTAACTTTTACAACTACATACTAATTAGGAAGGACATATGCAATTAGAGACTATTAAGTTATTAAACCCATGCCACTTCACCCATTTAATCACAAGGGATGTTTAGTTGCAAAACCTAATTGTTTTAATGATGAATTTTTAAAATTTTCTTATAATAATGAAATTTCATGTCATCATTAACCTTAATGTAATGTGTAAAGTGCATGCCATCTCAACTTAATTGTTTTATTCAACTAGGTGTTACAAAAGACGTTTTGATGGATGGATAACATGCGTCAAAAATTTATAAACATGTTATAAGGCATGATCAAAAGTCAACCTAATTTAGCCCATGTAGATAACACAATCAAAAGTCAACCTAGCTAGGCTAGGCTACCTAGTCTAGCTTGCCTAGCCAAAAGCTAACTTAACTTAACTTAACTAGGTTAATTGACCATGACATCACATGATATCTCAATGGTCTTTACAACTACATAGTGGTTTTTGTGACTAAGTAGTTACAATTGTAGTAAAAAAGAACAATAGTCGTTTCTTTTGACTAATCAAAAAACCCATAATGTGTTGTTGTGTTACTCAAGAAGTCTCCAATGATTCACAATAATAATTGCATGTGATAGTGGGAGAACATGTAATCTAAGGTTTTGTGCCAATTATAAGAAATGTAGACAATTAATCAAAATGTAGGAGGTGCCAACAATCATTAGGGTGATGGGTTAAGAACAAAAGATAATTAAGCCTAGTGGTTGCTTTGGAACATGTGAATTCTAAAGGACTTGATCTAGCTCTTGTGGATGTGGAGCCACTAGTAAAACTTGACAACTCAACCAATGTTGAGAACATTGAAAAACTAATTTAATAACCACAAAGAGCATGACATGCTCCATAGAGGTACAAAGAATGGGACAAAGTTATCATTCACCCATACAACTCACAAGTGTACAACATATATATTCATCGAGTATCTACTCAAAAACATAACAAGAAGTTCAATCACTTGACATGTCTAAATGGAAAGGAACAATGGATGAGGAATATTCAAATCTTTGTTGGTCAATTCTACTTGGGAGTTGATGCCATCACCTTCAAGATGAAAGATTATCAAATCAAAGCAAGATTGATGGGATTCTAGAGCAATAAAAAGCGACACCAATTGTGAACGGTTACACACATGTGCATGGATTTTTTTACAATGAAACATTCACTCCTACGATAAAACATGATTCAATTTAGAACATTTTTTCTCTATATTAACCCATGATATGCACATGTTATAGTATGATGTGCACACCTTTTTTTGTATGGAAAATTGAATGTAGAACTTTATATTGAACAACTAGAAGAATATGAGAATGATGTGATAACGATGCGCAAATTCAAGGAAAGCATAAAATTGCAAGATTCAACAACCTAATTACCATCAAGGAAAGGGTTGCCGGGTAGAAAAGAAATAAAAAGAAAAAATGGAAAGACTTGAAGGTAACGACTGCCTTCTATTTACCTACCATCATGCTATAACTATCATCCTACAATAATTACTATCTTTTATAAACTTGAAAAAAACCTTCAACCATTTGTAGACCTCATGTAGCTCCTACTTACTATTTACAACACTTGCAAACCTTTTGTGGTTGTTGCTTACCATCTACAACACATGTAAAACCTATGTCATTGTTGCCTATCATCTACAATAGCTTTCCACTTTCTTTAAGCCTTAAGTATTAAATCTACCTCTTTGTTGCTACCTTCCAATGGTGGTTACCATCACGTGGTAAAAGGTATTTCCTAGTTTAGAAACTAAAACAAAAAGTGGATGGCATATAAATTTTTTATAGAAGAAATGAAAAACCAATACATTAGAATAACAAATTCTATGTAATATTAATATCAATTATTCTCTCCTTTCTTTCTATACTCTAAGTAGAACCAAACACCAACAAGAATTATGAAAATCCATCAACCATTTTTCATTGCAATGATACGAAATACATTCTACTTCCATACTATCCTCCTTTCTCTCCCATGTCACATACACATTTCTTCCCCAAGAAAACTATTCTAACCACATCCAATCTAAAATAATCATAATATTGAATACAAGGGAATGATCCACAATCCCCTCTTATCCTCCTCCTAATCTCTCTTCTCCCATACACACAAGGTCCACATGCATTTCATGAAATAGGCTCTCCTTATCCTTCCTAGAAATCCTCACATGATTGGTGGATTACCACCAACCATTCATCTAATTAATCTCATTAGCTTCATCCTTTAGTAAAAGATGGTAATTTATTACCATTAGTAACCCTTTAGTTACTAGGATGCCCGTGGGCACTAATTAGCTTAGGAATTTATACCTTTAACAAAAAACATATATAACTTGAAGTAGGTACCAAGGCAATGGAACCACTTTTGACTATTTTTTGACAAGATACAATTTGGTGGCAAGTAGTGTTGACTGATGTGTCTATCATAATAATGGACATATTGAGACAATGGCAAGAATTTTTGTTGAAAATCAGATTAATTGTTCAACTAATGAATCAAAGTTAACTCATATGTTGTAATACATGATTTTTCTTTTTGAAATGATGTAGGGAGCAAACAATTATTATGTCTATTTTGAGGTGCATCATCATTGCAACAATCAAGTTCTCTTTGGATCAAATAACAATGGCGCATAATTGATACCATCCATGTTTTTGGGCTACAAAACAATAATCCAACCATAACCATGATGGATCTTCATTCATGTCTAATAATAATAATAGAGGAAACACCCCCATTTCTACATTAGACAAACATGCAAATATAGGATGCCTCATGTATGCCATGACATTCACAAGGTCACACATAGCTTATGTTGTGAGTTGTGCAATTCAATTTTTAGAACAACCTAGTCAAATGCATTAAATAGGAGTAAAATGCATGTTATGTTATCTACAACGGACTAAAGTTCATGGGATCATGTACAATGGAATATTTTTGACAATCTAAGAAGATTTTGTGATACAAATTTTACAAGAGATCAAAATGATCACAAGTCACACACACTTGGTATGTTTTCACTTTTGGACATGGAGCCCTAGCATGGTGTTGCAAGAAATAACATGTACCTCATTGTCCACTAAATACATTTCAACTTGTGCAATTACCAAACATGTTATCTAATTATAATGGTTTCTTGTCAAGCATTGGAATGCCACAAAACAACCCCACACCATTATTTTATGACAATTGAAGCATAATTCATCAGGTGAAAAATCTAGAATTTCATCATCACAGTACACATGTTGACCCACAATATCATTTTATTTGGGCGAAACAAGAATTTATAGAGATTGACATTCACCACATTCCTATAATAAATGAAATTGTTGATATGTTGACAAAACTATTATCATTATAAAAGACTTGCCACTTACACAAGCAGCTTGGGATTGTTTTAAAGGATACTATACTTTTGAAAAATAAAACCTAAATACTCACCTTACCAACCACATTTCATATAAAATAATCAGTGGGAATATGTTTAATTAAACACCAACTTCAAAAACAAACAAAAAATTTAGTTGTATCCTTAATCAATGTTCTATTTAACTTTAATGTAGATAGTTCCATCATTGGAACCAAATCATAAACTTTTTCAAAATTTTCATAACTCATATAAACTACATATAATTACCATCAGGGTTTCCAAATTCATATGAATCATCATTTGCAAATTATTCTCGTGGGTATCATCTCAAAAAGTTATTTGGATAACATCCTCGACACATTTTGATGATGTAAAATATCACACACAATCATTGCATTAAACTCATTTTTCTTCACTTTCTTGTCAAAAGTATTTTTAAATTCAACTTCAACAAATTTTGTTGCACTTTCAACAACATTTCATTTTGAATTAATTCAATTACAACATGGTCAAAACCTCTAACTAAGAACCAAAAGGATTACTTTGGAAAAGGACTACAAGTCCTTTTTCCCAAAAAACACTTTTACATACAAATGAATTTTTTAATGAATTTTTTCTTATATATATATATATATTCTAATTCATCATTTTTTTTTGTTAATCATTATTGAATAAATATGAATTAAAAAATGTGCAGATTCCTTAGAAAATTCAATGTTTCATTTTGAAAAATGATCAAGATTTTACATCATGTACATTATAACCCATTTATACATGGTAAATGACTTTTGAAACTTTAAATTCTGAAGCAATTTTGAAACATTCTTTGACTTTTTAAAGTTTTAAAATTCCACATTTTTAAAAGTATGAGTGTTTTTTGAGTGTGATTCATGTGATTTTATCATCTATATTTTTTTCAATGAAAATTATTTTATTATCTGAATCCTTTTGATAGTCCTTTGTAAAATTGATGCAATTTGACACAATAGGTGTAGATTTTCAAACTTTTATTCATAGGTTCAAACTTGCTTTAGAATTCTCAAGCTCACATTAAGGCCATCAAAATGTAATTTGTACGCATTTTAAATTGAGGATAGAACAAGATGAAAATATGTAACAAATTGAAAGGTTACTTAGTACACAAGAGAAAGTGAATGTTATAACTAAATGTTAGTTTTTCTTTTGAATTGGTAACATTGAGTTGGAAATCATTGTCCATTTTAAACTTATGTCCTCCCATTATCCATAGGAATTCTAGCCATAGTGAGTTAATTATGAATTGATGGAAATCCATGACTTAGTTTTGGTTCACAATTGCACTAATGACACACTCTTTGTTCACATGTGAAGGTGAGGTGATGGAGAAGCAATTGAAACATGTCCTTTCTAGTTATCTAAAAGATCTCAAAGTTGTACCCCCATTGCAGGGAGCTAAAAAAGGTGCCACAAGTTTGTCAAAATTCAATCATTTTCAAATTAACATTAATCACCAATACTAGATTATCCTTTAAGCATGTTAAAAATAAACCTCAACACACAATATTTGACCATACAAATATATGATTAAAACTTATACATAGGACCAAAAAAAGTAAAATCAAGTAATATCAACAATTAAAATATGAAATTGAAAACTTTATATAAATGCAACAAGAAAATTTCATATATCAGCCAAAACCTTGAACGATTTAGTGATAAAATATATAATATAAAAACATGATTGAATTTTTCATATCGATCAATAAATCCAATACATGTGTGACCAAAATGTGCAACTAAAAAGAAAATTAAAAAAATTAAAAAAAATGAAATTGAAAGTTTCATACAAGCAACATAAACAAATACCAATGACCAATATGTCCATTGATTATTTTATTTTGGGAAAAAAATATAAAATCCTTCAAACAAATCATTAAAACATATAATCAAAATTGAAATGTATGTTAAAATTTTAAAGATTTATTTAAAAATAAAGTGCCATTAAAACCTTCACACAAGCTATCAAAATGAATGTATATGACCACAAAACAACTGAAAAACAACCAAAACAAAACACAAACAAATGGACAAAACCACACATTAGATTTATTGACAAAACTTTTCATGTAAACAACCAAAATATATTATTAATTTAAATTTATAAGCAATTGAAATCTTTGATTGAAAAATTAGTAGTTGCGATGACGCGTTCCCAAGTCCCAAGTTAGGCCCAAGATGGGCCTTGGTTTTTAAAACAGCGGAATTGTGGGGACTTGAGGGCACATTCCCAGCTCTCAGCACTAAAAAAGATAGAGGGGCATGCTGAAGCTCCATGATGGGACTAGGAAGAGGGACAAGCTTTAGTTACTCATTCGAACCTGCATCAAACCAACCAACAAGTTGGTTAATTCGCATTCTAGAACACCCTTGGTGCTAGGACAAGCCACGGGCAACTCTGGACTCACAAGATTCACCACGGCCCGGATTCGGGGGAAGCCACCACCTTCCCCCATATAATATTCTCTGCATTACTCCATGGCACCCACATCCGAATGGTTTTTTGTCCTGGGACTCCCAAGGAGGAGTCTTGAAACTGTCCTGGTTTGGACTCCCGGGATTTTGCGAGTTCATAATTCTTTGTTCAGACCTTAGATTGGGATGAGGTCTTAGGCAAACTTGTAGCTCTTATTGAGAGCTTTCCAACGGTGTGTCGCATTCCATCTGCACACACCGGGGTTGGATCAATTCCCGACTTTTAGTGGTCGGGAATCAAACTGTCAATTTGACTCCCGTCTTTTTGTCGTAACTTGTGCTGCAAATATCCAAATGGCTCATGCGAGGCCATTTTCGACATCTACACTTCAATAAGTTTCCAATGTCATGAAGAACGCCTCAAGGCAAGGTGTTTTGACCCTTGCAATCGAACTTTGAAGTTTTGGGAGTCACGGAGGACTCCCAAGTCCCCATTTCGGGAGTGTGAGTGTCATCCTCACACTCTTCCAAAAGTGGGGTTGCAACATGTGATTAAAAGGAAATTTTTTAATAAAAAATGCAACTGAAATTTTAGTATATGTGGAGAAAAGATAACTAGAAAAGAAATGTAATGCATAACTAAAATTCTAATACAAGTATTGACCTTCACCTTCATCATTTTGGCATTTTCAATTCAACTACGATATCTTAGAACATACGTTAGTTATAAAAATAATAAATAATCTTTTTTGGTTGTATAAAAACTAACAACCTACCAAAATAATATTCTTAAACACAAAAATTAAGGATTATTTTTCAAATTTTTAACAAAACATTAATTGCGAGCATCCCAAGAAGATCTCACATTAAATGACAATAGGTTCCAAACACAATATGACAAGAATTCAAACCACCTAGAACTTATCTAAAAATACACACAAAAGTTGATATCATTTACCAAAGGTAGAGGGGAAATGTGGCAAAAGAAATTCAAATTATGTTTTCTAAAATCTAGTGTTAAATAAAAAGAATGATAAAATATTTTCTTTTCCATTTATTTTTTGCATTTGTGTGTAAAATTTTGCACAAAAGAAAGGTTGACAAATATAATTGACTTGTAAACGCATAGAACAATCCACGTCTAACAAAAAATAGTTCTATTGATCCCAAAACAAAAATTTCTCATATTCTCAAACAATTATCACAAAATTTTTGTTGATGTTGTTCAATTAATCAAATAAACAAATAAACAAATTTTTGTTGAAACAAAGAAATGAACCAAACAAATCATGTCTTGATCCATGTTTTCTAAATAAGAGTGACTTCACTTAAGAAATTTTCATTTTAAAAACTAAAAGCCAAATAAAAAAGAAAAATAGTTATATAGGAAGCTTCATAGTTAAAGTCTTAGAAGGAAACCAACAACTTAAAGCTAGAAAAACAACTTTTTCATTTCTCATTCCTTTTGAATTCTTTGGAGCTAGGCACAAGCATGGTAATAGTTCATATAAGCCTAGGGATCAACTAAAAGTTATCACCATGTGCCACATGCCCTTGCAAATTTCATATTTGCATTGATGTTTAAAACCTAGTTGTAATTCATTTGCACCAACTATATATTTGAACCCTAATTGCACATTAGCTGAAATTAATCATGAATCAATGAATAAGTAGATGAATGATTTGGTAGTATGTACATGCATTTTGCACATTGACATGCAAATTTGGCATTTTCATATAGTCCATGTCCTTGCCCCATGGGATTTGAAGTTGCATGTTCCAAGTTATTTGCATCTAGCTGGGCATAGAATTAAACAATGTTGAATAAAACATTCCACATGGCAAGTGGCATGTCAAATTGGTGACTCATTTACAAATGTCAAAAAATTGCTTAATTTTCTAATGTGAAATAATATTTATAAATGCATGTATTTTTGCCATAAAGTTGCAAACTAGTTGGATGGTTAGTGAAAATCCTTTAAGGTGTACCATCCAAAACAAAAAGGACCTAGTTCTCACTATAATTTTTTTTTCTCCTATATTTTGATCACCATCAAAACGAATGAATCAAAAAGTGTCAAATATTTTGTAAATACCATATTTTAGACCACTACAATTTTAGAATCACAATTATCCATAAGTGTGTCTTTACATGACAAAAAAAGACTAGGTTAAAAATATAGAAAAATGTGAAGTTGTGACAGGATTTTGGTACACCTTAAAGAATTTGGATTTTAGTAATTGTTTAAGACATGTAGTTAGTAGTAGTGTGGTCTTCATGGACATGATTTTTCATAATGTGTTTTCATCAAATTGGAAATTTCCCAATGCAATGGGAAAAAAAATATTTTTTCTAGTTTTTTTTTTTTTTTT
>Ga0209208_10007616_pt1 | contig 14615 bp, 9 predicted proteins | sample S1TSphfallax_3_FD_187694 | JGI IMG/M metagenome (GOLD analysis project Ga0209208, IMG submission 187694) | Host-associated microbial communities from peat moss isolated from Minnesota, USA - S1T2_Fd - Sphagnum fallax MG (SPAdes) (version 2) | ecosystem: Host-associated > Plants > Peat moss >...
CAATGCGAGGCGTTTTGGCCTTTTCTGTTGAACTCTAAACATTCGGGAGTCCTGGAGGACTCCAAATCCCCAACTTTGGGAGTGGGAGTTTCATCCTCCCACTTCACCCAAAGTGGGGTTGCGACAATAAAGCTCATATTAAAAAAAACATAAAAATTTGAAATAAAACATTAGAACAATCAAAATAACAAAAGACAAAAGACAAATAACTAACAAGAACAAGCAAATCTATAAACATAAATGTTAGTAAGCAAAGATTAACAAGCAAAAAAATTCAACAACTTAACAAACAAACATAAAACTGAAAAAAAAGTAAGCAAACAATAATCAAGCGGGAAAAAAAATGACAACCAATAAAACAATAATATATGAAAAATAAAAAAAGTGAAACTTGCAATCAATACAATAAGCAAACAAAACAACTAACAAGGAGAATAATAAATAAACAAAACCATAAACCAAAACAAAAAAAAAAATTCAAATTGGGTGAAAAAATTCAAATTGGAAGCTTATGAACTTGGGCAAGGTAGGTACCATGTTTAATACTTCAAAACATGGGACTTTAAAACTTGGATTCAAAAAAATACACACACACACAACAATTTTAAAACATGGCAATGTCTAAAACATATCATATGTTTGGGCAATCTAATTATTATACCAAATCCTCAATTATCATGACAAGGGGGAACACTCTCTTTTGAATTTACAGAATACTTGAGTAAAATATAGAATCCCATGTATTGATTATTGGGTAAAAAATATACTTCAATTAGTTGTATAGTAAAATTATGTTTATTCAAAAAATGAATATTAAATTTTTATAACTTGATATGTGTTAATCCTTGATATTTTTAAAAACACAACAAATATAACATATGTATTGAAGGTTTTAAACATTATTTGTGATTAGGTTCAATTAATAGATTAATAACGGAATTAATATTAGCAAATGAATTAACTAAATATGGAAGAATATAAAGTGAATAGGAACATGAAATTAAAAAGCTTTTCACAACATTGACAATTAAATCAATTTGAAAAACTTATATGTTATCACATGATCTGACCATGTTGTCTTAATGCATCCCTATCACCTTTCACAACCTCAATTGTATATATATATATATATATATATATATAGTATTAAAATTTGATTGAAAAAATGACTTAAATATGTGCATATTAAAATATAAAATAATAAATATGAGAAAAAAAATTCCTTCACATATTACATGCAAATAAAACTTTAGTTGATGCATGTTTTTTTAATTTTTTACACTTCATGCCCTTATGTTATTGTGCAAACATTTATAACTTTTTTTTCAAATATCAATAAAAATAGATATCATTAATTTTGGGATGTGCGCTTTTATATAATTTGAACATTAGCAATATTGAATGGTCACTTTTTTTGTCGCAACCCCCTTGGCCTAACGACCAAGGCAAGGGCTTGCGAAGGTGCAGGCCAAGAGGGAAGCCCGAAAGTCACATTTCATGCTCTTGGGAATGCAAGAGAGTGTGAAGGAATGAACCCTCACATTCCCAAGTGAACTCCCACTTTGGGAGTTAGGGTCCTAGTGGACTTCCGAATGTTCATAGAGTAATTGAAAGGGTCAAAACACAATGGATTAAAAAGTTTTTTATACCATTGAAAAGTTATTGAAACTTAGATGTCTAAAATGGGCTCGCATGACCCATTTGGACATTTGAAACACAAGTTATGGCCAAAAGAAGGGTCGGAAGTCAAATTGGCAGTTTAACTCCCGACCATGAAAAGTCAATAATTGACCTGATTTCCTTGCATGTAGATGGCATACGACATACCACTGGAAAGCTCTCGATAAAGGCTACAACATTTTTTTAGTCCTCATCTCAATCGGAGGTTTGCACGCAAAGTTATGGGGCCCCAAAGTCGCGGGAGTCCCAACTTTGAGAATTTCAAGACTCCCATTTGGGAGTCCTAGGACAAAATGCCATTTGGATGTGGGCCTTGTGGAGAGGCACATAGTATACTATAAAGGGGGAAGGTGGTGGCTTCCCCCAAGTCCGGGCCGTGGTGAATCTTGTGAGTCCGAATTGCCCGTGACTCGTCTTAACACCAAAAGTGTTCCAATTATGCACTACCACCTTATGTTGGTTTTGTGCAAGTCCGTGTGAATAATTGATGTTTTTCATTCTTCCTAGTTCCATCTTAGAGCTCCAGCATGCCCCTCTACCCCTCCAAAATGTTGCAAGCCATGGAGCGTGCCTCGATTCCTTGTGCTTCCCCTATTTTCTGTTTAAATTCACATTTGAGTGCATTAAGGAGTTTTGAAGTGTGTCATTTTCCCAATACCTTTGGTTAAATTGACACTAATTAAATGATTAAAAAAATACATAATATTTATGTCAAAAGTCTTAAAAACGCTAGCCACCACCCATCGAACGTTCATAAAACATAACCATATTTGTCGAATGTTTAAGAAAACTTAATTTTTTTTTCTAAATGTTGAACTTTTTGATTTAAGGATACTTTTTGGTTTTCTAATATGAAATAATTGTAGTTAATTACCCTTGATTTTGCCTTCACCCTTATGCATTCTCTTTGTTGCAACAATGTTTTTTTCCAATAATGTGTGTTTCATCAAGTGTAGGAGTAGTAATAATAACAAAAACATGTGTAGGAGTTGGTCTTCATCACAATGTAACTAGTAGTTAGTCTTCATCATGTTGCAATTAACAACCGAATTTCATCATGATGCAACTAGTAGTGGGGCTTCATGACATTACAACCAAGAACAAACTTCATCATGATGCAACTAGTAGTCGGGTTTCATGACATTATAACCAAGAACGAGCTTCATCACGATGCAATTAACAATCAGATTGATGGCAACTCAAATGTGAGTCCAAGAAGTTAAGCTTTAAGAAAAAGGTTCAAGATCAACTAAAGCAACATTTGAATGACCATCAACTATTGCAAACTTGAATTTTTTTGAGTAACCATGATGTGAGGAACGCAATCATTGAATAAAAAATGAAGGAAAGCAACAAGGAAAGGGAGTAATGTTGGTGTGCCATCACAACCAAGATCTTCGTGGGCTTGTGCTTATACAAGAACTACAAGTTGCCCAAACATTACAACAATAACAAAGTCCTCAAAGCGTTATGTGCGAAAGCTAGTTGGATCATGGAGGAGGATGGTAATACCTACCACAAGGCAAGCCTAGTTATTTGGAGACCCTAATCTCTACTCCTACTAAGGAAATGGAGCTTCATGGGTGTGTGTGTGTTTGTGTATTGCTTGTTGCATGTTGTAGGGAAGTTATAGGCCACCACCAGCACCACCATCATCATATGTAAATCAATTGTAAATGGAAGTTGTATCATCTTCTACATTACCATCATTGAGTCTAACATCATCTCATATCCAAAAGGAACAACAACAATGGGTCATCATGATGATGTTTACACATTATTCATACCATGTTTCAAAAACTTGTTTTCTCCAAGTGGTGTAGGAGCTATTGTTGGTAGTAGTAGTTGTGCCAATGGAACTTATAGTGTTAACGCTACTTTAAACAATAACATTACAAACTTAACATCATCATTGCATCTCTTGTAGCATATAGGCATTACAACCATCATTAGAACAACAACTACTCCTCCTTTGAAGCTAACAACAATGGCATCTCTTGGAATGCATTATTCACACTTTCTTTTAAATCTCCATGGGATCACAAGCAATTTCCAAACATGTTGTCAATGCAACTTGGTCATGTATTCCACAAGTCCATCTTCTAAACTTCCTTGTAGCATCAAACTTGCAATCATGCCACCACCATCACCTAGAGTGGCATGCGAGTTATTGTGCAACTCCAAAAATAAATTGCCACACTCCATCAAATCATGAAGTGGAATTAGATTTCTCTCCACCAACAACAACAATAATCAAACTCCTTTTCATTTTGAGTTTCCAAACATGATTTGTAGCACAACAAACTTCAAGTGGGCAAATGGGATTCAAAGTGCACACATGACAACTAGGCTCAATTCTAAGGTTAACATCCACACCAAGGACAAGAAATTCCACCTCCATGGGTTTGGGTCCCAATAACTTCCCTCATGTTGTAACAATAACAACAACAATAATGACTACTAGTGTGCAATTCGAAAAACCAACTCTGCAAATGGGTCCTTATTACAATGCATCTTGGCATGTTGGGGGGTAAATGCATAGTATGGTGGCTCACTTTTTAAAATAATTGTATTCCACAAAAGTCCATGTTTTAGTGTTAAATTTTTAATTTTCTGTGGTACCATTGGTTAAATGGTAATAAAGTCCATGTATCAACAACAATGAAGTCCATATTAATAGGAGCCCAAGTAGACAGTCTAAATATATGCACCTTTGAAAAAAAATTAAAAATGAATGAAAAACAAGAATGTTATGGACTTATCAAAATACAAGTTAATTTAAATTTTGGATATGATTTAAGGAAAATTTTCACATAAAATTTTATTATTTCATTCTAACTCATATGTTAAATCATTATAAATAATTTTTAATAAAATTTAAGATGAACCTTTCAATTTTCTATAATTCCAGTCAACCAACTAGTCCATAATTTTGAACTTCAACAGTCCATTTCTACTAGCATATGAACTTTTTATCAATAAAAAAATGCAAAAATATATTTATAATAAAGTTTTAAATTTATATTTAATTACCAATTAATAGATTTAAAAATATACTACCCACCATATGCCTTTGAACAAGGGGTACCCAACAAAAAACACCATTGTGACACCAAAAGTGAGCCACCATACCTTGCATTCATCCTTGGGGTGGTTCATTTGTTGATGTTGCCACCACATTACATGTTTGGGGGGTGGTCCTCTTGTTGATGTTGTCACCACATTACATGCTGGGAGTGATCCCTTTGTTGATGTTGCTACCACATTACATGTTGAGGTGTGGTCCTTTTTTTGATGCTACTACCACATTGCAACTTGCAATAAGCTATATGCTTGGTCCTAAAATAACATTTTCAAGGTTGTTGAATCTACAAAGGTCTAGTTTTAATAGTATAAGAATATATTACAAGCTTGATATTGACCTAGAAGTTATCAACACAAATGATGTTGTTCATGAGATCTTCATCATCTTCAACATCATCATGCTCCTATAAAGTTGGAGAAAGTCTTGGCCCCAAAAAAGATTCTAAATGAGTTATAGTTCACATTGGGTAATAATAGAAGTAATTTAAGTTTGTAAGCAACACCATCTTGTTGTTGAGTTTGAACTTGATTTTTGTTTTCTACTACTTTGCCATGGTCCTCTATATAGGCAAGTTTCAAAATTAGGATTTAAGTTTAGGTTTAAATTTAATAGGGGAAAAAAGAATTCAAACCTTAACATTCAATGTTTATGATTTTAGTTTTTTAGTTAGTGTTCATAGTTTCAATCTTTCAACTCCTACATGTGAAAATGGCAAAAATGTTTCAAGTGATGTTACATGTGTTGATTTTTCATTTAAACAACCCTCCATAATAGTTAATGTTGTCATTGTTGGATTGACGTAGGTTTCATCAATCTCCATGTTTTTTTCAATGTCAAATGTTGTTGTAAATAAAAAAATATTTGTGTTTTCTTCCTTGGCAACAAGTTGAAAATCACCACTCCAAGCTCTTATAAGCCATGTTTTCTTCAACCCTTTCAAAATCATTGTTTCTTTGCTTTTCAATTCTTTCCACACATCGTGTAACCATTCACAAATGTGTGGTTTTAGATTATTCATTTTGAAGTCAACATTTGGTTTTTTACCACTTTCAATTTGCTTTTTGATGACCCCTATTGTCTAGTTGTTGAACTCCATTTTGAATGCATGCTTGAATGGGCGTTATAGTATGACATTAATTGGTTGTAAAACATTGGTACAATTTGTTAATACAAAAACAATGAAAATGCTTGGATGTTTGTTTTCTATGTAGCCCAAGAATTTTTAACTTTGTGTACATTCCAATAATCTAAGAACCATTTGTAGTCCAAGTGATTTGATTTGAGCTTGGTGGTAAGGCACCTTGACAATTTGCACAAAACACTTGGTTGTTTCAAAGTTTGACCAATGGTTTTCACTATAGGTGAGATCCCACCCATCTATCACACATTGCTTGTCTTTGGTTGTTTGGTGGCAATGTTCTTAGCATAGCGCCTATACAAATCACTTATAGTGGCGAAAATAATCCTGCTGTAGATGAAGATACTACCATAGTCACTTGCCTTTTGTCTTCTATGCCAAGCACATGAATGTGTTTGGAGCCCTTACTTTCCCATGTGCATTCCCTTGCCGTAGGTACCAAATGTATGCTAGTCTCATCACTATTGACAACAAGCGAAGGTGGAATGTTGTAGGCCTTGACAACGTAAATAACATGGTAAGTCATGAACCTTCCTTGTTCTTCCCAATTTCATGGAAGTTTGCCAACTATTGTAGTACTAATTCTAAGAGTTCTATTCATGTAATTTTTCATGAATTGATGAGTCCATTATCGAATAACTTCAAACCCACTAGCTTTGTTGTCACAAAGCACATTAGGGGCCAATGACTCAATCATTTGACAAAATATGGGTTCGATTATGGAAATTACTAGGGGTTGACTTGCCTCCTTCATCTTTTGCAACATGGCTACAATTGAATATCTCAATATTGGGTTATTTTCAAGTATTGGTAAATTTTGTTTCTTTGTTTCAATTTGTGGGTCTAATTCAATTACATGGACATATTTGGCTTTAATTTTTCCTTTACATGTAAACCAATCATAAAGGTTGGTTTTCCAAGGTTTTCACAAGGACTAGGACATCTCGATTTCCTATAAGCAATTTTCAAGAAATAGAGGGTATTAGTTTTGTTATCATGGTATTTCTTGATTGCTACCACAATTGGTGGCCACAAATCTTGTTGAAACTAGTTGACATATGTCCCATGCTTGTGTGCATGTGATTTATTTCTTGCTTGTTCTTCATTTGATTATTGTTTGATCTCTTGGTTTGCTTGTAGAGTCACTTTGAATTCTTGAGCTGACCAATTAGACACTTCTACACTATGCACTTGATATTTATCTCTTGTGCAATTTTTTCCAATAACTCAACTTCATGTTCTAAAACACTTTGGTGTTCATTTCTTGTGATGGGATTGAATAACCCTGTTAATGTTTTCTATTGTTTTTGTTGGGTATTCATAGATACCAAACTATCATAATAGCCAACTTAGTTTTTTCAATATTTTTGCTCTTGAACATAGAAAATTCTTGAGCTAAAGCATGTTAAACAAAAAATAAACTAGCAAATGTTTTTGTTCACATGCTTCTTAATAAGTAAGTACACACTAAACTTTAAAATGAAAACTTTATTTGATGCAAACAAGGAACTTTACAAAATAAATAGGTAGCAAGATTGTTCTACAAATGATCTCTTTCCATTCTTTGTTCAATATTTTCATTTACACCCAAATAAAATAAGAGCAAAGTGCTTTCAATGCAAACTCTCTATTGTAAACTCCTTCATTAAGAAAAAGGTACCAAGAATGTTCCTAAATAAAGGAATTCTTGAACAACCAATCTTGAATCCTAAATATATGCTATGAACCCTAAAATTTGGATAATATAAATTGAGAGACAATTTAAATACTGCCATATTGGCCAATCTTATATATTAATTGCCTTGTCTGTCTATCACGTGATAGTTATGCTGCCGGTTCTGCATTTTCTGTGGCAGAACTGGCCTCTGTATATTACTGTACCTGGATGATTAACTGCTGGAGAGTGCAATTCAGAATGCATCCATGAAGGTATCTTAATGCGCGGAAAGAATGGATGGAATTCTCGAGGCGAGTTTCCGCCGACCACTGGACACAGAGAAAAGTGACGGTCCGAGCACCGGTTGACGACCGTACGATGGAGAGCTTTCGGCGAAGAGAAAAATGTACGCATTAGTAAAAAACGCATGGGGGTTTAAATCATTAAAGCCAAAATTCACTAATGTCCTTCGAGCAGACCGGGCTAACTAACACTAACCCTAATAATAGGGTGGGGTCATAAGCGGGTCCCCACTAGACGTCTGTGACGGAGCTCGGGTCCGTCACAGACCGGGCCCGGCGCTAATCGGAGGGCGGAATTTCCTATTCCCAGTCTGTGGGCAAAGCTATTGGAGGAAATTAGGTTAGGACATTCTAGCGTGGAACGGAGACCCGGGATAGCCGACGTCAAGAACGGGGTGACCGGGCCCGTCAGGCCGACCGGGCCCGGCCCGGCATTCCCGGCCGATCAGTCGCCCGCCGTGGGGGGTGTCGGGCCGGGTCCATCACAGTAGGATATGGTTTTCAGGACATGATTTTCAAGACTTGGGATCTCAACTTTGGGGCTTGGGAAATTTTAGGATATGGTTTTCAAGACATGGTTTTCAGGACTTGGGATCTCAACTTTGGGGCCTGGATTTTCACACTTGCGGTTTCCAAGACCGAAACCTGAAAACTTTTAAGACGTGATTTTCAGGATGTGGGATCTCAATTTTGGGACCTGGATTGCACACATGGGGCTTCACAGTGGCCTTCAGCCACGGGCACCCACTAGTCAAAAGTAATTACTGGCCATTCCGGAGATCACTCTATTTTGTGGATATTTATAGATCCAAACTAAGTTTCACTCTATTTGAACGCTATATTTGACTCCAAGTGTTATGTCACCATTATGTTGTTACTTGTGAATATGTTTCAAGGTTTCGATGACCAGTGATTTTTATTGACAAAAATGTTGGGAAATATTTGGATACATGTGTTTTCATATTGTAAACAATTTTTTAGATTTTTGGTGGAAAATTTTGCCAAATGTTTTTGTATTACAAAACTGAAAAAAAGCACCTGCTCCCAAAAGGTTCCTTCTACTATTGGATCTCTATATGATTTTAAACATACCTTTGATGTAAATGTGTATGGTTTTAATCATACTTTTTGTGTAAGTGTAAATGAAAATTTAAAACTTACTTACACTCCATGTAAATGTAAAACCTCTTATCCACATATTTGTAATTAACCTTGGATATGTAATTGTAAAATTGTGTAAATGATTTACACTTATCCATTGTGTAAATTTGTCTAAATGGTTTTGAAAAGGAAAAACTCATGCAAAAAATGTCAGCATGGGTGCAAATGGACATAGCATCCCAAAGTTTTCAATTTTTTTTGGTGATGGGCCAATCAAAGTGGCCCATTGTCACCAAAAAAAAAAGAAAAAAAACTTTAGGATATAGCACAACTAATTAAACTAATTAATGTGAATGAGAATAGGTACCAAAGATCTTGTAAAACTTGAGACTCTAGACCAAAAATGGTGATGAATAAAATTAGAAATGAAAACTCTACTCAAGCTAAGAAGCAGGGCAATGTGCACCTGGATATTCCCGTCTAACACCACAATTTGTTCCATATCCTTTGCCCAAAAATGTGACTTTGATATAATTGTATATCAGTGTTTTTTAACAAATTCTTGCCAATTTGTGAAAAATATTTTGAAGAAAGAACATTTTTTCAAAAATTCTTTTTTTGGGAAACAAATTCACAAAAAATGAAAATTTTGGTGAACAAATTCCAAAACATTGTCAGACTTGCCCACAATACAAAAGGGTACTTCAAATTTTCTGATTTCATATTTTGAATGCCACCAAATTTGGCTAAATATACTCATGGATGATCACAACTGGAGCCAAATCACAAAATTAAAAAACTTGAAATTGCTGTTTTTCTTTTGAGCATCCCAAGTGGGATTTAGCATAAAAATGATTATCAGTTTCTTTCAAGAAGTAAAAAAGTTGGAGAAAAAAATCTCAACCCCCACCCCCATTTTCTAAAATCCAAAGTGGAAATGTGGTGATCCTTTTTTTTTGGGTAAAAAATATGGCAAAATTTCCCCAGAAAAACAGGGAATTTGTGAAAGAACATTCCATTTTCGGTTTTATTTTTTGCTTTTCATTTTTGTACTAAATACTTTGGACTTAAAAGCTTTAGAAAGTAAGTAAGGGGAGACAGATGATGAATATCCTACTTTTTTTTTCAAGATTTATTCCATGCTTTTACTTTCTTTTTTCTCTTGTGCAGTTTTGGTTTAATCACTATATTATCTTTATGCTAAGGAATACAAAAAAAGGTGTTATATATAAAATAAAGGAGTTGTTCCAGGCCCCTTAAAACATGAAAAATATTACCTTATTTTCAGCTTGTTAGGTAATCTATCTGCCAAACACACCAAACACAAAGCATGGCCAGGGCCCAGGACTCAGGGGTAGAGTGCTTGAACTTTCCTTGAAGTGCCACACAAATAAGGAAAGCTCATGAGGCTTATAAATGCATTAGCTCAGGGTACCCATCCCCTTCAATAATTTCAATGACCCAAGCAATCTTCCCCTCTTGTCAAGAATCTTTGCCTGTCAGCAGCACCCAGATCCCACTCTTAACTTCCCGAAGTTTCCTCTTCTTTTCAAAAGAAACTAGTCTTTCTATCACACTCATTCCTGCAAAAATCCTTCATCATGTCACATTTGGAGCTATGGCAATGATAGCTACAAGATCTTTCATCCCATACGTTCAGATTAATGGGAACAATAGCCAAAAAAAATATCATCATGTTCATATAGAACAATGGGAATGATAGCCACAAATTTTCATCATGTACATTTAGAACAATGGGAATGATAGTCGCAAATTTTGATCATGTGTAGGGTAAAGTGGGCCTCTACTGAAATAAGGGAACCTGTGGCGAGAGCTGAGGGTGCTCCTGAATTTTGGTAAAGCCCTGATCTATGGGCTTTACTCAATGTAAAATGTGGAGGCATTGCAGAGGAGAAAAGGCAAGATCTCGCTCAAAAAATGGAAGATCCTGCTCGAAAACAAAAGGCCCCTGCTCAAAAACAGACAATCCTGCTCAAAAGTGAAATTCCCCGGAGATTCTGTTCTGTAAACAACATCCATTTAACACTATGAATTCTGTCCAACTGCTTTACATATATTTACAACTATGGGAAGGATAGCCACAAAATGTCATCATGTACATTTAGAACTATGGCAGTGAGCGATAGCCGCAAAATCTTTCATCATGTACACTTTGAACTATGGCAGTGAGCAATAGCCGCAAAATCTTTCATCATGTACATTTAGAACTATGGCAGCCAGCAATAGCCTCAAAATCTTTCATCAATTACATTTAGAACTATGGCAGTGATGGTCACAAAATCATTCATTTAAAGCCTTGCAGCCTTAACAAGGTGTTGCTTGCAGGCTTGATCTGGAGATGAACATGGATGCATCTAGTGAAGTACCAACAAGGCTTAAGTTGCTGCTGCAGCCTGCAATGGGCTTGATTTAGATCTTGAGCATATAACAAGGAAGCTTATTGACACTGAGCTTGTGAGTTGGATTTTGAATTGCAGAGGTCAGCAGGGGAGTTTTGATTGTCGTGACAATTATAAGCTTAACTGGCCCCCGAACCTCTGGACTTAACTATATGGCTGCTTCAGAAAGCCTTTCAAAACAAGAAGGCAAAGAATGGGATTTATAAGTGACTTTCAAAGCATGAAACTGCTTTGTCTGGTGTTGTTGGGTTGTTCTTAGAAATGAGATAACCCGCTTCCCTCTGGACTCAACTATAAGGTTGCTTCACTAGAGAAGCCCTTTCATGACCAAAGGCAGACTGGGAACAGCATGAAGTTATTACTTTCAACAGCATGAAGCTGCCTGTCTGGTGCTTGACAAACTTGGGGCTTTGTGGTGGTGTTATGGCACCTGTACATTTGATGTGAACTAGGATTAACCGCTTATGAAGAAGGCGGTTACATGTTGTGTAAAGGCTGGCTGATCTTCTTCAAAACGGGGAATGTTTTGAAAAAAAACAACAAAATGTTCCTTTGCAAAAAGGGGAACTCTTCAATAACGAATTGTTGGCCCACTTTGTGGAGGAACAATTATGTGCTTATAATAAGGCCTCTCCATCAATACTTCAAACGAAAAGGCCAGATCTTTATGTATTATGGAATGAACCAGTTAGAGGGGCCCTCAGCACACAAAGCAGCTGGTGAGCCTACTGGGAACGAAGCAGATCGAGGGGCCCCTCCCACCCAAGAAGGCCGTGAACCCACCAGGAACAAACCGTGTAGAGGGGCCATTCCAACTAAGAAGGCAGTGAGCCCAGGAGGCTGCGCTGTTGTTCCATTAGATGGGCAATTGGTTCTTCCAGGCCATGTTTCAAAATGTAATTGATTTCCTGACCATTCATTGACACTTCAATCGCATTCTCAATTGACATTCACATAAAATTTGGCATGGAAGAGCACAAAAAAATTGGAGCTTGGAGATGACTTGCTTGTCCCACCTAGCAAAAAGCTTGGAAAAGGGCTGAAATAGGGCCCCAAAACCCGTTAGAAAGTAGGAAAGAAAGTTCGAAGAACTCATTGTAAAAATGATGACTAATAAACAAAGAGTTTGTTGTGTGTGGACAAAATGATTCATAAAGATTGAGGTTGAAAAGCAATACCACGACAAGTTTTTCCCATGCAACAAGTCAAAGTTGATTGAGTGAGGTAAACAAATGACAAAAGAAATTATTGTCTCAAATGAAGTCCCCCCGTCCCTTCCCTTCCCTTCCCTTCCCCTTTACCTTATGAGAATGGAGAGGACAGGGAAACCAACCATCATGGCACACTTCGTTACCAGGTGTGGGTGGGTACACTCTTATTGTCTCTTTTTAGACCTTTTAATTTATTTTCCAGAGTCAAAAGGGTTCAATTGTCCTTACTCATGCCCAAATTTGTTTAAGCATAATGTATAGTCCTTCAAATCCAAGGGACAAAAATCAAATCAAATTTCACCCACTTTGGAATCGAAAAAAGTTCCATTCAAGATACAAGAGTGTATGTATATAATGAACTCATGAATGTGAATACGTAGGTTCTCCTGATATCTTAACCCAAATATGTTGAATTTCAACCATGGCTACACTAAAGGGTGTTTTTTATTAGGGTTCTTGATTTCAAATATATCAGCCAAGTAAGGGCAAATCAAAGAAATCAATCTCAAAATGGTAAACATAAAAAATTCCAAAAAATTCATCGGTTGGGTAAAGGTTTAGAAGCTTTAGAAACCTTCCAAACCATGTGTACAAGTAGCTAACTATAATGATAAATGATCAAAATTTACCCTATTCACAAGGCAAAGATATCGTTAAGACAAAGATAAAATTTTTAATCATTTAGCTTATGTTTATCGTATGGGTATAAATGAATACACACAGGATAAATTAAGATATGTTGAATATGTGTACAAAGTATATGGCACATTGGCAAGTGAAGAAAGACAATGAAAATGTGCATAACATCTACTTGATAAATGAACGAATACAGAATGAAACCAATCAACAACAACTTTAATAATACATTCATGGCATTCTTTGCAATAGGTAAAAACTAATAACACGGTACCTATAAAATTTTATAAGAGTCCTTTAAAATTTCATAAGAGTCCTTTAAAATTTCATAAGAGTCTTTGTTATGGGGGTAATTAATGTAAAATGAATAGAAAGTAAAGTGCCCAAAGAAAAGAAAAGAAAATACAATACAATCCTGAGTCCCAAAAGTTCACTAAACTCCAAAGTTCATTAAACTTGTTTTCATCTCAGTTTAGGGTTTCGGATTCAGATCTGTCCAAAGTTGACACATTCAAACTAAGTTAATAAGGCTGCTGCAGGATCCCCAATTTCTTTCAATGTTTGATTTTATGGCACAAAAAAATCATTGGCACTCTTCTTCATACAAGAAACTTCAGTTATTTGTTCCGGTTCTTCACGGTTTAATAATTTGGGTCATTGGCCAAACATGCTTAATTGGCCCATCCGATAGTTTGTTCAATGTTGTCATTATTGATCCCACCCGAGCGCAGCCCTCACAACTTTTTGCCACAAAATGTTTCTAGGTATCTCTATCGGAAAAGATGGACAAAGGCCGGATTCCATCACCGGACCAAATCATGGCTAGTTTTTAGTAAGCAACTCATATCGGAGAGTGGGGAAAAAAATTATTAATAAAAGAAAATCACCTTATGGGCCAAGTTCCGGAATTTCTCTTGTAAGAATAGTATGGAATTTTTTCTTTGGGGAGGGAGGAAGGGGAAGGGGAGGGGGAAGTGGGGGGGGGAGGGGGGTCATTACTCTTGTCATTTTTGGGCTTGGCGTTCTGCCAAGTTTTTGGCGATTTTTAAAAATTATGAGAGGCCATTTACACGTGGAGCTCACACATTGGAAAGCCCAATTTCTTGGAACTTGTTGACCTTGATGTAGGCATGGGAGAGTTGCTGTCCGCACCACTCAAAATCCGCCAGCCATCAAAACTCGTACCTACCACCTGTCTGATTCCGGCCATGATTGCGCAATTCAGCACAGTACTAGGTGCCTAATAATAGGTACCTTATAGGTGGTATCTTTTTTGTTTTCAGAATTTTTGTTTGTAGCAAAATTTTTGTTTGTTAATATGAAGTTAAAACAAAAAAAAAACTGAATCAGCCTTCTAGGTATGTTTTTGGTTACATACTGAAAAT
>Ga0209208_10007617_pt1 | contig 14615 bp, 8 predicted proteins | sample S1TSphfallax_3_FD_187694 | JGI IMG/M metagenome (GOLD analysis project Ga0209208, IMG submission 187694) | Host-associated microbial communities from peat moss isolated from Minnesota, USA - S1T2_Fd - Sphagnum fallax MG (SPAdes) (version 2) | ecosystem: Host-associated > Plants > Peat moss >...
TGGATTTTCACACTCGCGGTTTCCAAGACCGAAACCTGAAAACTTTTAGGACGTGATTTTCAGGATGTGGGATCTCAATTTTGGGACCTGGATTTCACACAGGGGGCTTCACAGTGGCCTTCGGCCATGGGCACCCACTAGTTATAATAACCCTAAGAGAGTGGTTACCTATTTACCTATTAATACTTAGTCATACTTCTATTAATTAGTGAGGAGTGCACGCACAATTTTTTTTTCTTTTCTAGAATGAGCCATATCATTGGCCCACCACCAATATTTTCAAAACATGTGGCACTACCCAACATAGAAGCCTAAATATGCCTCTCTCCCCAAAAAAAAACATGTTTTGTCATGTGTCATGTGTTCCTAAGTTGATGCCTACAATTATTTTTGTCATCACACTTACGACACATAACATAAAAATACCTTGAATGGTACACCACATTTAAACCTAAAACATAAAAATAACAAAAATCATGGATAAAAATAAACTACATAACACAAAAAAGACCCGCAAACATGAAAACATTATGCTTTGAAATCTCAAATCACCAAAAGTGATTTGAGAACACACAAGTTGTGATTATATCCTATAACAAATATCTTGAACCTTGTTCACACTTGAACTGGTTCAAAATTAACTAATTAACTTAACTAATGCAATTTATTTATAATTAACTAAGACCTAATTGAACAATTAAATTAACACACCTAATAGTTATCGTGCATTCCTAAGTCAACACCTACAACTATTGATGTCACCATACTCACAACACATAACATAAACATACCTTGAATGGTACACCACATTCAAACTACCCCCTTATCTACAATTAAAGTCACCCTAAGCTAGACAACATTACAAAATTACTTGTTGGAAATACACCATGGATGAACACTTTGGTTTCAAAACAAAAGGACCACTAGATCAAGTGCAAATGTGAGCCCCATCGTTAGTTACTTAATTGTAATCTTTTAAATCCCTAGCTAAATGTGAATCACCATGAAAGAAAACCTTAGATTAGTTCTACTATGTTAGAAACCTAGGTCTATTGGGTGCACCAAAGGTAAAACCATTTGCCAATTAGCACTTCCTCCAATGGTGGCATGAAACATCCCATATGCCAACCTTGAGATCAATTATCACAAATCAACATAATGGTTATTCCTAAAGTTTGCTCATACAACATACATCGTAGGCTAGCAAGAACAATAATTAAAAATGGATCAATTTGGTCATCCACATTGGGAAGAGGACATGGTGCACAATTACGCACGTGATCCTTCCATGTTTGACCATCTCGGCCTTCTAACAACAACACTCCAAAAGGTAAAACCTTATGCATACATAAAATAACACATCCTATAGTCACATCCAAAGTAATTGGTGTTGTCGATTGCAAGTAACCAGAATTTCTTAGCTCAAACCTTTGAATCTGAGGCCGATAACCACCTCCATAAATAGTGGCATAACACAATGTATTTCAGTATTAGCCAATTGCCAAATTCTCCATAGCCATGGGAATAACACATCAAAACAAGGTGGCTTGTTGTTCACATGCATGTATCCACACATTAAGATCATCCATGTTGATCATTGTCATTCATTATAAGAATTCTTGGCTTTTCATGCAATCCAACTTGATTGCCATGTCCATTTTGACTAAAAATTTGGTGAAATTGACTGAAGGTCCTAGTGGCTAAAGTGACATGTCTCTTTTTATTAGTTTATTTGATTAAAATGACCTTTTTGACTACTTGGTCAATGTAACATTTAATCAAATATGACCAAAAATGAACATTTTTGGTCAAAATGGACATGGGTGTAGTCAAATGAAACATATTGTTAATTAACATTTATAGTCAAATAGGACAAATTATGTACACTTTTAGTCAAAAAATACAAAGGTGTAATCAAATAAGACATGGAGCTAAATAGGACATGTATAACCATAAATTTTGGAAAAAAAAATAGTACATATAATTGTTTACAAGTTGTAAGTAAGTCACATATAGATATGTAATTAGGAGGTAGGAAATTAAAATAAGGTAGGTAGGTAGGAAATTAAAGTAAGGAAGGTAGGTAAAAAGGTAGGTAAATAAATGATAGGCCTAGATTAGCATAGATACATCTATGTGAACCTACGTGAACCTAGGTTATATTTTAAGTGAACCTATGCTAGCTTAAGTAGGCCTTGGTTTGCATAGATTTGGTGGCTAGGTAATGTAAGGGTTATGGTATAGGTTATGTAGGGCCAATGTATGTAAGCCTATATATAATTAGGGTTTATCTAAGCCTGCATAGCCTTTACATAGGACTACATAATTTGTATTTAAGCCTACATAACCCCCACATAGCCTTTACATATATAGGCCCACATGGCCTTTACAATATATAACCCAAATAATATTGGCCCCTATGTATGCCTAGGTACCCCTATGTACCCCCTAGCTATACATATAGGCCTACATAACCTTGCATAGCCTAAATAATCATGCCCTACTTAGCCACTATAAAGGCCCCTATGTAAGCTTAGTTAGGTAGCTATTACATAGACTTGACCTAAGCCTACATACTGTGCATAACCCCTACATAACCCTACACAGCTCTTCATTATGCCTTACATAACCTTACATAGCCTTACATAGCCCCTACATAGCCTAACATAGCCCTTATGGGCAAAAGCATGGTTAGGTGTTTCAAAAGTGGCATTTGAAAGTCCATAATCTACCACTAGCGATTTTTTTTATAGTTTTAACAATTATCAAACCATAAATCCTATAATTATCCCCTATGCTTTTAATCATAAATATTAATAATCCAACCTATGAATATCCCTGAACTTGTGATTGATCAAAAAATCCATGCAAAAGATTAAAATTTTTAATGTGAAATGGACTCTCAAGGATAAAATTTATAACAATCACGTCATTTAAAAAAAATTAGATTAAAAAATGTATATGAAGAAAGTTTCAATGCACTTGACTAATTATTTTTTCATTTGATGATGCTTTTATTTTCTTACACCAATTTGACATTTTTATTGAGTCCACAATTTTCATTTTTTCTATGTGACAAGTGTAATGTTGTAACTTCAAAGTCCATTACAAGTCCATAATCTTTTTAGAATTTATCCAAATTATTTATGATGATTCACATTAAAGTCTATGATAACATGAATAATTAAAAAAATTATAATGTTAATTTTGAATATGGCCTTAAATTTTACATTTGCATGTAATTTAGAATAATGATAAGTGTGACAGTCCAAACAATCATGCTTTCACCTTTATTTAGACCCTACTTAGGCTTATGTATAGCCTACATAACCCCTAAACAACCCTACATAGCCCTTACTAATTATGCATAAACATCACCCCTACATATCCTTACATAACCCCTAAGTAGCCTAAGGTAGCCCAAAAACATAAATACCTCCTACCTAGGCCTACATAGCCTTACATAGCCCTTGAGTAGGCCTAGGTAGCCCATACATACCTCTTACCTTTGCCTACATAGTTTACATAACCCTTACATAATTTTACATACCCCCTAGAAGTAGGCCTAGGACACCCATACATACCCTACCTAGGCCTACATAGCCTAACATAGCCCTTGCTTAGACCTTACCTAGGCCTACGTAACCTAGCATAACCCCTACTTTAGTTTACATCTAACTGGTACATAGTCTTGAATAATAACCTAATATAACATAATCTAGGTTAGTATTTATGCATAGGCTAATATACTCTGTAGCCCATGCTGGTATAGGTTATAGCCTAGGTTAGTTAGTATAGAGTACATAGCATAGGTAGCCTAGCCTAAGTATCCTAGTTAGTATGTTTGACCTTTCTACCTTCCTATGTCCCTATCTATCCTCCTATCTACCTTTGTAACTAGTGTAAAAAAAATTGAACATGTTTATTATAATATGTTCACAAATATTTTCATCTTATGAAGGTGGTGATGCGATGTTAAAGGCTTGACTCCTAGAAGTGGAGGTGAAGAAAACAAGTGCCCACATTTGCAATTTAGGCCACTACTTTAGCTAGGTGGCCTAACTAATTATTCAAATGGGTAGCTTAAGCAAGGTGCCCTAGCAACCTAAACTCCCGAGGTCAAGTGGGCGGCTTAACCACCTACCCTATGTAGCTCAAGTGGGTGGCCTAAGTACCTAGGTTGACAACTAGACAAGTTCTTTTAATAATATAAAATTATTTTAAATTAAAGTTATTCATTAGTTATTAGTGTAGGTAGGTAGGTACATAATTCAAAATTAATTACCAAAAAAACTTGTTGCCCAAATTTTGAATGATAAGTCAAAATGACCTAATAAAAAAGACCTATTCAAAATGACCCAATCAAAATGGACGTGTTCAATATCACTTGTCCAAGATAATTGTTAGTCAAGTCGAACATTTGTCATTTTTGGGTTGTTTTTTACTAGTTTTTCAAGTCAAAAAAGTTGTGAATTCTTGTAATGATTGTATTTCATTGGATTGATCAAGCTAATAATTCAAGCTCACAACCAAATAATAAGAAATATGGTGAAAAAAAAATATAAAAAAGGCTTGCTAACTGAACCCATACCCCATAGTTAGCCATGGTAGTTGTAGGTCCCAATTTCGAGTATGGCCCTTATAAAACCCATACTTCCACAAACTTCACTTCACCATTTGCACCCATCTATTCAGCTAACATGTTTGCTTCAAGATGTTTTCATGAAATCATGTGATGATCAATCAATGTTTTTTCACACACCTTTTGGAATTCCCCACAAAATTTCGTACTTTTGTTAATGATAACTTTAGCTAAAGCCCCAAACCTACTAAGTACCTTGTTAAAAAATGCACATGTGGCCCCTTCACTACTACAGTTCCACAACGACACCAACTCCTTGACCATTAGGAGAAATGCCCAATCATAACTTAAACATATTAGTTATGTCGAGGTGTTAAACTGAATGGACTGGAACAATCAAAACTCCGTTAGTACCTAAGCCCCATAATTGGTAAGGGTTGTAGGTGAAGCGTAGGTGCATTGAAAGATACTCAAACTTGGTCACACACCATACACCTAGAAACAAACTACCAAACTTGTAATTACATCCTTCACCACCATTACTATGTATCAAACAAATTATATGTCTATTAGACCCCAAAATGGCCCAACTTTTCATGAGCACATCTCACAATGTTTTCACATTGTTCTGGGCAAGGCACAACCTTCACTTGTCCACCTACCCACACTTGTTGGAAGGAATTACCTTCCCATTTGAACCACTTGGCCTTATGCACATGTTCCCTTTCTTTGGGGTTTTGATCCAATCGAAATTTGACCTATTTACAAATATGCAATGATAGATGCTTCCTCATAAATGTTTAGGGTACCATTGCCTTCTAACTCCATGTTGGCATCATGGGAATCCCCAACATCCACACTAATCTGAAGTAAATCCCTTGAACACCCCAATAAGGTCTAAAAGTATGCAAAGGCATGCCATCTTGGTATTGCTTCTAAGTCCACATCACCATGCCAATGAGCTCGAGTGGTATCATCTTCATTGGAACTTGGGTTCTAATTCAACCCATTAGCATTTTGATTAACCTTACTCAGCTTGTGAATTATATCAAAGTCATATTCCTACAAGATAAGTGCCCACTTGGCCAACTTTCTTATGAGATGATTTGATTCCATAAGGTATTTCAAAAGCTAGTGATTAATAACCAAAACAAATGGGTTACCATGAAAATAATATCAAAATGATGAAATAACCCAAACAACTGCAAGGCACTTTCTCTCATGTATGAATTGTACTTGGCCTTTGTTTTGTTGTTGGATTGACTAACATATGCCACCACAAATTCTTGACCATCATCATCAAGTTGGGTAAGCATAGCTCCCAACTTTACAATGTTCCAATCAATGTGTAATTGGAACAATCGTTTTTAGACGAGTTGCTTCAAAATGGGAGTTGATGGAAACTTGGCCTTCAACTCTTGAAAGGCATGCTCTTATGCATCATCCCAAATGAATTCATGGTCAATCTATGTCAATTGGATTAAAGGTCTAGCTATGCTATTAAAACCTTTCACAAGCCTCCAGTAGTAATTACACAAATTAAAAAAAACTTGTGACCAACCAACATTTATTGGTTGGGGAACTTGTGAAATGGTTTCAACCTTGGCCTTTTGAACCCCCAATCCACCTAGATAGATCATGTGGCTCGAGTACTCCACCTAAGTATGAAAGAACTAGCACTTGCATGGATGAAACTTAATAAGGTTATGTTTCTTAAGTCTTCCAAACACTTATTGCAAATGATGCATGTGATCTCATGGGGTTAAGCTAAAAACAATGATGTCATCAATGTAACATTTGGTAAAACCAAGACTTGCCAACATTTTATCCACAATTCTTTGAAATTTTGCAAGGACATTCTTCAAACCAAATGGAAAAAACTTCATTGGTCTAAACAATCTTTCCCATGAAGGTCAATTCCCTAAAATATTGTCTTGACCTTGTCACCCTCCTTCAATGGTAGTTGATGGTAGCTAAACTTCAAATCCAAGGTATTGAAAACCTTGGCTTGACCAAAGGTGTAAAAAATCTCTTCCAATAGGGGCATGGCATATTTGTTTGAACGGGTTGGTTATTTCATCATATGGTCATCCCCACACATGTGGGGTTTAATCCAATTACCCAAAATGTCTTTCTTGGTTGGCATCTCTATTGTTAAGGCATAGTCACCCTAAATAGTTACACCAAACCAACATTTAGCAACTATGTTAGTCGAGCTTAAACCAAAGCTCTTTCCACCTCACTAAGCTTGTAAGGTTGCTTGAACATTGGATTATCATCCTTCAATATGATTTGGACCTCTTGTCCTTTTAACTAACCCAATTCCTTCAAATTGAAGGCAATACATCCAATGAAATCGTGTAGTAACCGTCATGCTTCATGCACCTCACCTCCTATAACTACTAAGCCAATCGTTGGGTCCCCTGGTTATGCAATCACCTATACCTTGGGTTGGGATGATGGAACATTCCTAGCACCTAAGGTTAAGGCATGGCCTATGATTATTATGCAAAATGTGAAGAGGTGCCATCATCTTTTGACATCACCAATTTCCTATTCCACGCCCATAAATCTCCCTTGGCATCCTTGATGCCATAATTCCCAAAAATGTATTTGTCATGTTGTAACATCACCCCCTTTATGCATTGACATAACTGACCCAATAAGAGGTGCAGTAAGTAAAAGATGGGGTGGAAAGTGGGTGGGTGTAATGGGTCAAAACATCTTTGTTCTACCAAGACCAAACGAAAAATCCATGTGAGGCAGTTGAGATCCAAAACTTGCCCCAAAATTCGCCTATAAGCTCCTTTGGAAATGCCTTGTACATTTGTGGTGCCAATGTGGAACCCCGTGGCCCGTTCCTTTTCATCTACATTGGGTTTTTCAATATTGGATGAATGGGAGTCCCAAATCATCCTTGGGACCCCATCCCTAAATGCATGAGAACATGGAAAATTATATATTGTTGGTATTGTCGCAACCCCACTTTGGCCAAGTGTGGGGGTGAAGCCCAACACTCCCAAAGTTGGGGACTTGGAGTCCTCTGGGACTCCCGAATGTTTAGAGTTCGACAGCAAGGCCCAAAACACCTCGCATTGAGGTGTTCTTGCTGTCATTGGAAAGGTCTTGAAGCGTAGATATTGAAAATGGCCTCGCATTGACCATTTGGACATCTGTCGCTCAAGTTATGGGCAAAAGAAGGGCCGGAAGTCAAATTGGCAGTTTGACTCCCGACCACTAAAAGTCGGCAATCGACCTCTTCCCGACCTCCGAATTAAGAGTGTGACACGGCGTTGGAAAGATCTCGACGAGGGCTACAACTTTGGTTCAGACCTCGTTGCGATCAAACTCTACAGTCGGGAGTTATGAGTTCCCAAAGTCTCGGGACTCCAATCGGGACAATTTCGGGACAATTTCGGGACTCCAACTTGGGAGTCCCGGGAAAAAGAGCCATTTGGATGTAGCCTCGGCGGAGCGTTGCAGATAATACTATATGGGGGAAGGTGGTGGCTTCCCCCGAGTCCAGGCCGTGGTGAGTCTTGTGGTCCAAAGTGCCTGTGGCTTGTCGCAACACCCAAGGGTGTCCCGGAATGTGAAACTAACCTCGTGTGGTTGGTTTTTGGATGTAGATTCAAGCTTGATCTACTAGTCCCTCTTCCTAGTCTAATCCCGGGACTTCTAGCACGCCCTTTTACCCTTCTATAGTGCTGGAAGTCGGGAGCGCCCTTTCGAGTCCCAGTTCCGCAACTCTACATAGGTGAACCCTCAAGTGGGTTCACCCCGGGACTTGGGAGTGCGCCAGGTATGGTTGCATGTGGAAGGCCAATTGTTAACATGTAGAAATATCTAGATCAATTAATACCTTATAATAATTAATAATTATTAATGGTAGACTTACTAGCCTTTATCCAAGGGGTGAAGTTAGTGGGATTAAATAGTTCATGTTGTGAGTGGTTCAGGGGTAGTCCACCCAATCATCTAGGAGACTTTAGAAAGGGATTAAGATAAAGGCCCTATTTTCTAGGGGTCAATGTGGGCCTTGTGTGGTTTTGTGGAGAAGGAGGATTAAGGGAAGGGTGGGAAGACTTTTATGATGGGGGAAACTTTTGGTAATTGGAATGGAAAAATGGAGAATTCGTGGAAAAGTGTGTGAGTAATGGAGTAATGTGCTTGTATTTGTGTGTGATTTTAATGGAAAAATGGTTGAAGGACTTGATGTGTTGGTTGTATTTCTATTCTATTAAAAAATGTGGACGATAGAATAGTTTGAGATTGTACAACTAAATTGCTCCCTTGAAACGGTATTTTTGCATTCCTTCTAGAATAGAAAATAAAGAGGCATACCATTTGGTAGCCTCTAGAGTAATAAGTTAATGGTTGCCACTAAAAGATAACATTTTGTATTTGATTGTAGAAAGCAACGGGAAAACACTAACATGTCACTTGCAAACTAAAAGGCACTATTATAAGTAGTAGAGATTGGCTACGAAGGAATGTAGTGTGTTGTAGACAATAGAGAAAATGGGGAGGTCTCTTGAGGTGTTGTAGGTGATAGATATAGCCACTAGAAGACCTGTAGGCATGGTGGAGATGGGATAATAACTATAGAAGGTTTGCAAACCCCAACAGGGCAAAATACTGAAATGTTGAAGGTACTGCAAACCCTTGGAGAATAGCCACTCTTGGATGTTGTTTTTTTCCCATGTTACCTTTCTCTATTTTCTTCCCGTACCTCCTTGGATTAACTTACTTACAAGATGATAGGTTTTTCTTGGATAATAGATCACGTTTACTTTCCTCCTTTGCTTTTTATATGATTTTTTACTTACTATGTGAGTAATTGTAGTAAAATAAATTAATAGAAGGTAGTTTTGTTCTATTGAGTATAAAACATTGACCTTGTCCTTTTGATTTTACCTTCTAGGAGATGGTAATGATTAGGGGCCACCATTTCACCCTTTAACACCCACCCTTTTGACCACATGCTATGAAAAATTATGTTCGTCAAAACCACATTGCCTTGCAACTAAAAATGAAAAAAAAATCATAAACAATTATTATGTAACTACCCCCTAAGTATTACAACTAGTATGCAACTATCCCTTTGGAAATACGAGGAATTAATAAATAGATTACCATGTCAAAAAATTAGTCAATTGTAGTATAATTGTAAATGAGTTGAAATGGGTTTTCTATATGATAATTTGTACATAATGTATATACATCCATAGTCAACCATGTTTGACTTTTGAAAGAGTTGCACTTAATTGCATGTGACAACTATTTTAGAACTATTATAAATGTGTCACTAACACAATTATGTTACAACTAATTTTCTTCTCCATTTTGAAGGATTTAAAATCTTATAGAAGTGCCTTTTCAAGCTATACAAATCATCTTTGAAATGCAAAACCAAGGGACAAACCAAAAAAAAGTTGTAAAGTAAATACGTTTTTATGAATTACAAGATGTGTTTTTTTTCATTTTTTTCATTTTGAGCCCTGCTACTTTCAAACCTCATAACTTTCTTATTTTATATTCATTTTGAACAATTTTGAGTGATATAGGAACGCCACTTAAAGTTCTACAAATCATCTTTCAAATGCAAAGTCAAGGGACTAGCAAAAAAAGAGTTGTAAAGAGAATTCGTTTTTTCAAATTGCAATTTTTTTCATTTTTCTTCATTTTGACCCCTCATACTTTCAAACCTCATAACTTTCTTATTTCTTATTCATTTTAAGCAATTTAAAGTGCTATAAAAAAGACACCTAGATTTTTACAAGTCATGTTTGAACTCTAATAGTAATAGAGCAACATACAAGGATTTTTGTGGGTGTTCAAGAACCAGTCTTTGTAACATTTGGTGGTTTGTCTTTTTGAATTTTTTACCTTCTCTACTTTTGGGGGCCATAACTTTCTTAATCCTATTCCTTTTTTGACATTTTTTAATGCACCATATGCGCCAATAGGAGGGGTTCAAGTTTTGTTTGGACACCAAAAACAACAAAGCCTTCCCTTTGGATCTTGTTTGCCCTGAACGTTTAAGTGTTCAATCACCAACCAATTTACCTTGTGTTGTAATTCAATTTGCAACTAAAACAAAATTAGACGATTTAACCCATATGCCTTGTCTTTGAATCCCATGTCACAAATTATGTAAAGAATGTGTCATTTTGTATGTTTTCACATGACAATACACATGTCATTTTAGGATGAGCTTAAAAAAGTTTAACATTAAAGGAAAAATTTAAGAAATGTATTTACAATACTATTATTTTGTTCAACTAGTATTGTATTTTCCTACCTATTTGCCTACCTACGTAAGTAAGTATGTAATGTAGGTATGTTGGTCCTAGGACCCACCAACCTACTTATTTATGGCTATGTATTGACCTACCTAGCTATTAAAATGCATTATTTATTTATTTGATTTTTCAATTTTTTATTAATATGCCATGTGGCAATTTTTTTATTAGGCCACATGTCATAATATCAAACCATCAACAATCATAATAAATGATGGAAATCAATATTTAAAAAAAATTAAATCCAAAAAACTTCATAGTGCCACATTTCAAGTTTTAATGGATGGATGAAAATTACTAATGTCAACATGATGTTATGGTTGTAGTTGTAGTGGAATTGCATAATAGTTGAAAATGAGTGGTTTTGGCCTACTTGTAATTGAGTTGCAATGAGTTGCACCACATATATGGTGAGTTGTAATTTTACAACTCATGCAACTTGTTGGATAACACTCACAATGTAGAAATATGGTGAGTTGCAAGTGGTCATTGCAACTCAAAAACTAAGTTGCAAGGCCAATTGCAAAACACCCCTTTTAATTTTCTCATAGTGAAAGTTATAGATGGTTGGTCATCACGATAAACTACGCAATGAATGGCCTAGATCTAGTATATGACCCACCAAGCATGTGGGTGACTTAGGAATGAACTTGTATATTTGCTAAATCACCTATTGTGGTGTTATGTTAATCCAAATCCACTGGAACCAATGGGTTCATGAACTAACTCAAGTAGCATCCACTTGCATTGGCTTGCCAATCTAAGCTTTTATCTATTGCCAACCAACCAAAACAATTGGCTAATAATCCCCAAATGGTGAAACATTCTTTAACAAATATGCACCTGGGTGCATTTGTGTATGTTGTAAATCTTTTGCAACATGAATTGATTCCCTTAATAAACCCAACTTAGGATTTGAAAATCCTTGGCCCATACCCACATGTGAAAGATTTTGGCACGAGCATCTAAAAATAACTAAGTCAATTGGCCCAATCCTAATCAAATTTGGCGCCTTTAGTAATGTGATGTTTGGTAGGGAACATTGATAACCTTGTATAATCAACATTGGTAACAAGTTGGGACATCATGACATACCACATGGAGGTTTATCTAGTTTATGGATCCTTTCCACATAATGGTATTTTCAAATTAGAATGTAAGACTATAGAATTGCAACTAATCCAAAATTAATGCCTTCAAACAATTCAAATAAGCATATCCCATCCTTGGGAATACCCCATTGAATATCCAATGGGCTCAAACCTAGAGGCTTATTACCAATGTCATGAATGACTGTGGTCTTGGTGATAATAGAGTGTGCCAAGCCTAATGAATCTAATGATTGGCCAATGCCTAAAGTTTTGCCAGTGTACCATGGTGGCATGGGATCCAATGGAGAAATTGGATTGATTAGCATTCCTTTCGGCTCTAACATTGCCAATTCACCATTTGGAGGTGCGCGGATGTTTCCTTCCAACAATTCAAGTCCATGTGAAAGGCCAAGAAATCTAGCTAATACAACTAATTGTTAGATTTTCTTGTTTGCCCCCCAATGAATTTCATTAGTCATGAAGTTTTGTGACTAATTGTTATTTGCCAGCATGGATTGTAATATGTAGTTTCTTCCCAAAAATCAATGCTTACCCTCAAGGAATACAAGACCACACCTCTAACCAACACATCATACGATGTAGCATGTGAGGCTATTACTTAGGCCTGCATTGTAGTGTATTTTGTTGGATTGTTGGGATTAAACTGGATCACAATCGAACTTGCTTGGTTGACCTTTGTGTCTTCTTTGAACCACTTATTGATGTTAAAATATGATATGGGTATGGGTCAAGATCAACATCAATCAATCCAAAATCATCAATAGCAATTTTACCCAACATCAGTTATTGAGCACCAAAATCCAACAACACCTTATGGGGTTAATACTAATGGGTTGATGCCTCCCTAACTAAAACATTCATTGCTCATTATGCACAACCACAATACTAGGAATAACATTGGTTCAATCAATGGTTGATTGCACTAGAAAGTCATGAAGTTTGGTTGTCACAAGCCTAGCCTTGGGCTCGTGACCAAGGTAAAGGCTTGCAAAGGTGTGGGCCAAGAGTGAAACCTAGGAGTCACATTTCATGCTCCCGAGAGTTTAGGAAAGTGTGAGGGAATGAACCTTCACACTGCCAAGTGAGTTCCCACTTTGGGAGTCTAAGTCCTAATGGACCTCCAAATTTTCAAAAGGCGATTGTAGAGGTGAAAACTCATTGTATTGAAGAGGTCCTTATATCATTGGAAAACTCTTAGACCATAGATGTCTAAAATGATCTCACATGACCCATTTGGGCACTTACAACATAAGTTATGGCCAAAAGAAAAGGTTGGGAATCAAATTGCCAATTTGACACTTGACCACTAAAAGTCGGGAATCTCTCTTAGTTTCTTGCGTGTAGGTGGCGTGCTACATACTGTTAGAAATTTTTCAACGAAGGCTACAATGTTGCTTTAGATTACATCTCAATTGGAGGTTTGCACACAAGATTATGTGCTTCCAAAATTGTGTAAGTCCCAATTTCGAGACTCCAATTTGGGAGTCCCGAAGACAAAATGACATTTGGGTGTTGGCCCCGTGGCCAAGCACAAAGAACATAATAAGGGGGAAAGTGGTGGCTTCCCCCCTAAGTCTTGGTTGTGTTGAAATTTATGAGTTCGTGTTTGCCCATGGCTCATCCATGCACTAAGTGCGCCAACTATGCAATAACCAACTTGTTGTTTGGTTTGTGTAGGTTTATGTCAGTAATTAACTTATTTGTACTCTTCCTAGTCCTTATATTGGAGTTGTAGCACGGCCCTCCACCTCAAAGTGTTGCGACCCAGGAAGCGTACCTCAACTCTTCATTCTTTTGCTATGTTCACCTTGGACTCACATTTGGGTCTATTAAGGAACTAGGGACACTACTAGAAATTCTATCTTTTGTAACCAATCACTATGCAACTGACATGCAACTACTTGTCATTTGCAACTATCTTGGTGATGTTTGTAACTATAAATTTGGTATTGTATAATTTTTTAGCCATATGGTTGTGTGTGGAACTAAATGTGTACAACATGGACACATGTCATAAAAATAATGGTCTAAACTTATACATACTTAAATTATTATACTTAATATATATACATAGGTTATGTATAATGATATCATGTGCCTTTAGTACTAAGGTTAACCCCATGCTAACTTAGGTTAACTTAAACCAACCTAGGTTAAAATAATTATAGTTAAACTAACCTAGGCTAAATAAACAAAAAAGTTAAACTAACCATGGCTAAATTAAATTAGGCTAAAATTAACAATGCTTAATTTTATTAAGTTAAAATATTTATGGCTAAATTAATTATGGTTAAATTAAATATGGCTAAATTAAGTTAGGCAAAAATAAATTAAACTATATTAATTATGGCTAAAATAAATTAACTTACAAGTACAAAACATCTTAAGTTAATTACTAGTTTAAGCTAGATAATAATGTTAAAATAATATTTTCATTAAGTAATTATAATTATTAAAAATATCCTATAATCATCTTTGAAGTGCAAAAGACAAGGAGTAATGAAAATTTAACAAGAAGAAAAACATGAAAAATAAGTTATTTTCCAAATTACAAAATGTGTCTTTTTTCTTTTCTTTGGACCCCTCCTACTTTCAAGCCTCATAACTTTCTTATTT
>Ga0209208_10007618_pt1 | contig 14614 bp, 12 predicted proteins | sample S1TSphfallax_3_FD_187694 | JGI IMG/M metagenome (GOLD analysis project Ga0209208, IMG submission 187694) | Host-associated microbial communities from peat moss isolated from Minnesota, USA - S1T2_Fd - Sphagnum fallax MG (SPAdes) (version 2) | ecosystem: Host-associated > Plants > Peat moss >...
AATTCATTATATGTATGGAATCGGGTTAGTGTAGAGCCAATATTAGGAATACAAATGAAATCAGTCGAGTTTTTCATGATCATCTTCATCAAGGTTTTGGGGGGGTTTGGGAGGAACCCCCCCCCCTCCCAATTCATCATTTTAAGTCAAAACAAAGGCCAAAAAATATTTGGGGGAGCCCATGACTTTGCAGATTGGCTTTCCTCTTATTAAGTGAGGACGACAAGACTTCAGAATTATCCCATGATTGGCCCACTAAAGGACAAAACTTGGAATTCAGAATCCAACTATGAAAACATTAGTAGTACCACTCTCTCCCATTTATTAACAAAATGCCAAAATTCCCAAAAACTGAAACCAAACTACTCTTTACTTATTATGAAGTAAGTTCTAGGGCTAAAATAGCACCCTAATTACAAATGTAAAGCACTCATAGAAATTCCCTAATATATATATATTTCTATATAAATATTTGGAGGGCACCTTCTATACATGTATAAACCTTAGTGCCTCTAGGCATGTTACCATGTATAAGAAGCCTCTTAGTAGGTGTAAGAGTTCACTTCCGGGCTTAAGGTGCCTTCTTCTTGCTACAAATGTGAGGCCTTATACCTAAACATATGTAGATCACAAGACCATCCATTTGGTGGGGGGTCATTCCTGAAATGCAAGGCTATATATAATATATACTTGGCAACGCTTTGTCGTCGGTCCTTAATTTAAGGAATGCCTCACACCTTGGGGTCGACCATACCCATCACCTAAGGATCGATCTTAACCCACTCACCTTGGGACCTCTTAACCCGCTCACCTTGGGGCCTCTTATTACCCTACACTTCTTTAGGAACCTTGGTTTTGTACTCACCTCCTTTAATACTACTACAAGTGGGAAAAGTGGAGATCATAATTGATGCTTATCCTTGGCATGTTGCCTTTCTTACATGGCTCAAACATCACCCCATGTTTTGGTCATAAAGGGGATGATGAGATTTTCTTAAGAAACCTGACAAATTGGTTTTTTTTTGGGTAGTGTTGAGAAGGCCCAGGAGAGAGGAGGGCATGTTATTTTACAGTAATATTACCATCAAAGAAGAGAAGGTCCTTCCTCTTCAAACACAAACACACCCAAACTCCAACCCCCCCTTTGACACATAATTAATCATAGGGTAATCAATAATGCATTTAATTTTCCTTTTCTTTGGGTTTATCATTTGATCATGATATTCTTATTTTCATCCCCCACCTTGTGAGGGAGAAAAAAATTAAATGTTTTAGAGCCTTCATGGTTCTTGTGATATCAAGGAAGAAATTAAGAATTGAAAGTGCTAAAGTTTTTTTTGTTGCCTTATGAGAGAGAGAGAGAGAGAGAGAGATATGAAGTACCTTCCTTCCTTCATAGCTAAATTATTACATTTTCTCATCATGAAATCTCGAGAATTAAGTTGAGATCCAATTGGGTACATTCCAATCCACTTGAGTGTCTATATACAGGCTTTTGTAAGAGTTCAGATTTCTAGCCATTTTTTCTTCTTTTGAAATCGTCATATTGAACTAATTAAAATTCTAGTTGTTACAATTACTCAAATTTTTTTTAATGGTAGGCAAGGACATAGTGTTTAGATTCATTATAGAGTTATAGTAGCTTAAGGGATTTTGGCCCCTCGGTAATAATAATATTAGGTCTATTTTCATGTCTATTTTCATATGAGAATTTTTGAAAGATGATATTTTTGCTTGTGTTGGAACTAGAGATTAGTCATAGAGTTATAATAATATTTTGAAGGATTTTTTGGGGTTTCTTTTAGAGGATTGTTTTGAAGATTATATTTTTGCGTGAAATATTTGAGTTTTCATAATTCTTCTTCTTTTTGCCTTAAGATACTTTTTTAATGTAAATGGCCAAGGCCACATTGTGACACATCCCTTGTTTTCTCTACTAAATCTACTCCATCTCTCCCACCAACCAATAATCCTTGACAAGAAAATGGAGTGGATGGACAGATACCACCATCCTTGGTTTATGGCATTAAAAATAACATAAAATAAAATAAAATAAAAAATAAAATAAAATACTCATGCAAATAATTAATCTGCTCATATAATCATTATTGAAAAATAATTCGCATTATCAATGTTTGGTGTGAAATTATATCTAAAAGCCTGAAGGCAAATCTGCAATAAGACTTGGGTGTTTAAAAAAACCAATCATTCAAGTTAGATGAATACTAGTCAAAATAAATCCTTTCCAGAGGTCGGGATATTAATTATTTCTTACAACCCAAATAAATGAATAAATCAATAAATGAATGAATGAATGAATAAATAAATAAATAAATAATGAAATTCAATTACTCAAAATTTATGCTTTGCAATGATTTCATGACTCTACAGAATTGTCATTTTGTGTATGACACAATATATTCTGATTCTGATTTTCTGCTTTTTCTTTTTTAAAAAAAATTAAAAAAAAAAACTCAGCAACCGTCTGAAATATGTACAAAATGAGAACCGACGGTTATTTCACAAGAATCAAATACCCACCAAACATTGGTTCAGAGTGCTCTTACCTTTTGACTTACATTATTATCTCCACCCAAACCTACTTACAAACTTACCCTTTCATCTTATGGTATGTACTTACCTGCTTTCCGACCCAACTTCCCCATCCATAATAACTCACTGTAGCTAGCATCTTGTTCACATGGCATCAGGCCATTGGAGAAGAGCATTACAGTTATATATATATATGTATATATCACATATCTTGTTGCCTTCTAATATTTTGGTACCTCTCTAATTCCTTTTGGCATGTTCTTGGTCATCGATGGGCTGAAACCTCATAAATTGACATTGTTCCGTGGCTCATGACTCGTAAGCTTGACGTTTTGTCAAGCAATCGATTATATCCAGTAACCAGCCAGAGTTCCTGGTTGTTGGTCGACTGAACCTCATAACTTCACACTGGTATGTGTCCCACAACACAACCCATAAGCTCGACACTATCATACAATTGTCATGTTTGGTAACCAACCAGGGAGAGTTTGTGATTGTTTGGTCGACTGAATGTCATAACTTCACACATTCCATTATGTCCAGTAGCTATATATGTGTCTCATAATGTGACCGTTGTTCGACCATGTCATACATCCATTATGTCGAGTAGGTATATGTGTCTCATGATGTGTACATTCGACCATGTCATACATCCATTATGTCCAGTAGCCAGCAAGAGTGCACAAGTTATCATGAATAGTAAACTGGGGTGTAACCTGTTGGTCATTTACCTGTCCCTCAGATTTTTTGAATAGGTTTTACCTTTTACCCAAATTGAAACTCTCCTGGGAGGGTCATATACCCGGGAATTACCCGGGCCGTTGAACATAACCGAGCTTCCTTCCGGCTTCTTTCTTTCTTTCTTCAGGAGGAGCCCTGTTGATGTAGACAAGAGCGGCGTCGACGGATGAGACGCGCACGGAGCGGCGGAGCTCTTCTGCTGCAGAAGAGAGAGTGTCGAAGGAACGAACGAGACGCGCGTACGGTCGCTTGTGGCGTGCTTTTGTGCGTGTCTGCGGAAGCTGCTGCGTCGCGGATTGCAGCAGCATGATGATGAACTTCTTCTTGTTTTGTCGAAGTTTTAAAGCTTCTATTACGACTCCTACTGCATCATATGATCGGTTTCGACTCCGAGTCACGCCGGTATTCGCCGCACCGGCAGCAGCCGCGGCGTTAATGGCCGTGGTTTTTCTTCTTTCTGTAGACTTTTGTGGAGCGGTGAGTCTAAGTGAATCTGCTGCACGCGCGTCGGTGTCTCATGGTGCGGCGGGCGTGAATGTGACAGCAGCACGTTCAGTGAATGCCCCGCGAGCTGTGATGACGACTTTGTCTGTTTCCGATGCGGAGAAGTTGCACAACAGGTATGGCACCGCAGTCGGTAGTGTCACTAGTGTTATAGCAGCTGCGGCACTGGACGTTGTACTGGGCTTCATGAGGTTTTTCGAGTCTGCTTTTCATGAGCACTAATGTGAAGTCTTCGCGAAGTTCTTGTTGCGATTGAAAGGAGAGAACATGACTGCATCGTTGTGGGATGCCTGCAGCAAATTGTTGTTACAGTTGCATCAAATTGCAAGAAAGAATAAGCTGCTGTTTTGCAGAATGTACCGAAATCTTAAATGTGCGTGTGTTTGTTGGAGCATTGTCTAGAGCGTTGTTGACAGGGGCATAGTACCCGCGCATACTCGCATACCGTTCTTTTGAAAGGCTGGCCGCGATATTATGGCCAGGAACTTTGGAACAATTTGCGGTAGTCATTACGGTCTGCTGCTCTACAGTACTCCCGTTTGTGAGAAGTTTCTTTCACGACTTCTTTCTGCAAAACGCTTGCATTCTAGGAGCGTTGTGCTTGAGATCTGTACTCTTTTGCTGATTGGATACGAGTGATCTTGGACTGTGATTATGTGCGAGCGATTCTAGAGCGATTGTTGATTGCTATCTGCTTCTCTAGAGTCTGTCGTTTGTGAGAAGATGTCTCTTTCACGACTTCTTTCTGCAAAAACCCTTGCATTCTACGAGCAAATATATATGCTCGAGATCTGTACTCTTATGCTTGTTTGATACGAATGCTCTTGCACTGTGATCATGCGCCAGCGATTAATTCTAGAGTGATTGTTCGCCTATCGACCGTGGCCGCTACAACATGGATTACAAATGCTCTGCACATACAGTTGATTACAGTATTATAGAGCTTTCATGAAGCTGTATTGACTGTTTGTAATGTGCGTGGTCGATATTGAAGAGTGCAGGCAAGTCTGGTAATCAGCAACAGTTTCACAAGAAGAGTTATCGCCGGCAGTTGCGAATCTGGCAATCCTATCGACGACTGCTGGAGATGTGATTTGCACTGGGAGCAGAACCGCAAGAACCTGGCAGACTGTGCCGTCGGTTTCGGCGCAAACGCCATCGGTGGCAAGAATGGACATATCTATGTGGTCACCAATGAGAACGACAATGATGCCATCAATCCCGTTCCAGGCACATTACGTTACGGCGTTCTGCAGGAGGAGCCGCTCTGGATCGTCTTCTCCCGCAGCATGATGATCTCGCTCAAACAGGAACTCATGATCAACAGTTACAAGACCATCGATGGTAGAGGCCACAACGTCCATATCGCCGGCGGTGCTTGCCTGACTGTGCAGAATGTGCATAGCATCATCATTCATGGCGTGCACATCCACCACTGCAAACGTTCCGGACCTGCGGTGATCAGAAGCTCTCCCACGCATTACGGGCAAAGAGGACCGCACACTGGTACCGCAGTGTCGATATTTAGCTCCTACGACATCTGGGTGGACCACTGCTTCTTCTCCACTTGTGCGGATAGCCTTGTTGATGTGGTTATGGGTTCTACTGATATCACCATTTCCAACAACTACTTCACCAACCAAGACGAGGTGTAGATCTCAACCTTAAGCTTTGAGGGTTTTGTTTTGATCCTTGTCTTTCCCTGTTTGTGCCTGATGCGGTTCTTCTTCTCTGTGCTGGATGATGAGCACGTTCTTGACCTTATGTTGCGGTTAATTTGGCATTGAGTCCTTGCCATTCAGATACTATTAATCCATGGCTACAGTTGATCATCGCACAATGTTCTGTCATCCCTGGGCTCACCCTCCGTGCTAAGAAGTCAATCCGCAATCTCTCTTGTGTAGTATTTGATTCGAATTGCCATTCAATGACATGATTGCAGGTGATGGTGCTTGGCGGCCGTGCATCTGAAATTATCGAGCAGGATATGCATGTCACAGTTGCCTTCAACCATTTTGGACCTGGTCTCCTGAAGAACATGCCAAGGTTGGCTGCTTCACATCACCCATAAGACCATGTCCTTTTGTGGCTGTCTCAATGTTGATCTACATTGTGTTCAAACCCCAGTATTCACCAGGTATGACTGCACATTCTTTTGTTACAGAGATCCTTCTCTCCTAAAAATGTCTTGCTGTGCTGCAGATGCCGGCATGGCAACTTCCATATTGTAAACAACGACTACACATCATGGGGGATGTATGCAGTGGGGGGGAGTGAAGCTCCCACAATCAACAGTGAAGGAAATCGTTACCTTGCTCCCAACACTCAATTTGCTAAGGAGGTAAATTACACTCTGTGCAGATTCTTGTTGTCACAAGAGGTCCTAGCACTGCTGTAAAGAGTACTCAGTGGATAGTGTAAAGATTTCTTCCACACACATGTATGCTCTCTTTTTGTCATTCCAACACTTAAGAAATTGTCCTACAACTGCAGATTACTAAGCGAATTGAAGATGATGGAGGTGATGTTGGAACCACAGACAATTGGAATTGGAGATCATCAGGTGATTTGTTCTTGAATGGTGCTTATTTCACCACCTCCGGAGCCAGCTCTACCAATGCCGATTTCTATGCCAAAGCCACCAGCTTCAGTGCACATCCTGTCGACACGGTGGCATCTATGACTGCAGATGCAGGTCCGTTAAAACTGTGACATAGTTAGTTGCATTGTGGATCAACTTCAACGTCAGTTCCTCCATGATTATGAAATCCTCCAAGAATGTGTTATCTAAGTTCTACAAAGCTTTGCATAGAGTAGATTCATCTGGGCCCTGGTACTGATGTACAGAGCTGGCAGTGGATTGTCGACCTGGAATTAGTACCCATGATCGAGCCTCTAGAGGTGTATGAATATTTGTCTTCTTGGTTATCACATCTGATATCCCTCCTGGTGACCAAGGTTGTGCATTTGTGCCCCAAACACAAATGCTCCAATGTAGAGTCATCACAAGCAATTTCCTTGATCCCTTTATTGCAAGGAGTGAGTGCTAAATTATTCTTTGTGATGGGAGATGCAGAAGCTAATAAAGTTCAAAGCTCTGCCATCCTAGCAAATCTGGTAGCTTAAAACTTTTGGTCTCCTTCTTTTGTCTGCATATATGAATGTGGTAAATTTCTACGGGCAAGATCTATAATGAAACTGTTGCCAAATTTCATGGTTTCATTGATTGAATTGTATGGGCTGGTGTTTTCTAAACCTCTTTCTTTCAGTTTGAACTTTGCTGCCCTTGTTTTCTAACAGTTTTCACCAGCTTTTCTTTGATTTTAATTTCTTGGCAGCTTCATATTTGCTTTCAATTTTGAGCGGCACCCAATGTTGAGGCTCTTTTCAATTTCTGTTCCACCAAGCGATAATATCAATGTGGTAGTTTATAATCTAATAATGTGAAAACATGGTAAAAGGAGCAGGGGCGCCAAAACAAAAGTTCTTTTTTTTCAATGATTCCACACGACATGTTTTAGTTTTATGTTGGTTTATAATTTAAGAATTTATATTTTGGATACCCGGTTTAATATTGCATATTAGATAAAAAATATATTTTGATTAAAAATTAAGTTTTATATCATATATATTATATATTCATGTTTTTTATCACATATATATGAATAATTTTTGTTAAAATCATATTTTTAAAATTCATAATTTTCAAGGTCAAAAGCATAGTATTGATTATAAAAATAATTTTTATTAGTTCAAAATTTTTAATTTTTCTAATCATCAATGTTTTTTTTTTAAAAATTTTCAAAAAAAATAGTGCACATTTGAGGGAAAAAAAAAGACTATTCTCTTTTTATGTTTGAGTTCTTTGAACATGTAAAAGCAGTTTTGGTTTGTGTCAAGTTTTGAGCATGTAAATTTTATAATTAATAAAAATTAATAAAAATTTTCTTATGACAATTCAAACTATTATGTTTTTTTGTGATTTTTTAAATATACATAAATACAATTGTAACAATGTTTACTCATTTGGGTGGCTCTTTTGAGTGTGTTTGTCTTCAATATTTGATTCTTGTGTTAGCACCAACTCCAATGTCTAAATTCAGATGTTTTGGCTTGAAAATTTGGCACTTCCTACTTTTCTGTCTTCCATTTGTATCTTATGACATATTCAATTAGAAATTCAACTTAAGGCTTCATATGGTGAACTGGGTTTTTGTTTTTTTTTTGTTTGAATTTTATGATGTGGCCACATTGATGATCATCTACACAAGGAATTAACCAAATTTGGCTTCATGTTAGAAAGGAAAGTAGTGAAATTTCATAATCCTGTTCTATTTGGCAACCTGCTGGAACCTATTGAGTAAATATGGCAATTTCAGAATTTTTTTCCTTCAAAAGGTACTGACTTTGGGGAAACTTCTTTTATCATCCTTTTCGTGTTAAAGGAAAAACTCTTTTTCTTTGAGATGATCAAAGGTTTAGCAAAGTTCTATGTCATTTATGCATTGCAAAGCTCTAATTGCTTGAACATTTTGTGTGACCAATACTAGTACATACTATGCACTAATTGCTCAAGCTCAGAAGAAAAAAGCAATATTGTGTGAATAATTCTACTAGTGCAAGCACAAGATTCTAGCACCTTGCTTTGAAACTAATATGCTTCCTTTAATTATCTTGAAGTGTGGTTACATATTCTGACAGGCCTGGATTTTGTCAGAGAGATTCTGCATTTAAAGCTATGTACATCTTCATGAGAGACTTTGGACAAAAAATATAGCCCTTGAGCTCATGATGCAAACATTGACTCTCTGCACAATGAAAACTCATGAGGGTTTTATGGACAATGACAGACATCACAGACCTAGACACAAGCTTTGAAGACCTGTTTCAGGATGTCAGATTTTCTGGAATTCTCATCTTTAGACCAGATCACATTTTGTTCAAAACTACCACACAAGGATCATCTACACTCTCAGCACACTAGCAACATGTGTCTCAAAACTCCTGGAGATCCATCTCAACTTCACATTCAGGGATAAGGTGAAGCATTACCCTTCTCTAACCCTAAAGCATCAAACTACAGCAGCCCTTTTCATGTCCACCTCTGCTTTTTTTGCTTGAGAGAATGTTGCACTCCCCGGCGTGGCTTTCTACTTCAAGGTCAAGCAGTTCCAGCTTGACTGCGAAAATGACATCTGAGTTCAATTCTTGCAGAAGACATTGAAAGAATCTCTATTTTGAGAATGGATCAGATCTTGATCAATAGTGTACCTGAGAATCTGAAATCCAATTTTAGTACAGAAACTGCATATTATGTGATGCATTTGTTGAAGTTGTTGTCCACCTCAGAGTTGACAGTCTGGATGCATCACACAATGTCACCCAGAAATGCAAACTAAGTTTTCTGGCTTCTTGGGATTTTAGGTTATTGCAATGCTGGAGCAACAACCCATGAACCCACAAAAGCTCAGTTTCCCACAACCTGTGAAGCTCTGGCTGTTGGTTTCTTATGTGGAGTGATTGTAGGAAACTAGATTAATGCTCCAATTTGCAGGTTCAATCAGACACAGGAAGGCTGATATCCACCACTCACTAATCAGCTTTTGCAAGAAATCCTGATGCTGATGGTCATTAAGCTGCCCTTTGCAATCTCCTAGAGATTGCTCTGACCCAAGGAGATGGTGGAAATTTCCCTACTCCAGAGGACACCAATGATGCAGTAAGCACTGTTCTCAATGACCATATTCAAGAAAGAGATCAGCAGGTTAAACCCAGAAGATTTAGCATCACTGAAAGACAAACAACTCTTGGTCATTGCTCTCTGGCAGCTTTTATTCCTTGAGTTTTCAAAATTGCAGGAAAATGGGTTGCTTGGACTTCCGGGAGATGATGAAACATCTCCAGAAGTTGTCATCGTGAGGATGCCTTCACTGCTGGAAGTTTCAGCAACTCCTCCAGTTCCACAAGCAAAAGATGAGCCTGTGTTACATCTGGGCATTAAAAAGATTCACAGTGCTTTGATGTTCATCCTCATTCATGATACCATTTCAGAGTTTTGTGCCAGACCATACATTTTGCCACAGAGGAATACTTTCACATGTCTTCTTTCTCATGGTTGCTGTCAACAACAATGGTGCCATGTCCTGTACAGCTTCTCCGCTAGGAGGGCTCAGTATATTTTGCCATTGGCAATGATCTGTTGTCTAAGGGGCAACAACATCATGTTACAAGCTTGCTTTCTCTTAAGCTGTCTGACAAACAAAGAACCTTGTTTGCTACCTTCTGAATTAATCAGAACTACATCTAAATATATCATGTGTCAAGTCAAATCTTCACTATTGTGATCTAGCTGTAAGCACTCTCAGTGTGTGCCCAAGAGTTTGGTAATTATATAGTACTCCAATTTGCAATCCCGCAACTGCTCTCCATATTCAATGTTCACAAGCAACTCAACCACCACAGAAGATAGATGCAAGACTTGGCAGAGCACATGCACACTGGCAAGAATCCAAGCATGTCTCTTTTGTGAGCTACAGGTGCATCACCAGGTACGCATACTTGATCTTTGCTTCAAGGAAAACATTATTACAGAAGGTGTTCTTACCTTCAGGTATGTCATCAAGATTGACAGAGCTACAACGGTGAGTTGAGATTTGCCTAGCAAGACATATGTAAGATTTGAGTCTCAGGAGGTGAGCAGTTATGGGCATCATCCTCACACGCTTCTGGATTCAAGTGCCACTGAGTTTCTCCTTCACAAGCTGGTGTTGATGACCTTGCTTCACCTCCTCCTACTCCAGCAATGCCTCCTGCCTCCAACTCTTGTACTTGTCCACAATGTTTGTGGTCTTGGTCAATATCAACTCTACATTCTGAGCAATTCTTATCAATCTTGTCCAGTCCAACTGCGGTGGTGGCTCCTCCTTGTGGATCAAACTTGCTCTAAACACCTGCTCCTCCTCATAAGCACTTGCTCCTTCTATGTTTAAACGTTCTGTAGTAGCTTCTGCATCGGACCTAACAAACCCAACTCTGTCCTCTTCTGCAGCTCCACAAGCACCTGCTCCTTCTATGTTTAAACGTTCTGTAGTAGCTTCTGCAACGGACCTAACAAACCCAACTCTGTCCTCTTCTGCAGCTCCACAAGCACCTGCTCCTTCTTCTACCTTTACACGAGCTGGAATGAATTCAGTACCAGACCCAACAGACCTAGGTTTGTCATCTGGAGTGCCAGAAACACCTCCTTCTATCTTTATGGGTGGCACTGTGATCGGTTTAGGGTTTAGGAACTTAGCTTTGTCCTCCACACAGCCTACTTCCACCTGGTTCAAGCGACCTAGTTTCAGACCCTTTGTCTCTGTAGGAAGCTCTTTTACTGATCGGCGCAAAGACCCAGATCGCACTCCAGCCTCTACTTTGGATTTCCTGATCGGCCTCAAGCTTGCAGAAGAAGAAGAATATGTGGTGTTTGCGTTCGACAGGATGAGTCTCGCCAGAGAGGTGTCTATCGTGTCGGTCTCCTTCCTCACCTTCGCATTTGAAACTCTCGGCCGTCTTGGCGTCGCCGCAGGGGTAGGAGCAGTTGCCGAAGGAGTCGCAAGTAGAGGCTGTTGGTGAGCAATGCAAGCAACGTCAGGGAATCGCAGAAACCCTACACTCTAAACTGGTGCAATAAGTCCCACACACACACACTCCCTCTCTCTCTCTCCCACCACTCCTCATCGCTCTCTCCTCCCTCCTCCTCTAAAAGAAAAATAAAGAACCCAAGAGAAGAAAATCAGAAAGCTTACCGATGCTAAGGCGGCTAACGATTGTGCCATAAACGCATTGCTCTTGTTAGCAGGGATGCCCTGTTGCTTGCATAAAGTCTGCAATTCCTTCCTGCTGAGCTCTTGATACATACTCCCCTTTTTTTCTCTTTGTCTCTTCTTTTACACTCTGCCAAACCTCAAATGGCTCCAGTCTCGTCAAACCTCCTGGAAGCAGCACAAACAAGCTCCTTCTACACTACTGATAACTGCTGCTCCAAAGGTTGACGGTCACCCACCATCAAATCTCCTTCCAAAACAAACTGTGCTGGTTGTTGTTGTTGGTGGTGGAGAGAGACCCTTTGACGAAACCCAAAAGCTGCAAAACCCACCATTTGTAATTGCATCGAAATCTTACCCTTGTTATGCGCAATGGCAAGCAGCAATTCATTCATGGTGGACTTTGGAAATTCGCCGGGTTGCAAACAAAACTAAGCTGACCAAAAATCCTCCAGCACGCACCAAGAGACTCAAGACTTGATCCTGACGCTATTAGAACAACAACAGGCACCCAAAACCAGGATTCAAAAAACCAAAAAAAGTTCATCACGAAAACAGCCGCCAATTTTTGTCCAGTGGAGAAAGGATCTCTGAATATTCCCCCAATCCATCCGTTAGGAAGATGTCGTCGGGAAAGAAGATCGCCCAACGCCTTTCCGTCGTCATCGACGAAGACTAGGGTTTTGTGCCGAAACCCTAATCTTGGTTTCCGCACAATATAAAGTTCCAGCAACAGAGAAGTTCCACTTCTGTGAGTTGTATTCGTCTGTGGAAGCTTGGTTTTGGCTTCGCCAGGTTTATAGATGTTGATGTCATAGAGGAGATGAAGTGTGATTATTGTCGAGCTCTATTGATGGGGTTTGGTTTTGTGGGTTGAAGTTGTCGTTGATCGGAAGTGATGGAGAAGAAACAGAAGAGATAGAAGAGAAGGATGTTGTTGGTTTTAGAGATGTCGAGGGGGGGGTTGAATCAGTGAAAGATTTCATGGGAGATGATGGTGAGTTGTAAAAGGTCTGAGCAGGGGAGTTGAGTGGAAATGAGCATGTGACAGACATAGAGACGGGGGGGAAGAGTCAGAGATGGGGTGAGACAAGAAGAGTGCCCTGGTGTTTGCCAGAGATATGGCAATGCTCCCTCGCAAGCTCTTGCACATGAATCTCATAGCAGCATGGTCCCTATGTTTCTATGTTTTCTTGGTTTTTGGTAGGATGAAGAAAAAGGCGAAGACTGCCGGCCTGAAATCAGGTGTGCAGCCTAGACTTCTTCCTCACAGCAATCTGCATCATCCCGTACTCTTGTCTCTCTCCTATCCATCCGTTTCTAGAGCTCCTTCTCCATCTCCATCGCCTGCGGTGACGCCTCATCCTTGCACTGATCCTTGCTTGTTGTCCTTTGAGGCTTGTTTGTTTTTTTTCGGTCGGGGGAAAGGGGGTGTGGTTTCTTTTGGGTTTTTTTTCCTCTGGTTCCAGAGCTTGAGATTTAGGAGAAGCACGGCCCTTAAGAGCGCCTTCCTAGGATGCGAAAGCATTGATGGAAGGGATTCGAGTCATAGCTGTGCAATATTCATGTTAACAAGCTCTGAGAAGGTTTTTCTTCGAGCTTGTCTCACAGCCTAGGGTGCGGCAGACCATTTTCCTCCGTGTTTTGCCTTCCAGGTTGAGAGTACACTTTCCTTTCGTTTTCAGAGCTCCGCTCTCTTTCTCTCTGTCATCTGATGGATTCTCGAGAAGATTCGCCTCCATAGTGGCCTTGGGGAATGAATCAATCACTTGCCTCACGTGGCTTGAAACTTTGGAAAACTGCAGAACAAACATGTAGAACCAGCTACTGATGAACATCTCTTTTTGATCTTTATGCTATATAAATAAGAGAAGCTCTCATCAACAGGAAGTGCACAAAAAAGAAGAGAATTCCAAACAGTGGTGGAAGCACCTCGATACACCAATCAACACAAAGACAAGCAGCAATCTGATGATGGGTCACAGTCAAAAAAAGCCCCTGCTTGTGAATCTTCTGTTCAAAACAAAGTATGTTCTTGTGCTTGTGAATGGCCTGCTGATAGTCTAGCTACCAACATTTTAAAATGCAAGGAACATAATGCACTACAAAAGTGTTGGCACTGAAAAGGGCATTTGCAACTAGTGCCCTAAGCTCCCACACTTCAATCTGCAAAGAAGTTTTCTAGCAAAGCATTGAACGCTTTAAGAAGTCAAATCAGTTGAGGAAGAGCTGATGGAACAAACTTTGGCTGAGAACGAGTGGATGGAGCAAATCAAGAACTTCTTTCAGATGGCAAAGAGTAAGAGTTTACTTCGTGTGAAGATGGTCAGTCATATCCATCTCAGCTACACTTTGCACAGAAATCCATCTCTAATTTGTGAGGCACAATCACAAAATGGATCTTTCTCGACTCGGTAAGCAAGTGTCTACCACAAGCAATTGACTACCTAATCAAAAGATTCATTGCTATGAAAAAACACAGATTGCTGCTTACAGGTCACATAGCCTTGCGAGCTTTGAAACTGCAATGTATCCTGGCATGGCATGAAGGGCATAGATCCCTTTGGCTTTGGCATACCCAGCTCTCTTTGTGATCAGAGCAGCTGATGTTGAAGAAATGGGTGGTTTGGATTCTGCTCTCAGGGTGGAATGTCCTGTTATTGAATTGGGCTGTGGTGCAATGCGAGTGACCTCATGGTTGAACCTTCTTCCATACATACAAGAGTGTTTCTCTTTCTGTGCAATGTGGTTGCGCCTTTCAAACCAGACCATTGTGCCAGAAGAATTGTGGCAATGGTTTTGTCCTCCTGCTCCAAATTGTTGTTGAAACATGAAGCATTCAGCAAGCAAGCATGACCTTCTAACAACAAACTGAGCTTTTCTTTTTGTGTTTCCAGTTCTCAGCCTCATACTGCTACAAAAAGCAGCAGCAGGAGTGAAAACTCAGCAGCTCTTACATTTGGTTACAGTGGGTGGTAAAGGCTATGTGAAATTGCAGTCTCAAGTTC
>Ga0209208_10007619_pt1 | contig 14614 bp, 14 predicted proteins | sample S1TSphfallax_3_FD_187694 | JGI IMG/M metagenome (GOLD analysis project Ga0209208, IMG submission 187694) | Host-associated microbial communities from peat moss isolated from Minnesota, USA - S1T2_Fd - Sphagnum fallax MG (SPAdes) (version 2) | ecosystem: Host-associated > Plants > Peat moss >...
CCCCCCCCTCCCCCTCCTCCCTCAAGTTGCTAGTCAATAAATTGTTAGGCACCTGAAGGTATCTTTTATTTATTTATTTAGTAATAAATTTTGTGTTCACCCTTTGCATGACGAGGTCGGATCGGACTGCCAGAGATTTCGAGCTTTGATCTCTCTGCTGAGAATTGCAGAGGGGCTGAGGTGCAATGGCATTGTGTCATTGATCGACCCATCATTTGGGAACTTTGACGCTAATAAGACGGGTATCCAAAGTGGTGGGTCAGGAGGGGCAGGGGGGGGCCGGGTTTCATTTAATAAACCTCTCTCTCCCAGGGTTGAGGAGGCCGACAATTTGGACGACTGGTTGAAATTGAACCAACTGGACAAAAGACCAGTATACAACTAACTCTTTGAAGGGGATCCTGGATTTGTTGTAAAAACCTAGCTAACCCTGGTTAGGAGTAGACCATAATAATAATAACAAGAATGCACACCCCCTTTTAATTTCTATAAACATTTATTTCTTTTTTGTTTTTATTGGATTTTCAATCATGAAAAATACTCAGAAATTCAATATCTCCATTTGCAATCCATAATACTCATCAAGGGCTTTCCAGTGGTACCAAGAAGATGCACACCCCCCTTTTAATTTCTCTAGAAATTTAATTTTTTGAGGGGGTTTTTTTAATTTAATTTCCAATCATGAAAATGCTCAAAATTCAATATCTCCAGCATTGCATTGCAAGGTGAACATTACTAAGGTTCACCCCAGCTCATCAAAGGCTTTTTTTTAATGAAGAACAATGCTTGGGGGACCCGAGGTTTTGGGCAGGGGAGGGGGAGAAGAGTGAGGTCTCAATGCTGGGGATAGTGTTCAATTGGGGGGAAAGGGGGGCGGAGGGCATCACCGAACAAAACAAACAAACAACCTTCCTTAATAGGTAGGAGGATGGTAATGAACAAGTTGCCATTTCTGGAAGTTTATTGCCTCCTGGAAGAGAGTTTTCCATCCATGTAAGATTTGGGCATAAAATTTTGGATGAAATGAAATGAACTTGTGGGTGACAAATCCAAAACCTAGTTGTAGTACAAAGGCTTTTTATTTATTTCATTTTTTAACAATAAAAATTTATTTTTGCATTCAAATTGCATAGCCCATATTTATCATCTATATTCATTTTGTTTGAACAACAAGCCAGCACAGCACATTGTTGCTGGGTGTCTAAATAAAAGCCCCCAAGGCATGAAGCAATAGCCAATTGCCGATGGAATTTATTTTTTGGTGGCGAATTTTCACCATTTGGCACCTTTTTTTCCCAAAAATATAGATATAGTCTGTTGAATGTTCCCTTCTTCTTTTTCTTTTTTTTCAAGAAAACGCCAAAATTTGGGTAAAAAACCTTTAAAATCGCCATGTTTTTTTCTTCAAGCAAGTAGCTAGAATATAAAAGGATTTTGATTAAAAAAAATTACGTTCATAGCTGGTCTATAGCCAAATGTGGCTAAATTTGCTTGTGAATGATTGCCAATGTGGAAACATCACAAAATTGCAAATAAACAATCACCCTTCCTCGGACCTAAAAAACAAACACTGATCCGGACCAACCTAAAAAAGGTGCGGGATTGGAATTTGGAAAATGTCAAAAAAATTTGAGAAGTCTGTCACTTACCTATCTTTTGGGAAATAATAATAATAATAATAATAATAATAATAATATGAAATTTCGGGAAAAAAAGAACCGCCAACATTTGAGTGCCAAAAAATAGTTAGTAAAATTTTGTGGGTGATTTTTTCGGTTATTGAAAACTAATAATTAATAATTTGGACACCACAAGTTACCAAACATTAATATAACATATTATGGACATAAGCCCTAAAAACAATTGGGTGTGGTGGCAATATCTGGGCCACAAATGTGACCCATCAACGGTCACGATGCAAACAGAAAACCAATTCTCGATTTTGTGTCGCTGCTGAAAAGCTCTTCTCTCTCTCTCTCTCTCTCGTTGTTTGCTCGCCTCTGCACTTGCGAGCTCCTTCTTCCTTCTTCTCTCTCCTTCCGCCTCCGAAATTTTGCTGTCAGAAAGGGAGATGCAGAGTTCTAAAAACTGATTTGCACTGATGATCTGCTTCTGTTTCTGTTAGCATTTTTTTTCTCTGTTGAATTCCGATCACTGTTCGTTATTATAGACACAAACGATCAGTGTGGTGGTCTTCTCTTCACTCACATTCTCTCTTTCGTTGCTTGCTCGATCACTGCACTTGCGAACTTCTTCTTCTTCTTCGTCGCTCCTTCCTCTTCCGAATGTTTTCTGTCAGAAAGGGGAGATGGACAGTTCTGAAAACTGATTTGCATTGCTGATCTTCTTCTGTTTCTGTTAGCATTTTTTTTCCCTGTTGAATTCGGATCACGTTGTGTTCTGCTTCTTTTGTTGTTGTTGTTGCTGCTGCTGCTCTTGTTGTTGTTATAAATAGCTTTACGGATTTGTGGATTGCTGCATTGCGTCGTCACGGGCGCTTTTTTCCTCATGGAGAGCTTTTGTTCAGTAATGCCTACAAAAAATCTCTTCGAACGCTCTTGTTGTTGCTACTGTTTTTGTTCTGTGCTCTCGTTTACGGAATTTCTTCGCATACAGGCCACTCCTTTGGAGTACTACGTTGCGTTTCTGACGTTGTAACTGGCGAGATTGATTGGAGCTGATCGGTACTTTGGCTTCATCAAACGGGCTGCTTGATGTTTGTCTCTTTCTTCAGGAGACAGTTCCAGTGACGTTCCGCTTCTTGTAGTCAGCTTTCATGATTCTTTTTCTGCTTGTTGCGCAATCAATCCAAGTCGATATCAGGTACAGTCTCATCGGTTCTTTCCAAATCTGTTTGCAGTCGTAGCGTCTGTGACCAGCTTTGTAGTAGGTCAGGGGCAGAGAGAGAGAGAATCTGATGGGTCCGCTCAGGAAAAGGAAGGGGCGAGGGGCAGGTGGTGGAAGGACGGAGGCCTTATTAGCTCCTCCTGGGAAGGAGCTTCCGGATTGCGTAACTTCAGCAGAGAGCTTTGATAACAACAACAAAAACAACAACCCGCCGCGCTCTTTCACCATGAGCGGCAGGAAGGAATCAGTCACTAAACCATCATCAGCATCAGCATCCGAGAGTTGCAATTCTCCTTCCAGGTCTGGGCTCTCTTTGTGTGTGCTGAGCAATCATAGAAAATCTGAACATTGTTGTCTCTTTTCTCACATGCAAAGTGGATGGCTAACTATCTGCGGCCTTTTCTTTCTTTCTCTCACAGGTTGAGAGAGCTTCTTGTGCCAAGCAGTAATTATGGCGCAAGAACTGAGGAGAACGAGAAGAGGATCTTCCATGAAGTAGTGCCGCCAAGCAGCACCACAACTTCTTCAAGGTCAAGCGACAGTTCAGGCAAAGGGGCCAATCGTGGACAAACCATGAGCAGAAACACGAGCAAGGAAGCTCCAATCGATCATAAGCTGCTAACTCACAGCAGCAGTGGGATGTGGAAATCTGGTCATGAGCAGCAGCTGAGAAGATGTGCGCAGCAAGTTACTACTGCAACAAGGGAGTTTGAAAGAGAAGGAGGTTGTGGACAACAGTCGTCTGGAAGGTCGACACCCAGGGCCATTTCTGCGCCCACTGCAGCGATAGTGTTGGATTTGAAAGGGCAAGATCTCTCAAGAGGATCATCGCCAAGGGTGATGAATACAGTCACAGGAAGGTTCAATCCACGGGCAGCTGCTTTTGCAAACATGGAGATCATGGATCGGAGAAGGTGTGAGAGCTCTGGAAAATCGACTCCACGAATCCAGGCAGCTCTGAACCTGGAGATGGGTCATACAGGGCAATGTGTCACCTCTGAGGAATTGACTTCAAGGGTGGAGTTCAGAGAAAGTGGTGGTTTCTCTGATCAGTCGTCTTCACGGGCATACAATGCAGAAGATCCGGTAGTTGATCACTGGGAGTGGAACACAACTCCTGGAAGGTCAACTTCAGGCCAGGCTTCTTCTTATCCAATGTCTGTAATGATGGATCGAGGATATGATGATGACACTGGAAGGTTGACTTCTGCAAACCTTGCGATGTGTGCTGGAGATCTTGATACATGTGCGACGACAATGGCACCAACACCCAGGACCCACTCCAAACAACCCACAACAACAGTTCCCCCAAAAAAACAGCAGGAGATGATGATGACTTCTTTGCAAAGGTCCTCAACCACCACCCCAAGAGACCAGGTTTCTGTAAATGTTACCACCAAGGAAGCAAAATTGAGTGCTGATGGTTTGTCTGGGAAAATGGAACAGGACACAAAGTACTACCCTAATATGAAGGCTTCTTCACTGTCCTCGAATTCAGCAATGCCAATCAAGGATGGCCAGAAGAAATCCCTATTATCCTTTGAAGTCTTCAGGGACGAGTCCCTGAGAAAAAGTCTTGCAGGAATGCTTGGAAGGTCAGCATGCAACTGTGTCTCAGGTTGGAGCTCTGTTGCTTCATCTCCTGATAGGAATCAGTCAAGAATCTCCCCAAGAGAAACACTATCGCCACAATTAGAAGCACTGAAATCTGCCATCTTCACAAAGGAGAAGGTTTCTGATCATGTCAGTTTGCAGAATGTGACAAAGTCTGGTGTCATGGAAGAACACAGAAGTAATGGTGATCTGCATTGGAAACGTCCTGGTTTCAACAGGATTCAAAGTACATTTCATGGAAGGTTGTCCCAGCTCGAAGGGAAAGTAAGTCAGATTGCAGCTGAGCTTCAAGACACTAAGGTCTTGCTGGAGGAAAACCATCATACTTGTATGTGCTCTAATGCCCTTTTCACTGACATTCAGATGAAGGTTGCTAGTATTGAGAGGGCTTTGACTAATGGAGTCAGTGATGTGCTTTTAGCACCCAAGCTCAAAAGGGTGAGAAATCAGCAAACCTCAGGGGTGAAAGGAATTTTGAGACTCAAAGAACAACCCATACACATCAAGGCTGGAAATGCAGAGATGTCTGGGCACATGAGGAGAGCTGTTAAATTGGGTGGTGAAGACATTAAAGAAAGCAGTTTGCAGCAAAGGTGCCTCCTGAACAACAGACCATCATCCCTTCATGAAAAGCTTATAGGGAATCAGGTTGGTCTATATGAGAAACTGAAACACAGCAGAGAGCTTCTTCAGAATAAACTCACCATAATTGGAGGAAGGGACACTAGGCTTCCAACTGGCACTTGTGATGATGAAGGGGGTATGGTGACAGCGGAGCATTTACTGTCATTTGATGAGGCTTACAAATCAGGTGGTGATGTCAATGATAATGGCATGGTTAAGAGCCAGAGTTATGGGGATGCGAAGCTCTCTTTAGAGATACCTTCTCTCGCAATTTCAGGGATTAGCAATCAGTATATGGACTTGGCTCTGGAGCCCTTTGGAAGCAGTGGCTCCTGTGAGACAAAGAAGACAGCTTGTCAAAACAATGGTGGTAAGTACTTCTCAACAGAGGTCTTGCTCTGTCCCTGGTCATACAATTAGATCTGCTAGTCTGCCCTATGAGTTATTGTGAGTCCAGATTTTGCATCTATGTGTAATGGATCTTGAAGCAATCCAAGAAACAAATTCATGTCGTTATATGAAGGACTGCAGAGATCTATCCCACCCAGAATACTGAAGCGGAGATGAGGCAACTGCAAATTCTGAGCAGCCAGCATCACTTCTTAACCCTGATGCAACAATTGTGTATTTCCTCAGGAAACAGCTCCTTTTCCATAAGATCGTCATGCACAGTCAACACTCCAACAAACTTGATGGGAAAAAGCTCAGGTAGTGGAGGTGGGTTTTCAGGTGGGAAGAAAAGAAACATGCCGATGACATTGTTGCCATCTAACATCTCAGATAACCTTACCTGTGATGAGGTTCCCCTCTCAGAGGAAGAGATGGATGAAGATCATTGCCTTCCACTTGGTTCTCTTGAAAGCCCAACAGGGGTAAGATCAGAGGAGCCAACATTTGATGACGAACATGAGGAGAGTCTTCACTCCATTGGTGATAGGATCGCCACAGCTGGATGGTTTGTTAAGGAAGGAGAAGGGATTGCTCTGGCACATGATGATGGCTGCTGTTCCTATTATGATGTTCCTAACATGGAGGTAAGTATTTAGGAGCTTGCTGCAAGTTTTTGAAGCCTTCCAGAAGTTGTACTCACTGTTTTCAGGTCCCGTACTTTAAGCAGTTTTTGGATCTCAATCTGCTATCTGCATTAAATACTGTTCCTGACAATTGTCACAAACTTTATGAGACTTTACTGAATATGCAGTTGTGATCGCAGGAGAAGGCTAGATATAGATTCCCCGAAAATGCACCCAAAGGAGTGTGGGGGAACTGCTGGGTGGTACATGCAAGTGGAAGTGATGGTTGTTCCTCTCAATATCTTATTGCAGCAATGGCAGGTGGAGGAAGAAATGCTGCTGCATTTTGTTCTTGGGACTGGTATGACCGCAGTATAGCAGCTTATCACTGTGACTCTGCACCTTCCACATCAACCTCTCTAGGGCCATTCATTGCGAACAGACTTAAAAATGCAAACTTTTCTACTCCTGAAGCAGGTCTAAATAGGAGGTCCTTCTTGACTACTTGGGCACTTGATCGGAATATTTCTGGGTTACGGGCAAAGCCTGCGCTTTGGTGGCATAGACCATGTGGAGCTCTTCTGGCATCTGCAAGCACCAGACTCAAAACTGTGTCCCTCTATGATGTCCGTGATGGAGAACTTATGATGAAATTGGATACAAAACATCATGTTGCCTCTATGGATTTCAGCAGCCCTGTACAGTGGTGCAGTAACAGTAAGTATTATAATGACAAAAACCAGACAGGAACTCTAGGACTTCATGAATGGGGATTAAGGATGTGGGGGTTAGTCTTGGACAGATTGCCATTGGACTTTGCACTTACCCATGTACAATATGGATGTTGCCCTAGAGCTTACATTTGGATTTGATGACCTCAGGTAGGATAGTGGTGGTGGAAGATGAAGGATTAAGTCTGTGGGATGTTGAAGGCATGGGGGTTCAGCATCTCCACAATGTGAATCTAGTTGGGAAGCAGCCACGTGCATTGCATGTCCACAACATGGATGTTGAGTGCAGTGGTGGTGTCCGCCAAAGGTAACATTCCACATTTGCCCCTCGAACATTAAGTGTGTTTGAGAGTTTCCTCTTCATATTTGTTTCATTTGTCACTTAAGAAAGCTTGGTGGCTCAAACCTGTGAATCAGGAGAGCACTGGATCACCACCAGTTTTCTGCGTGTTAAATTGTGCAATGGATTGTGTATTCCACCACTTCAATGATGTCAAATTGACTGTAACAGTAAATTTCCAGTTGAGCTAGCTTATAATCACTACATTCAGACCTAACTGTGACTTTTGGACTTGCAAAAGCACAAGGAACGCAATTAACTTGAAATCAGCTTGAAAATGGTTTCGAGTTTCCAATGATTTTGAAGGGAAGTAAAAGGACTCTCTTCCTGGTGAACACACAGGTTAACTTCATCTGAGCACCACAATGATGGAGTGCTTTGCACCAACAAGGCAGTCAATGTATTGGACTTCCGTGTGCCTGCTGGAATTGCAATGAAGATTCCAACCTTTGGGGAACAAATTTACTCAGTATTCGCAAATGGGGACATGGTTTTGGCCGGGACTGGCAACATAAAAACCAAAACACAGACAGAGGTCTTCAGCAGCAGCAAGGAAAATACACAGCCATCAATCACTCAATGCAAGGTGAACCAGTGGTCAATCAGACAAGGGAAGCCTATGAATGTCTACACATTGCCTGAAATGGAGGGAAAATCTTCAAAGACATCAATTAATCAGGTGTGGGGTGATGCGCAATCTGTGATGGCATTGAATGGAAATGGGCTCTACATTTTTGATGTGGAACAGCGCATGGAATTACAGCATGTGATTTGCCCAGATGATTTGGCCTTCAGAACATTTGATTATGCTACCTCCCGCCTTCTCCTTATCTCAAGGGACAGGCCTCCACTGTGGTGCAACTGGCCATGAGAACTGGTATTTAATTTCATTCCAGAACATTTTATCAACAATACATGCAAACATCTTGTGTTTAGTAGTGCACCCTGGTGATTATCATTGCTGATGATGTCCTCTTCATTATCACCACTGTCAGTACCATGAAACTACATTTTTAACATTCAGGGCATCTGGCATACTCTGACAAAGTATTGCCAATAGTGCAAAAATAGCACCCACTCACATCAGATCCTGTTGATTTGCAGAAACAGGGTATTCCGATATGCTTCTGGGAAGCTCAAATAAGAAGCATTCTGGACGGCATTGAAACTGTACCTGATGAAGTTCTGCTATCCATATGTACTAGTGTATGTATGGGAAAATGGTCTGAAGCAATCTATGCTAACCATGATTAGGATCAGAATCCTAATCATGACTGGTCAGATTCCTAACTGGAAAAAGAGACCAAATTTCTTATTGCATCCCTGAAATTCTTGTCATGATTCAATCAAACAAGTTAGTGCAATTCAATAAAGAGAATCTAAACATCAAGGATTCGATTGGACAGACATGGTATCGGAACCTGATTTGTGGGTGAATCTTATTGCCAACACCAGATCATCTTTGTGGGGCACTTTTGGTGAAGAATCTACACTCAAGTTGCAAATGGAGAAGGTTGTTGGTTTCAAGGGCATGGACATGACAAACACTGCTTCAATTTGAACTTGCGCGACTACTTACTTCTTGTAAGATAGCCCAAGAATCATCATCCTCTGAATTCACTCCCTTTTTATGCATTTTTGTGCATAGTCTGCTCTTTGCAAATAAATGCACACAAGCATAAATGAGCTTGTATGCTTTCCTTTCTTGCTCCATCAAGGCAAAAGATCTTCACACTTTCTCATTGCAACTCTTTACCAAAACCCTGCCCACTATGTTCTATCCCACAAGGTGACAACTTTCTAAGGTAGAATTTAAGGCCAAGTTGTTCCATTCCAAACACTCATCAAGTTTTCAATCAACTATAGTTTGCATTTCGAGTGTTTGTATTCTATTATAGCAAGTTTGTTGTGCACTCATGTCTTCCATCATACCTTGGATGTTATGTGTCACTAGATTTGCACCCAACACTATCAAACTAACAACATCAAACACACAGACGAAACATGAAAATTGAGACTCCAAAAACACAATTTGAGGATAAACACCTTCAAAATGGATTAATGGTTCTTTTTGTTAAGGAATTGATGTTAAGTAACTGTGTTAAAATCTCTTATGAAATTTTACATTAGAAGAACCACTTTGAGAGGTTAATGATTATGTTAATAAACTCAGTTTCAATGAGTCATGATCTATATATTAAAACAGGTGTTTGTTTATTTTGTTTGTTTGTGATCATATCACATTGTAACTATCTCAAATTGTGGGGGCCCCGACTTCATTTTTGATACCATTGAAAAGTGTGCATGTTTATTGTTTCACAATTTTGAGACCAATAGAACAAAAGTTATTGAATTCAAAGAAATTTTATAATAATTAATCTAAAATTTACAAAATGATTTTTAAACAATTATATATATTTTTAAAGTTATATTTTTAAAAAGGTTTGAAAATGTTTTTTTTTTTTTTTAAATTATCTTGTATGTTAGTTTAATTGCTCAGGTAGGTTCAAGTTAATTAGGGATAAATTGAGTTAGTTTGATTGTTTGGGTTTTTATTTTGAATTCGTTTTAATGTGAACAAAGTTCAAAAAAAATTTGAATGAAATATAATTTTAGTTTGTGTGATTTTAAATCACTTTTGATAATTCAAGATTTCAACACACTTTCCTATTGTATACAAGTTTCTATTTGTTTTGTGTGCAATGTTAATTTTTACATTTCTTTGTTATGGAAGTGTTAGACTTGAATTTTTATATTCATTGTAAGTGAGCGATCATTTTGATTTGAACATGATGTACTATTTAGAATATCATGTTATGTTTTGTATGTGTGATGACAATGACAGTTATAAGTGTTGACATAGAAATGCATGACATATTTTTTTATTATGTTGTTATGTCATCTCTTAAAATATTTATGTTGTTAAGTTTTTTCACAATTGAGTTCTCTAGATAGTCATATTTTTTAGAGTCTTGAAAAGGTTTGTTTTACACTTTCTTTTTATTTTTTCATAGGTTGTGACACCACTTATGATGTCATGAAAAACTATATACTATAATTTTTTCTTCTTTTTAGAAGTTAAGCTTACATTGCCTAAAACACCATTGCATAACCTTTAAAAGAGGTTTAATATATTGGGGTCTACAACAAAGCTCATTAATGTTCTTGACATGTGATAATATCAATTTGCAAAACTTAGATCTTGAACACTAAATTAATGATTTTGCATGACATTTTTTTTTTAATGTAATCAATTTTTTTCAAAAAATATATGTAAAAAAACCACATAAGTTGGTGATTGTGGTAAGAATTTTTTTTTCCAAGCAATTATAATAAAAAGTCTTATGAAATTCTACCCAACAAAAAAATTGTTTGTGAAATTAATGATTCTATCAAAAAAAAATGTCTTCAAAGAGTTGTGATGTCCTTCATGTCACAACAATTTATGAACTCTAATCTTGAACATTAAAATGAATGATTTTGTGTTAAGAATTTTCGTGTTTATGAAATTATAATCTCCTATTGTGTACTAACAAATTTGTAAATTGTGATTGTCAACTCTACATTAGTTATTTTTATGTGAAGAAATTTGGTTTCAAGGAATTGTAATTGCCTATTGAGTCGTAATAAATTTGTAGACTCCAATTTTGAGTAGTAAATTATTGTGGTTGTGTGAAGAAATTTCTCTAAAAGGAATTGTAAATCTCCTTGTATATTAATACCAATTTACAAACTCATATCTTGAACACAAAGTTAGTGATTTTATGTGAAAAAATTGGGTGTTGAAAGTGTAATCTCCTTTTTGTGTACCTAGTAGCAAACTTGGAGACTAACCTAGCAATGCCTCACCCTGTTTTAATAAAACACTTATGGAGGTCACAAGGAACCTACCTTAACAAAATTTAAGAACATACGAGCTTCACATGGCATAAACCACTTATCCTACAAGGCATTAGCATCCTTTTTGTGTACTATCTTTGGTCATTCTCACAATGTTATATTTGAGTGTCGGCTAATATTTTTGTGGATGGGGGCAAGGGGGGTCAAACCAACAAAAACATGAAAGGGTTGGGTTGGAAAGACCAAAGAATAACTAAATGTTTTTGCTACCGATTTTTTGAACATTAGTAAATATGGGTGGCTCGTCCTTCCTTCTTTCTATGGGCAACAAAATTTAATAAAGAATAAGGAAAAAAAAATTGGTTTCATCATAAGATTTTATCACCATGTTCTTGAGAAAATTCCATGAAAAAAAATGGCAACCTTTGGTTGGTTAGCTCTCCAAAAGTAGTAGCAACATTGGTAGTGGTAATAATACATAACCACTTAAGTGGACTGTGTTTTTCCTCAAATGTCTTTCTATGAGGGTAACCAATCCACTCAAGTGGTTTTTTTATAAAACTTTTGCATGGTGTTATTTGTTTCAAGTCCTACAAGACAAGGGACAAGGAATGAAAATTACGATATTTTGGTATTAAGGTGTATAATTTGTGTTGAACCTCGTAGAGTGGTGATGATGGCATCCAAAACTATGGTGCAATTAGGGTTTGGTGTTACCATAACACCTTAATCAAGAAACCCTAGGTGGTTATTTATGTTTTTGACTTGCTTAGTTTTCATGTGGTTGGTTTTTCAAATTAAAGGTTGTCTTGTAGTAATAGAAAATCTTTCAAAAATGGGGTTTATGCTCTTAGTAAACCTCAATCCTCATGGGCACCAAATGTCCCATGTCCCCTTTAGTTCATCATGTCTCATCGAAGCCTATAGTTCCCACCACACATTTGTTTTTTCACACACCACCATGGACCTATTATCCACCCCATCTCTTGTGCAAACCATGGACCACACACTTGCCCCCTTATTATTTTGATAAATCATGCAACACCTACTAACTCCCCTTATTAACCACCAACCTTTTGTGTGAATGTGAAGTTTCAATTTGACCCCTTACCAACCCTTTTTGATAATGCACATGCAAGACCTTTCCTTCCTTACACTCTATCAACCCCTACAATTGCTCATGATCAAACCCCCCAACCTACCCCCATCTCCCCAACACATTCACAACCTTCACCTAAAGCCTCTTATGAGCTAGCTATGGGCATCAATTTACCATTCAAAGGTTAACTCATCACCAACATTCTTATTAGGCATCCAATTCATTTAGTTCAAACCCTATGACCATCCCAACTCAATACCCTCCCTTGCTCCCACCCCGCTTACATCAACTTGGGCTTGGGTTTCAACATTGGAATGACTCCTAAATGCATTCCCACTTTGGGAGTTAGAGTTGTACATGAATCTCAAATGTTTAAGGCCTTAGTTGAAAGGGTAAACAAACACCAAATGGGGCCCCTAGGATATCATTGGAAACCTCTTGAAATGTAGATGCTAAAATGTCATTGCATTATCCATTTAAACCTTAAATGCATAAATTATGATCAAGAAAAGGGTTAGGAGTCAAATTGAGAACTTGACTCCTGACCACAAATCCCCTTAGAACAAGAATCAAATCATCTTCAATTAGGGCATGCAATACACCGTTGGAAAGATCTTTTTGAGAGTTATGAGATATTTTACTTGCATGTTCCCAAAAAAATTTGAGGAAGATATGAATGTCCAAAGTTTCGAAACAATAAGAGTCTCAATTTTGGGATTTCCACTTGAGAGTCTTGGGAAAAATGTCATTTGGATGTAGCCCCATGGAAATTCACGAAGTATATTATAGGGAAGGGAGGAGTGCCTCCTCCCAAAGGTTGCGGGTCATGTAAAGCTTGTGTTTAAGGTTGTCCTTATTAAATCCACCACACCACTTGCATTCAACTTGGACAAACCACCCTCTTTCCTTGGTTGTGCAAGTTGATTTAATCTTGAATTCTTACTTGTGAATTCATCTTAGTCCCATTTCAAAATTTTAACACACCTTTTGTCGCAACCCCATTTTGAGGCAAGTGTGAATATAAAACTCACACTCGCAAAAGTGGGAACTTGGAGTCCTCCGGGACTCTCGGACCTTCAGAGCTCGATTTCAGGTGTCAAAACACCTCGCCTTGAGGTGTTTTTTATACCGTTGGAAAGGTATTAAAGTGTAGATGTCGAAAATGGCCTCACATGAGCCATTCGGACATATGAAGCATAAGTTATGATCGAAAGAAGGGCCGGGAGTCAAACTGGCAATTTGACTCCCGACCACTAAAAGTCAAGAATCGACCCGACCCCGGTGTGTGCAGGTGGAGTGCGATAGACCGTTGAAAAGCTCTTGAGGAGATCTACAAGTTTGCTTTAGACTTCATCCCAATCAGAGGTCTGAGTCGGAAGTTATGAGCTCCCAAAGTCCCGGGAGTCCAATCCATGACAGTTTCGGGACCCCTCCTTGGGAGTCCTGGGACTAAAAGCCATTCAGATGCAGGTGCGGCGAAGCAACGCAAAGAATACTATATGGGGGAAGGTGGTGGCTTCCCCCGAGTCCGGGCCGTGGTGAGTCAAGTGAGTCCGTGTTGCCCGTGGCTTGTCCCAACACCAAGAGTGTTTCCGAAGGTGAACTAACCAACTCGTGGTTGGTTTTGATGCAAGACCGAGTAGCTAAATAAGTTGTCCCTCTTCCTAGTCTAATCCCGAAGCTTTCAGCACGCCCGTCTCACCCCCTTTAGTGCTGGAAGCTGGGAGCAGCACCAAGTTCCAACTACTTCCGCTCTTTAACATAGTTGGACTCTTTGGAGTCTAACAAGGAACTCGGGGGCATGTCACCTTCCTACCTTTGAAGTGTTGTAAATGAAGGAACATGCTTCGATTTTTATTTATTTTTCCGTTGTTTCACTCTAGGACCCACATTTGGGTTTTTTTAAAGAGTTTGGGGGCATCTCACCCACATCCTTCGACACCACCTTAGTTCTATTTGCCTTCCATCCTAAATTAGATGGTTTCATCTTGTTTTTCCTAGAAGATTATGAATTACACCACGACTTCAAACTTCCATTTAACTTTTTCAAGTTAGCATTCTAATGCATGCCAAATTTATTTGCAAGTGGCCTTTTTAGCATGGTTATTGAACACCTTCAAAAAAAAATTCACCCAAAAGACTTTGTGAATGGATTCCCACAATTGTTTCAACTTTGTTTTCATATTTTGCAAGGTCACATCCCACATCGAATTGCACATGTTTTTGGAACGGCCTACCTTTTAACCATGACAAAACCTTCCCATGGAGTTTGTCCCATTGTCATGGGAGAAGTGTTATATCAACTCACAAATCACACTTTATGCCTTTAACTTCATAATGTTTTTACAACATGTTTTTCCCTACACGAATTTGAAGTTGCAACCAAAGGCGGATATGAAACTATAATCCACTTTGAAACTTTACATTCTATAGCTATTTGTTTTTCTTCTTAGTTATTTCCATCCATTTCATATAACACTCACATCATACCCCCCCCCCCCCCCCC
>Ga0209208_10007620_pt1 | contig 14613 bp, 9 predicted proteins | sample S1TSphfallax_3_FD_187694 | JGI IMG/M metagenome (GOLD analysis project Ga0209208, IMG submission 187694) | Host-associated microbial communities from peat moss isolated from Minnesota, USA - S1T2_Fd - Sphagnum fallax MG (SPAdes) (version 2) | ecosystem: Host-associated > Plants > Peat moss >...
TGTGTTTGTGTGTATATCGTATTTGCCAGGGGGGGGGGGCCGAGGGAAGAGGTCTGGAGGTCCGTGGCGCAGTTATTCCGTATGCTGATGACTCTGGAAGGTGGATCTGCATGTGTAGTGAAAGAAAGCGAGAGCGAGGGAGAGGGCCGGGAAGTTGACGTGGTTTTGTTATTGTTGCAGATAATGGATGGCACTGGTTTTATTATTGTGGTGAAATTTGAGATGGAAGGTTTAAGAAGGAAGAGCTCGACGGTGGCGAAAAGCAACAGGAACTGAAGGAGCTTTGCAGTCTTCTGTTTTCCAGGTTTTGCTGTATCTGTTTTGTTTTCCCCCTTCCTCTTTCGGCCTTGGAAGCGGTACCGATTGTGCAAAGTCTTTGCGTGCCTTTTGAGACTCGTTGTATGTATGTATGTACATCCTCGTACAACAACCTTTCACACGAACATGGAACGATGCCGCAATCGATTCTTGATTAGGGAAGGACTGGCTGGTGTCGTCAATTGAATGTCTGTGGAAGGGCAAGAAGAAGGGGAAGAGTGCAATAACAGATCTGGAAACCTCAGGCTCATTACTAAGAAAAGGATTCTTCCGGGGAAAATGGAAGAAATGGAGCTGCAGCAGAAGCAACAGGAGCAGCAATATCCTGTTGTTATGGAAACCACGGGAGGAGAATCAGCTATGGCCAATGACACGAGAGAAAGAGCCTTGCAGGAGCAATCTGAAGCAATGCTGCCAAAGCCCGTTTCGCTTGCATGCTCTGCAGAAGATGAGAGAGCATCCACAAGTGTCTCGAACCAGTTGAGTTCGGGACCTTCGGTTGAGATGGAATCCTCTGCTGAATACTGCGGCGGCGGGTCTGTCACCACCTCGGATGCAGAATTGGAGATGTCGTCAGAAGAGAATCAGATCTCTCCAAGGAGTAGTAATTCATCCGGTGCTATTTCTTTGGGCTCTACGGGAAACAAGGTTGAAGAAAACGAGGACGATGACGTGAATGAAGAAGGCTGCCGTATGCAGGAGAAAGGCGACGAGAGCGGATGGAGTGAACTGGAGGTGTCTGTGGAAGGCTCTGCTGATGAAGAGGAGCGAGAAAACGATGAGCAAGCGGTAGGTGATTGGAAATACACTTTACACATATACCATGAAGCTCAAATTCAACAGGCAAGGATTTGATGGAACTGAATCTGGATATGCACCTGTAACTGTCTGTTAGGTATGGTTGGAAGTATGAGGATTCTTGTACTCTGTTGTTCATACACCTACCAAGTTGTTAGAGTCTGTGTGCTTTGCAGATTGTGAGGGAAGTTCACTCAGCAACTTGGACGGATGATAAACATAGCTCGTATCTGAATTCCATGGAGGCCACATTTGTGAGAAACCTGTATGGAACAAAAAATTCACATCCAATTGATGATGATGCAGAAGAAGATTGTGCTGATTCTCATTTTATGAGCACTTTTGACTGCTGTACATCCACTCCAAGTGAGGTGGGTGGTCTTTCTTATGGGTGTTTATGTTTTCCTATTTTCTGCATTTATTATCCTTTGGACATGTTGGACTTTGTGCATCCCTCACTATCATGTTCAACTTCATTCAGATTGCCTTGTAAAATAATCACAGCATTGGCTTTTGTTTCTTTGCAGTTCTTTGAATTGTTGCAGGGAGGGTGCTACCAGCAGAGAGCCTTTTATAGGCCACATACATTGGAGCCACCGATTCCCTCTGCCCCAGCAGTGTTTGCCAGCCCATGGATTCAGCACTTCAATGTGAAGGTGGCAATGGGCTCAAATGGGACATGCCCACTTGTATCCAATACAGCAGCAGAACACTCACTCACTAAGCTGTGTCCAGTCCCTGAGGGAACCTATGAGATTGATGGAAACAAGCATGAGCAGTCAGGCAATAGGGAGGTTGTAGTTGATGAGGAAACTAGAGGAATTGAGGAGCTCAAGCCGATCATGGTTGATGGTTCCATGGATGTTCCAGTGACTGGTCGACATTTAAGAGGGTGGCAGAATCAGCAGAAATCCCATGGAAAAAGCTTAGCCACTGGTAGCTTGAGAATTGGTGCTCGAAGTCCTGGTCAGAAGCGGCCTTTGGAGCTTCAGCTCGGTGATGGTAAAGTTCTGAATTCACATTCTTTGTATTGTTGTATTTGAACAGGGGATCTTTGTCTAAAGAGCAAGATGTGCAAAGAAGCACTGCCAAGATATATGTGTTGCAATTTTAGTCTCAAAGTTGAAGATGCTACTGTGTGGGCATATGTGCTTGCAGTTGTATTCTAATCAAACTTGGCTTGAATTGCTTGGGCAGGTGATATCTTCCTTGCAAAGAAGAGCAAAACACAACAACTTGCAAGGAAGGACTTGGAAATGTTGGAACAGTATTTTGCTGGGCAGCAGGATCAATCAGAACATGCTCAAGCTACTATTTGTCCACAGCCTGAGCAACCTGAGCAAGACTCTGCTGACCTCCAATTATCAGAGCCAAAGACCCTCTTGCAGGCCAAAGGAGATACAAATGTTGTCAAGACATCTCCTTTGTTGTCACTTGATAAATCTATAAAAGTTTGTCAAGACCAAGGAGAATTACAGAGACATGCAGCAAAGACCGTCTTAGACCAGGTATTTGAACATGCTAGTATGCTGGTTGTGGATGTCACTTGTTATGCATTTATGCTTGCAAGCTGCTGTAGAAGCCCAAGGAAGATAGGAGTATGACAAAAGCCAAGAAATGTATGTTTGATCAGGGTGTTTGCCACTGTGCTGTGCATAGCAGTAGATTTAGCCATTAACAGATGTGCTTGATTCAGGTGGTTTCCTTTCTCAAAGAGGTAGAAAGTCCGCATATGAAAGGCTGCAAAACTGTTACAGCAGTTGATGGGACTTCACACTGCACAGAGAGCACTGTGTCTTCTTGCATCACAAGCCAGACCACCATTGATGGTGAATGTCTCATCCCCAAGGTATCAGGGGAAGAGCTTTTGGGGCCAGAAGAGTTGTCAAATTCTGCAGCAGCAGCAAAAGAATTGCTTTCGAGGGAGGGAGGATCAGATGTACCATTTTGTGCTGGGAAAAACCCCAGTGATCATGATGGGGGACACGATGCTTTGGAGGGGTGCTTAGATATGAAATTAAATCCAAAGAACATTACACTGCTTGAAAAGTTAAAACAGGGACTTCAAGAAGAGGGGGACCAATCACCTGAATACCAATCAATGCAGGGTGGTGAAGTGGGGGAAGCTGAAGAGTGTGAAGCAGAATATTCATTGTTTAAGTCTTCAAAAGCCAGAACTTGGACGTGGGGTCTGGAGGGTCCACGGCGCCGTGTGCATGAACCCAGCCAATCCTGAAGTGACTATACTCCTGGTAAAGGAGCATATATATGGAAGCATCTGGTAGGTATGTACAGCAACTGGCTGAATTTGGATGTTTATGCCTGATTTTCTTCATTTTGGACATGGATGGATGTCTGTAATGGATACCACTGTACATGGTTCTCATACATCTTAGTGCCAGGTCTAAGTGCTTTCCCATATTTGGTTGTGAAATTTGTGGTGTAAATCACATCCTTTTGCCTTCTTTGCTGCTGAGGTAAATCAGGACACAGTACAGTCGGTATCTGCTGGGCTGAAATTCTAATGCTTGCTCATAGCTACCTAAAGAAATGTAATTGCTTCTAATAATGCTCAAAATGTTGTCGCGTGCTGACAAGGAGTATGGTAAGAGAGTTTAGGAATTCTCACAAGAGCTCAAATATCTGGTTGTGATTGCAGAATCAACAGAACAGCTTAAGGGTTCTTGATGATGTGTGCAGATAATTGTTTGAAAGGAGAAGAAGATGTTTCAAGACATCTCAAGCCAAACCGCACTACCTGTGTTTCAACAGGTGATTGCATTTTGCAACTCAGAAGCAGATGACTTCAGCTTTCTGACTAAGTGAGCAGTGGTCAAAGTTGCTCTGAAGGAAAATGCTATTTGGAGTGTCAGATTGGCATCTTGTGCCCATCATCAATATACTTGACTGTCAACCAAGTAGAGTTCTCTGATTAATCTACCATGAATCTAAGCATTAGTCTCAAGTTGGATCAGGGCACTGCTCCACATTTATTGACCATAATATAATAGTCCACCAGTACTAATCAATACCTAGCATGGACTGCTACTTTTTGCAAGAAATGTGGGTGGTATGCAGTGATATGCAGGACTGCACATAGTTACAATGGCCACTTCCAATTGATGGGAGTTTGATCAATGGAATGGCAAACCTAATGCATCTAGAATTGCAGGGAGCTATCTGAAGTTGGAAGAAACTGAATGGTGATAGTTTGAGCTATGAGTCAGATGGGACTCAGATTTGGTAACTCTGCAGATTGCATTATTTCTCACTTGTAGATGCTACATACACCTCAGATGCCAGCTGCTGTAAAGTTTAATTTACTCATTTCAATATCAGGTCCTATGTTCCAAGGACACATATCTGGTGTGTAGAGTTGCAGACTTACTACTTCCTTTGCCAGCATGTTCCAAGATCACAGACTGCCATGTTGAGTTGCAGATTTACTACTATTGACAGCTTACTCCAAGATCACATACTGGTGTTTGGAGTTGTACACTTGCTACCTTTCACGAGCACCAGGTATGCCTTAAGCTGTAGGTGCCACTCACCTTCATCCACTTTCAGGTTCAGGGCTCATATGCAGGTTGACAGTGTCTTTCAAGTTTACACATGCCAGGATCTATTCGAGGTTGTATGCTGTTTGATGCAATAACTCTGCACTTGAATTGATGATTGTGTATGATCACATACTTCTTTTACACACTTTGTATAAGGGCTTGCCTGAAATTTTGGGCAGTTTTTTATATCTATGCTGATGGGAACTGATGAAGTCAGTGGATAGTCATGGGAGCTCATCATTGGTATTTGTGACGAAGGTGAAAGTCTGGCATTTTCTTAGCAACTTTCAGAAGGTTATATGCAAACTTCTTTGCAATGTTACCTTGAAAGTGTTCTTGTGGAGATTTCTGTTCAAGCTCACTGTTATGTTTTCTAGTGTGGCTTTTGTGGGTGCTTTTCATCCAAGTAGTTGCTGATGGTGTGTTTTTAATAATGCATATGTTTATGGTGCACAATGCCCTGACCATTACCATGTGTGTTGTCCAATCTATGACCTAGGCCTAGATGCTTGCTTGTACAGGAACAAGCTAAAATGACATGAAGCTTACCCTTAGAAGCAGCAGCTTGAAGATACTATTGATGATTTAGCTATGTCTCTTGAGAGCTAGCCAACATCATCACAAGCCAGTCTTCTCCTTGCTTTTAGAAATGGGACAATAATTCAGGATGTAAATTTTATGGAATGGTTTGTTTGAAGTTTTAGGTGGATTGTTTATATACATACTTATTTACAGCCACTGTTGGGAACTGATGAAGCCAATGTGTAGTTATGGCAATTAGTCACGACTATTCTTGATGGAGATGAAGGTTTTAATTAGAGTGAGTGACACTCATGTAAGGTTATGACCACTGCTGTCAGGTTCTATGGTTTTCAGGATACAAACATGCATAATTGGTGGATATGGATTGGAACCATGTGGGGAATTTGTGTGACTTTCAATATTTGATATTGTACTGAATTGGTGGAGAGCATTACTATGATTGGGCAACCAATGTTTGAAAATGTGGTGTGGTTGAGGTGGTGATCAATCCACCATCAAATTCAGCCAAATTTGGCTATTTGAAAAATATGAAAGGCACATTTTGAAACATGCCTTTACTTTTTTTGGCTATCTACTTGAACCATCTGTGGAAATGTGATGATGTTTAAATATTTTTTTAATTCAATTTTTAAAACATTTCTTTTCTCAAAAAATCATTGAATTTGCACCAATATCTTCCTGAATTTTTGCAACATTGTGAAACATTGCACACAAGTGACCTTTTTTTTTTTTGGAGCTACTTCCTAGACCACCAGCTTCAACTACCGTGAGATTTTTACATGTGAAATTGATGATCTTCTATATTAAATAATCTCTAGCAATAGTGCCAAGTACATTCCCAAGAAGTGTTTTCTGAGGGGAGCTTTCATGTGTTTTGTATTTGTCAATTTTCATTAATTCAATAAGTTGTTGGATGTTGCATTCCCAATTCTTGAGCATGCAACACTTCAATGCCTTGCATTTATATTAGGGACCTATACCTGTTCAAGATGTTACCTTTTGAAGTCATCTTGCCACAAATGTGACCTTTGTTTCAATATTATGTGCAATGTTCAAGGCATGCATACTATCCTTGTTTGGAAGGTTGTCGTAACAAAATCTAAAATGACAAAATATCCCAAAGATGTCAAATTAAGCCTATCATCCTTTGTGGACCATAATATAAATATTATGTTTGATGGGTGAGTCAAAAAAACATGTCATATCCATTGATGCATTTTTCACTTGCATGATTTTCAGGATTTTTTCTAATAATGACAATGTCCAAATGCCAACATTTGTTTGTTGTCCCATGACACCAAAAGTTGTTCATTTAATGCATAATTTATTCATTTTATTAGTTGTCATGTATGGTTGACTAACTTGGCTTGCAACTTCCAAGAATGATAAGGAAATATCTTTGTAAAGTTTAAGGCAAATAATTTTTTTGATAATGAACCAAGTCAAATATAAGTTTGAGATAAGGCAATGGTTGAGGAATGTTGAACTTTCACCCAAACAAAGGAGAAAAGCATGTGAGAAACATGCTCACGACTCTTGACATTAATTTTTACTTTGGGAATTAGAAGTTCTCAAAAGCCCAAGATGTTTGACATAAAATTTGAATGATCAAACTTTGTGTGAATAAAGTGATCTTGAAATCATTAAAAATATTTCAATGGAAACTATAAGAATGTTCGATGTCAACAAAACACATTGTTTTCTTAATAATTACGATAGTTGGAAGAGTTAAAACACAAAATACCAAAAAAAGTCTCACCCATTCAAAGTTTGAATTGGAGAGAAATCATTGTCAATTGAAGAACAATACCAATTTATTAAACAAGGGGGCTTATAATCTCACATATAGGAATCAGTTACATTTCTTCAAAGTTATGAGACTCCAAAGGTGAAGGACATGGAAGCATCCCCATTTCAATAATGGGACTTACATGTCTTGAGAATTTTTGTTGTTTCCCTATCAAGATCAACATAATTGAAGGATAGTAATACCTCCTTAATGGCTACAAGTCACATGGAAGTCCATGTTGTTTGTAATGAGTTTCCAATTCATTTTGGGCTCAAATTACATTGAACATGTTCTTTCATCTTTTGTGCAATTAACGTAATTCAATTTAGATTTAATTCAATTAATTTGGGGTAGGAAAACATTAAGCATGAACTATGTGTATTCAATTAGGTTGAATTCATATGAATACTTTAGCTCCTTGGGAGAAGGTGTCAAATATCATACACTTGCATTCATCGAAGGGAATTAATATTTTATATGTAGCATAGTTCAATATGTTGTAAGGTACTAGTATCTTGTTCATGATTGACAAATGTTTATTATGTTTAAACTAATCATCCACCACTTTCAAGTATTTAAATGGGTTATACAAATACACAATCATCTTTCTCTCTTTAACATTGATGTCATGAAAATTGTTATACAATAAATAATGCATTCCTAGGCTTGTCAAAATGTATTGATGGTCATTTATGATTCTACATTAGATGAAGTCTTTATGTAGATGTGATGAAATCCATATGTGGGCAATACTATCTCAAGGCAATGAAGTTTGATCTTTATGTGGTATGTGTGTACTTGAGAGATTTTGAAATGTTTTGCCTACCTTTGTGTGAGAAGAGAATCAATTCACAAAAAACCTTCATAAGTCTAGACACCATCTTACTTCCACAACCATCCCTAAATGTATTTTGAAAGGTCACGAGCAATTGTGGAGATTTTTTGTTACTTGATTTTATGCATTCAGATCATGCAAACTGACTCTATTATGTACATACACCAACAATTCAAAAGCATTGAACATGGCGATATACAAAATTCACAATATATAACTCGCTCAAGTAACCCTGTTAAAATGCCAATATGAGCAAGAGAATAATGTTAATGATGGCTTTATAATACAAGAATCAATCGTCCACTAGTAATCAAACCTTCACTTCAACTCAATAATAATTTGCAAAATATCCTTTTTTCTTCACAAGATTAGTTAAACTCGCCACTAGAGTTATAAAGAACTCTTTTGAGGTACCAAAACTTAAGAACCTAGCAGCTTGCCTATTACTACTTGAAATTTTGGCAAAGCTTAACTAATGGAATCCATATGAAGCACACAAGTCATGTTAAAAATTTGCAAAATATCCTTTTTTCTCCACAAGATTAGTTAAACTCATCATTGGAGTTGTAAAGAGCTCTTTTGAGGTACCAAAACTTCAGAACCTCCTAGCTTGCCTATTGCTACTTGAAGTTTTGGCAAACGTCAAATTATTGGTATCCATGTGAAGCACACATGAATAGTCATAATAACAAATCCAAAATATTGAACTTGTATTTGAAGTGGTAGAAGTCAACCAAACAGACTGCACAAGTAATATGCATTGGCATACTGATTAAATGCTTAGAGCTTTATTTGAAGTTAAAAGCTCACCTTTGAACCAATAGAAATCCCAAATCATTGAACTCAAAACATGTTGTCAAAAAAGTTGTATCACTAGAAATTGGCATTTTAGCCTTCAAACTTGCAAATTTTGATCTTCGTACAAAGAGTTGAAATATTGAAAAAACTGCAATAAAAGGGAAGATGATTTGGTCAATGAGAAACCCCTGTTTTGAAGATAAAGAAGCATCCAACAGTTAGTTGTCAATGTATGTAAAGTCAGTGCAAGACCTAACGTGTCAACCATCTCAAGATGCTTCAAAGCTTCTTCTGCAACTATTCTTGTTGACTGCAAATACTGCCAGAACGTGATGGCTTGATGTTAGGTCAGAAATGTCACTTGTGATTCCTCTTCATGCACCAAAGATCTCTCTGTCACAATGAGATTTGTCAGAGACAGGTAAGATTCTCAACTGTCAATAAATTTTCTATCCCAACTCTCGACCATGTTTTAATCATGATGCTGCATTTGGTTTTGTTTACAGAAACCTCCACTTTCATCATATCACCATAAGGTCATGGCTGTTGTTCTTTGGTGTTAAGTGGGTTAGAAGACATAAAATGCCTCCACAACTAAATAGGTGATCGCCTCATGATCTCAGCATGCATATTTGCCTTGTGATTTACACATGTCTAGCTTATTAGTGATCCAGCCACGCATCTCATGCTTTATGTCACATGCTTTCTGCTGAATAACACCCACCCAGGGCCATTGCCCTACAAAAAAGCCTTGATCTAGCACATCTACATAAATTCCCCAGAATGCAATTTGAACAAATATCAGCAATCTATTTGTGATCATTATCACCATGAGCATTTCCATCCGTTGAATGTTTTTGTCATGCAATAGCATTTGAATTTCTGGATTTCAAGGTGAGAGCAAGAAGGTATGCATTTTTACGAGTTTTGGAGTTCAGACAACAGACTCTCTGCAAGGATCTTTGATAAGGTGTGCAAGGGGTGAGATGGGTACCTGCACTTTTGAGTTTGTGTGCTTTCACCTCACATCAAGCCAAAATGTGCTCTCGTTTGTATAACCTTTCTCTTACAGGCTACATTCATCTTTATCAAGACCTTGGTTCATGAGAGAAATTGGAATTCTGATGTGCTCCAAATTTGCTACTGAAAATGAACAAACCATTACCTGACTGTTGAAGATGAAAAATGCTTGGTTGTCACTCCAGAATGATATGGAGCTGATGTGGCTGTTTCTGCTACTCCACAGGCAAATTAGCAATGTCAGCAGACAGGGTCCAGAGCTTTGATGCTAGATTGGTGTCATATGCAATGGGGTTTGCTGGCACCTCTTTTACTTCACTCAAGAGCCATCCCCTGGAGAGGTTCCGTATTGGCCAGTCCAATGATGCTCCACAAATCCCAAAGAATGTGGATGGTCTTGGCCGCACTGTCTGAACATTCAAAGACATTGCCAATAAATTGAGATCATAAATCTTTGCACAACACAGCAGGATACTGGATTTGGTACAACCTTGAAGAACTGAATTGTTCACTGACCAGGTACATTTCACACTAGTAAACATGAATATGTGCTTTCCTGGACTCACATGTCCACCACAATTCACAAGCATACAAGCATTCTGAAACAAGGTAAGTAGAAAAATGCAATAACTAGGTATGAGCTTCACCACAGGCCATGCAAATCTCCTCTTGCAAAAAGCCGAAGTTGTGTGTCCTTCTGTGTGTCATCAAGTGGTGTTGTAGCTGCATGAACCACTGGTATTGCTCCATCCCATGTTGGAGCAAACAAAAGCTGCACAAATAGACAAGCTCATTCCAATGTCACCTGGGAAGTGTACTTGGCTGAAATTTGTGCCACCAATTACTATTTCTAAAACTCTCTCCTTAGTCAAGTCTTAACACAGGATTTTGCTCTTCAGAAAAGACCATTCATTCATAGAGATGAGGGGAGGGTGATGACAAGTCAAAGAAATGGTTGTCTCTTACACTGGTGTAAATATAATCATCATGAGTAAAGACCTTGTGACTCACAGGATTGGGTTCTACCCAGAAAGTGATAGCTAGACACACCATACAAAGGGCAGCTATGCAAGGCAAGATGGTTCACCTTCACGAGCCATTTCCATGGTTTTCGGTTGAATAAGCTTCTTCTCCAGATGTCACTGGCCACTGCCCCTGTTCCAATCACCAAGGTCTGAATGTCAAAGGAGTCTGTCAGCATATATACAACTGGAGCTTTCTTGGAGCTTTTCTTTTGAGTCCTAATTTTGCTACTCCCCATCTGCAGTTTTCCTGATTCCATAAGCTTTGTGGTCTGCAGTGGAAATTCCTCTGCTCCACTGACTGGCATGAACTAATGAGGCAGACAGGGTGTAGTGCGCAGGAAAGTACTCTGATATATTCTCTTTAGACTGACACTGTTCAACATTTAACAAAAAATAAAGATGGCACCATATATAATGAGCAAGGATATCAGGATGACTGATATGTAAAACCTGAGATACTCTGTTTCCTACTTACAACAACATTAGACGGAACAGAAACTTGGTGGTAGAATAGTAACCTGGATCAACTGCACAGGCCTGAACCCCTTTGCCTGTGAAGGTTCCACACATGTGAACAACTCATCAGTAACAATGGTTGCTTTAGAAGCCACCGTTCATTGACCAGGTCACAAGAATCATATGTTATACAAAATGTTGTTCAGGTAGGACAAAGTCACAAGCCTAAGGGCATGCAACTATGCTCAGTAATAAGCCACATCTCATGCACCTTGCCAGCGCCGTTGTAGTTCAAAAGTGAAGAGAACATTTGCAAGTTTGGCTTGCGAATAGTCCCCTTCTTTGAATTCTCGTAGAAATTTTTCCTGGCAAGTTTTCCCACAAGTCAAGCATACTCTTCCCATATCTTAATCTGATATGATTTTCTACTCAACCGCATCCTAGTTAGAGTTGTAGACATTAACATGTGCACTCTCACAAAAAGTGTGCACAAAAAAGAGTGAAGCTCGTTCCAGATAAATCTACTACCAGCAGCACTCCAAAGAGCAAAGCCACTGCAGAAACTTGAAGCTGCAACTCAAGTGATGCATACCGGGTCATCAATGCGAGCTCTTCGATGCATTGATGATGACACATTCACCACCTGATGACCCCCAAGTCTGTTAGAAGAAGGATTCCAAGTTGAATGGATAACAGTTAATGGAGAGGAGCAAAAGAGTTCATTGCCATCCAGACCACAGCTCAGAAGCAAGTCAACAGCACAGAACAAAAGAACAATTGGGACAACAACTATCAAACTAACAAAAATGAACTGTAGGAAAAGAGAGGACTAGAAGCAATGAAAGTGTGATGGCATTATTACAGATACATTCCTAAGAACTTGCATGCCATGATAAATAGAAAATTGGTGAGGATGCCGTATATCAGTTTTCATAGATCATACCCTTGATGGAGCACCGGCAACCAGCTTGTCCTCCAGCAGGCGAGTGAGGACATAGGGACCCAAATAGTTGACCTGAACCACTTTTATCCCCAATTACCAGAGAGAATTGATTCCCTTGGGATACTTGAAAGTGACTATATGTGAAAAGACATTTCAGAGGTTGCAAGGGATTCCCACAGGGAATTGATTCCCTTGGGTTTCTTGAAGGTAAGGAGTAGGGCACTGCTAATAAAGGGCTGCCAGAGAAGAGGGGACATATATAGGTCAGAGCAGCAACACCCTAGATGGCAGGAGGGAGAGTCCAGGAGATAGGGGACACTGCCACACGTACCTGAGCAGACCCTCCAACTCCTTCAGATGTGTACCAAGGAGTGCCAAGAGTAACCCCAGCATTGTTAACCTGTGCATTTGTGTGACCACAACACTTTCAGTACCAACCATTACATGAATTCTCCATCAGTTATGGAGATTCAGAAACATTACATATGCAGAAAGTGATAGTCCTGAATCAGAGTTTAGCACTTACCAAGAGATGGAGCGGTAGATTGTGTGACTTGAAGTCTGCTGCACACTTGCGTACAGACTCCAGTGTCCGTAAATCTAGCAGCAATATGTCCACATCTGCCCCTTTGGAGCTCTGCACAAGCCACATACCTGCAGATTAAAACAGAATATATATTGGACTGCCAGCTATGATGGTGACTTGGATGCCTGCTGCAAACACAGTGCTAAGATATGGAAATGACAAGAGATTTCTCTACACATGTAATAAATACTACACAGAAAATACCACAATGCAAAGAATCTTTAATGGGAGCTAACAACTTGTCCCTCCTTGGCCATGGATATTGGTGACTAAGAGAGAGCATGGAAGGACCTCACGAATGTATGTGGCAGCCTCATGTGCTTTGTCAGCACTTCGGCATGCCAGAAACACCTTCATTCCATCTCGAGCCAAAGACAGGGCAGTCTCTCTATACACATGGCCCACACACAGACAATACCTGATTATTACAAATGGTGCAGAGTGCAGTTTTATTGTGAGATCTGTGATTTTGCAATTTCTTCAGGACTTCAGCAGTTTGTGCACAAGAAAAACTGCATTAACGAGAATACTAAACATATCACTAGACTCCCTCCTTGGTACCAGTATACAGATGCTGAATGTCACCTAATCATGGAACTGATTCAGGTCAAATGTACTAAGATCTGTTGAAAAGAGGAACATGTAACATAGTCAGTGGAGAAGTTGCTCAAGAAAAATAGGTCACAGATCTGGAAAGAATTAGGCAATCTCTCTTCAAGCTCTCAACAAGAAGCCCTTGATTGATCTTTCAAGCTCTATGCTCACACGATTTGAACTATATACTACTCAAAACCAAAAGTTATTCTGAAATGTTGGAGCCACGCTCTTCAGCGAGAGCAATTCACTATGAGTTCCACTATTCGGCACGATGAGAAGCTCCACCTCGGTTTGCTAGTAATAAAACCATGGAAGCAGCAGTCTAACAACACAGTTACAGATAGATTACTGACACAGATAGCTTGCGATTACCAGAAGGAATTGAGGTTTTGGCTTCCAGGAGGAATCAAAGAAAGCTCAAAATCAATTGCGAAAGTGCGCACAGCCACAGAATCGATCCAGTTGAAAGTGAAAGAAGAATAGCATTCCCGATGATGATTCCCCGGGAAGACAGTAAGTCGGACATAAGGACTACTACGAAAGAAATCTCATACAACATATCAAATGAAAAACCGCGGACGACATTTCCCTTGCACCTGGCACAGAACTTTATTACTTCCGCAAAACAGCGTGAGCGAACCACGCCCCTTCAGATAGATAACAGGACTGGCGTGCCACCAGGATCGTCTCAACATCGAGCAACACACACACACACACCAAATTATACAAGCAGTTATACTCAACAGAACAGTACGTCCATTAACATTTTTCCACGGTTCCACTACCGAGATCTAAGTCAAATCGACTCGTTCTACTTACATCATTTGAATCTTTTTCCTCTCACTGTGTGTGTCTCTCTCTCGCGGATCACAAAAAGCGCGACTACAGAGCGATTGCAGATCCTAGAATCCAGCCAAAAACACACACACACACACACACGAATCTGAGATTTACCTGCCAATGCCCGTGTTGGAGCCCGTGACGATTGCAACGCGCTTGGAGTCTTTCATCCTGTGCCTGCGCGCAATCGCTGAGAAACAAACTTCCACCGCAACCGTGCACTCGGAGCCAGACAAAATAGCAACACCCTTCAGACGAGGAGGAATATGAGGGAAGGATGGGCCCGGGTCGGGTCGGGTCGGGTCGGGTCGGGTCAGGCGGAGTCGGGTCGAGGTGAGAGGAGAATATCGATTCTCATATTATCTATTTAACCAAATAGTTATGTAATATATAAACAAATATTAAATCTATTTTATTTTCTTATTATTATTATTATTATTATTATTATTTCTGGTTTCCCTTCATGAAAGCGTGTTTTTTTTTTTGGTGACGAATTTTCGCCATT